>Ga0181567_10004290_pt1 | contig 10468 bp, 9 predicted proteins | sample 101ome_14_FD_133761 | JGI IMG/M metagenome (GOLD analysis project Ga0181567, IMG submission 133761) | Coastal salt marsh microbial communities from the Groves Creek Marsh, Skidaway Island, Georgia - 101403AT metaG (megahit assembly) | ecosystem: Environmental > Aquatic > Marine > Intertidal zone...
GTTGCATCAGGTTTGATGATAGAAAAGGTGCGTTCAAGAGCCATGGTTAATCCTTTCAAATAAAAACCAGTTTGGGGAGTCCTGATGGCCTTATAGGAAAGGCCAGAAATAAAGGCAAGATGTTTAGCAAAGAGAAGTGACAGATTATGCCTTTTACACCCAACCTTGAGTGCTGTCATGCTGATAATAACTAAGCGCATGCCCTTGCTTTAACCATTGTTTCCACGCATCCCGTGCGGCGCTTAGCAAAGCCGTATCATTTCCATCAAAGAGAATAAAAATCCGAGGCACAGGGGCATTTGTTTCTGACAGAAGCGCATCTGATGGCATTCGACCAGCCAGATAGAAATGAAAATCGGATGCTTCATCTTGATCAGAGGTATTATTATCCGTAATCCAGATCGGACAAAACGACTTATCCTCATCATCACGTCCAGCAATACCATGAGGAAGCCAACTATCCGGTTGATCCGACCAAATAGCCATGCTGATGTCCGTTGATAAGCTTTCCGGGGCAATGACCTTAGCAGTTTTATCTGCGGCTCGGGTTTTTTGCAAAAGACGCGGCAGCACTTCTTGTGCTGTCCGCGACTGTAACTGATAAAAGGCGATTTCTGCCAAATCAGTTCCCCTTATGATGACGGTTGAAAATGTTCAACAAAATGTGTCAATAGCCGGACACCATATCCCGTGCCACCAGCAGGAACCGTTGGCTTGGCTTTGTCTGACCATGCCATTCCGGCAATATCCAGATGCGCCCAAGGCGTATCGTTTTCAACAAACCGCTGAAGAAAACACGCAGCTGTCACGGAACCGCCGTAACGCCCACCAATATTTTTCATATCCGCGATCTTAGAATCAATCAATTTGTCATAGTCTTTGCCCAGCGGCATTCGCCATGTGCCCTCACCAGTGGCGGCGGCGGCATCAGAAATTGCCGTAGCAAGATGATCATTATTCGCAAAAAGACCAGATTGCACCATACCAAGGGAAACCAGAATAGCCCCGGTTAAGGTAGCCAAATCAATCATAATTGATGGCTTTAAATGACGTTGTGCATATGTCATCACATCTGCCAGAACTAGACGTCCCTCAGCATCGGTATTAATGATCTCAACCGTTTGCCCAGACATTGAGGTCACAACATCACCGGGTTTAATCGCCTTGCCATCTGGCATATTTTCAACTAGTCCAACTAAACCTACCACATTGCGTTTAATGCCAGCAGCGGCAATCGCCTTCATCGCACCAACAACCGCGGCAGAACCGCCCATATCCCATTTCATATCTTCCATGCCAGCCGCAGGCTTAATGGAAATTCCGCCAGTATCAAAGCAAACCCCTTTACCGATTAACACCATAGGGTCTTCACTGCCGCCGCCATTCCAGCGCATTACCACCATACGAGACTCGCGTTCACTGCCCTGTCCAACCGCAAGCAAAAGATGCATGCCTTCTTTTGACATATCATCATCGTTTAGCACCTGAACCTCTATGCCGAGCTTGGATAACTCAAGACAACGATTGGCATATTCTGCCGGATAAAGAATGTTTGAGGGCTCACTCACCAGATCACGAGCCATAAACACGCCTGAAGCTATTCCTTCTAGCCGCTGATAGGCAGATGTTGTCGCCTTGGGATCATCCACTACTATGGCCATGCTAGCTTGTGTGGGATTTGCGTTTTTACCTTTGGTGAAATACCGTGAAAAATGATAACCCGCTAAATATGCCCCATAGGCAAGGCTTGCTACCCAATCTGCCGAACGCCCACTTGCCATCAAAGTGATATCTTTAAGTTTTGATTTAGCCATCGCCGCCATAATATGGCCGCCAAGGTTTTCACTTTCTACACCAATGGCTTCATTGGCCCCAATTCCAACCAAGATCACAGACCCTTCTGTGCCGCGAATAACCACATCTTCACCAGGATCAGCCTTGAAAGAGGCCTCCGTCATTGCCCTTGATATCGCGCCATTAAATGTTTGATCCAGGGCCTTACCTGCGGCATCTAGAATTGGGTTGCTGTCCTTTGCAGAGACAAGAAGCATAACCGGATAGGATGGGGCTTTATCCTGAGAGACAAATTGGAGAGTCAACCGAGATGTCATAAAAAAATCCTTACTGTTTCTGTTGGTTTTTTGATAAGTTACAAACACCTATATTGAAGATGGTAATAAAAAAAGCAACGGCAAGATCACCTTATGTTAAAGAAACTGGTACTTGTTATCATCAATGGGGATGACAGATGAGCATTCGGAGCTGATAACCACATGGTTTTAACTTGGTACATCCTGAGACAGTGCTTGTCATCACTTCTGCTGGCCAGTTTTTCCATTATTGGGTTGGTTTGGCTTGGCCAAACGCTTCGGCTGGTTGAACTTTTGGTCAATAAAGGCGCCCTGTTTATTGATTTTCTCTATGTCACGCTTCTTGGAGTGCCGTTCTGGCTGTTGATCATTCTACCCATTAGTTCCACCATTGCAGCCACAAGCGTGATGTCAAAAATGCAGCAAGACAAAGAGCTTCTTGCCATGAGTGCGGCAGGCATCTCCCCTATTCGTATTGGCCTTGGGCCCATGATAATGGGTGGCCTGATCACTATGTTTCTGATGATAAACTCCGCCTATCTGATGCCTGCTACCTATTCGCAATACAAAACCTTTATGACTAATCTCCGCACATCCGCCCCTATCATTATCTTGCAAGAAGGGGTCTTTATCGACATAACCAAAGGCTTGACCATCTATATTAATCAGAAACAAAGCGATAATGTTTTCAAAGATGTTTTTATAAGAGACAGCCGTAACGAAGATGTTGTGATTGAAATTCATTCTGAAAAGGCCACTGTTTCCATCGATAACGAAAACCCTTCAATAGTTCTTTTTAATGGTATCCGAACACAATTTTCGGACTCCTCAACCAAAGCCCAAATTCTTGAGTTTGAAAGCTATGAGCTAAATATGACACAAAAATCGGTCACTAATAGCAATCGGCCACAGGATTATAATGAAATGAGTATCGGAGAATTGCTGACGAAAACCATATCCAATAGCCAATATCAGGACGAGATGAGAGCCGAAGGTCATTTTCGTCTCACCGCGCCTATTCTTGCCTTATCCCTTGTGATTATGGTGATTTCTGTCTTTTTGCGCAGTCGTTTCCAACGCGGGCATTATTGGTATCAGATCTGTATCGTGACAGGCTTAACGGTGTTTATTGAATTGGCGCATTTAACCGCAAGAAGTATGACCGTCAATCTTCCCGGACTTTTCCCATTGATGTATTTTGTTGTCTTTCTGCCATTAGTGATTGGGTTTTTAACGCTGTGGCAGCCTTGGCGGAAAGAAGCGTTGCCAGCATGAATCGCTTTGGTTGGAACCGCATTTTAACTCTCTATTTGTTTCGCCATACGCTGATTCATATCCTCTTGGCAGGGTTAGTTTTGATATTTATCGTCAATCTGATAGATATGGCAGAATTGTTGCGCCGAAGTGCCAACAAAGAGAGCATCTCTTCTTTGACCGCGTTAATCATGGGATTGCTTCGCATTCCTTCTAGCGTACCTTTCATTTTGCCTTTTGCCGTTATGTTTGGGGCATTGATTAGTTTTTATAAACTTAACCAGCAGAATGAAATTATCATCGCAAGATCAAGTGGACTGTCGATGTTACAAATAATTACTGGGCCTATGATTTCTGGTATTCTTTTGAGCATGATCATGCTGGTGGTTGTTGACCCTATTTCTTCTGCAACCAATAGCCGTTTTATGGTCATGGAAGAACAGAATTTTGGTTCAACTGGTCGCAATCTGACGGTGTCAACCGAGGGCATATGGCTCAAAGATCGCAGCGAATATCAAAACCTAATCATCAGTGGCACACGACTAGACCAAGCTGAGCTTAGCATTGAGCAAGGTGAGGTCTATACTTTTGATAAAGACAACACTTGGACATCACATTATCTGCCAGAAACTTTGATCTTTGATAATGACAATTGGCACTTAGAGGGGGTGCGCGTTCTCCGCCAGGACGGAACGATTGCCAGCCTCAATGCTTTGACCCTGCCCTCGGTGTTAACGCGCACGGACCTGACCAGTTCTAACAAGAAACCGGAAACCATTCCGATTTATCGGTTATGGAATTATATAACCGTTTTAGACCAGGCAGGCTTAAGCAGCCTGGGGCATCGCTCATATTTGTATTATCAGGCTTCTATGCCTTTAGTTTTAATCGGAATGACCTTAATTGCTGGATATTTTGGATTGGTCTATCGTGGCAGAAGAAAACGGATCAGATTAATTGCTTTTGCGATTTTTTCTGCACTAGGTTTTTATTTTTTCAAAGATATCATGTATGTATTAGGCTCATCCGGGCGCTTACCTCCAGTCATTGCTGGGATTGCCCCGGGATTTATTGTCACAATGATTGGGTTAGCAACTTTACTTCGATCAGATCAGACTGCTTGAACAGGACAAATCATGCGATTGTTTTTATTCATGTTACGGATTACGGCCATCACCACCTTGACCATGATGACATTGTCAACGCGAGTTTATGCCACCGATATTGAAGTCATCGCCACGGTCGATGGCATTCCCATTACCAATCATGATCTGGAACAACGGCGTAATATGTTGATCAAGACCACCGGGCTTCGGCTAACGGCAGAAAACCAAGATCAGATCAATCGTGATGTGCTGCAAATGCTAATTGATGATACCATTAAGATTAGCGAAGGCACAGCTATGCTTCAAGACAGGATTGATGCGGTTGATCAAGGCGCAGACAAACTGATTGACAGTACCTTTTCACTAAATAATGAAAATCCAGATGAAGTCCTGGCCGCACTAGAGATACCGCGAGAGGTCATTCATAAAAAATTCAAAGCGGATATTTTCTGGGCTAGTATCGTCAACAACCGGTTCCAAGGCCAGTTCGCCAATGCTGAGGCTGAAGCAGAAGTAGAGTTAGAGCGGCTTAAGCAAAACCTAGAAGAACCCCATATCAATCTGGATGAGATTGTCTTGTTGCCTGAACCCAGCAGAAACTATGCCGCCACCATTAATTTGGCGAACCAAATGGTTAATGCTATCCGTAAAGGGGCCGATTTTGGACGAATAGCACAGCAATATTCTGCCGCAGGAAGTGCAAGCAATGGCGGCAATATTGGCTGGGTGTTAGAAAGCCGCATTGATACCGATATTTATCCTATCATCACTTCACTTAAACCTGGTGATGTCACAGATCCTATTGATCGTGATGGTGCAATTACCATTTATCGCATCAAAGGCCGTCGTGACAGTGGTCGTGCCAGCCCATTTGAGGCCGAAATTATTCTAACCCGCCTTTTCTATCCTATGACCACAAGTGATGACGCTAGCCGCCTTGAAGCAGCGGCAAAGCTTACCCGTGACACCAATACGATTACAACTTGCCAAGATTTAGAGGTGTTGAATAATAGCTATGGGTCAGATTTGCCCTTTTTGCTTGGCAGTATGCCTCTCTATAGCTTAGCTCCTAACTTGCGCGATTTGATCGCTCCGCTTGAGGCTGGAATGAAAACGGGGCCTGTTTCGTTCAACGAAGGCATGGCAATTTTTATGGTTTGCGATAAATCCGTTCCAAGCACCGATCTTCCCAGCATTGAGGCTTTGAAACAAACAATTCAAAACCGTTACTTTTCCATCTTATCACAGCGTTATCTTAATCAATTGCGGCGTGAGGCGGTGGTTGATATCCGGATAAATTTCTAATGCCTGCCGGAACACTGCCAAGACCTCCACGGCTTCTGGTAACACCGGGGGAACCTGCGGGTATTGGTGGTGAATTATTGCTAATGGCCGTGGCATCAGGCGAACACAATCTCTGGACGATTGATGACCCTGACCGACTAGAAGCCTTGGCTAAACGGGGCAATATCAACGCGACTATCACCACGATTGGTCCAAATCAAATAGACACGCTTCCCTCTGGCCATCTTGGGGTTATCCCAATGATTTGGCCCAAAGAGATAACCGACGGGGTGCCATCACCTGAAAACGCCGCACAAGTCATCAGCGCCATCACCGACGCTGTTAGTATGATCAAAAAAGGTCTTGCCGACGCACTGATCACCAATCCTATCCAAAAAGCCACATTAACCAAGGCTGGCTTTGCTTATCCTGGTCATACCGAATATTTGGCTGAACTTGATCGTGGGGAAGATGGTGAAGAAAAATATCCTGTCATGATGTTAGCAAATTCAGCGTTATACATCACCCCCCTTACTATTCATGTGCCTTTACGCGATGTCTTTGCCCTCATCACGCCTGAACGCATCACAAAGACTTTGCGGCTAATGGCAAAAGGGCTGATCATGGATTTTGGCATTAAAAACCCTCGCATCGCGGTTACTGGCCTTAATCCTCATGCTGGCGAATCTGGTACAATCGGTGATGAAGAAATCCAACAGATCATCCCAGCCATTCAACTACTCCAAGAAGAAGGGCTACATATCACTGGGCCACATTCTGCTGACACACTCTTTTTTGAAGACCGGCGACAAGACTATGATGCGGTGTTGGCGATGTATCATGATCAAGCCTTGATCCCTGTAAAGACGCTAGATTTTCATCATGGCGTCAATGTTACGCTGGGCTTAAGTTTTATTCGCACTTCACCTGATCACGGCACAGCGTTAGACCAAGCTGGGAAATTCACAGCCCGACCAGACAGTTTGATTGCCGCAATTACCATGGCTCGGCAAATGGTAAAACATCGGGCAGATCATATGGGCTTATCTTATGGCTCCAACTGACCCTATTGCTGCTCTGCCGCCTCTTAAAGAGGTGATAAAGGCATATTGTCTTGATGCCAGACGCAAATTAGGACAGAACTTTCTGCTCGACCTGAATTTGACCGGAAGAATAGCGCGTGAAGCGCGTATCCAGCCACAGCATACCGTCATTGAAATTGGCCCCGGCCCTGGCGGTTTGACACGTGCTATTCTCATGGCAGGGGCTGAACGCGTGATTGCCATTGAAAAAGATAGCCGTGCTATTGAAGCGCTACAACCGTTGGTAAAGGCTAGCAACGGTAGACTTAGCATTATAGAAGGCGACGCGCTGACCATACCTGTCCATGAATTAGGCCCTGCCGATGCGCCGCGCCAGATCATTGCAAATCTGCCTTATAACATTGCCACACCATTATTGTTTGGCTGGCTAGATCACGCCGCCGCATTTCAATCTATGACCTTAATGTTTCAGCGTGAAGTGGCTGAGCGCATCACTGCCCAACCTGGTGGCGGAAATTACGGTCGCCTTAGCATTATGTGCCAGTGGTTAGCAGAGACGAAACTATGCTTTGATATTCCCCCTTCGGCTTTTGTGCCGCCACCTAAAGTTACCTCAAGCGTGATCCGGTTATTGCCGCGTCTAACCCCCGCTTTTCCAGCGGAAAGAGAACTTTTGCAAGAGATTGCCAAAACCGCTTTTAACCAAAGACGGAAAATGTTGCGCGCCTCTTTACGGTCATTAGGCGGATTAACACTGCTGGATACAGCAGGTATTGATGGACAAAGACGGCCTGAATCCCTCACCCTGGATGAGTTTTGTATCCTAGCACGCGCCTTGAAAGAACAGCGTCGTTAATACCCTGCCTGAAGTTGACGGACAAACTCTGTCAACCCATTCATCCTAAATCGGCGTTGCCGTTCAGCTGCTAAGATCGCATGAACATGCCGCACGGATTCGTTCAAATCATGATTGATAATAATATAATCATATTCGGCATAATGGCTAAGCTCATCTGCTGCTTTTGACATACGTTTAGCGACTTCCATATCCGAGTCTTGATTGCGTTTTTTAAGACGAGTTTCTAATTCCCGATAAGACGGTGGCAAAATAAATACAGAAATCAGATCATCGCGAGCTTTGGCTTTGAGTTGCTGGGTCCCTTGCCAGTCAATATCAAATAACACATCACTTCCTGTCTCAATTTTCTCCATGACTTGATCAGAAGGCGTTCCATAATAATGATCAAACACCTTGGCGTGTTCGAGAAACCGATTCTCATTGATCATGATTTGAAACTCTTGAGGTTCAACAAAATGATAATCTTTTCCCTCAACTTCACCCGGACGGCGCTTGCGGCTAGTCGCGGATATCGAAAGGCTAATGTTATCATCTTGTTCTAACAATTTGCGCGAAATAGATGACTTCCCTGCCCCTGAGGGTGAGGATAGCACCAGCATAAGCCCACGGCGAGAGACGGAAGATGGCATAGTTGAAGCAGATGGTGTCATCACTCAAAGCGTCTTTCTGTTCTATGTTCCCCTATCTTACAACAGGCAAGCCGGGTGAAACAATGGCCGATTCACCATTAGCCAAATCTAATCCCTCGCCTCTTTCCAGAGTTTAATATTGGCTTTATGCTCATCGTAAGTTTTGGCAAACCTATGGCCACCCTTTCCATCCGCAACAAAGTAAAAATAATCTGATTGCTGAGGCTTAACAACGGCAAGAAAACTGGCAAGTCCAGGGTTGCTAATCGGACTGGGCGGTAAGGACTTTATGCGATAAGTGTTCCATGGCGAATCATGCTTAAGATGCGAGCGAAGAAGTTTTTCAACAACAATCCCATCTTGCTCAAGACCATAGAGAACCGTAGGGTCAGATTGCAGCTTCATGCTGGCTTTGATGCGATTCAAAAACACTGAGGCAACTAATCCAAGTTCATCGGCAATGCCAGTTTCCTTTTCAACAATAGATGCCAGAATGACCGCGTCTTCTATCGATTTCAAAACATGATCAGGGTCACGGCTTGCCCAAATCTCAGCAAACTTTATTTCTCGCAGTTGTTGCATTCTGCGGATCAAAGCGTTGCGGTCGGTATGCCGCGAAAAATAATAGGTTTCGGGCAATAAACTGCCTTCATCAGGTATCAATTGAATTTCACCAGAAAGCCGATCATCATTTCTGAGCAAAGCAACAATCTGCCGTGAGCTGAGCCCTTCTGATATCGTCAAATCATGCTGAATAGGAACCCCTTTATGGATGGTGTCCATGGCCTCAGCGAGCGAACCATCTGCCATAAAGCGATATTCCCCTGCCTTTGGCAAATACCCCTTGCCGCGGCGCCATTCTTCAATTCGGTAAACCCATGGGTGATGCGGCAAGCCAATCTGGTTCAATCGCTGGCTGATGACCACACGGCCATCCCCGGGTTTAATTTCAAGAATAACATCTTGGGTAGCCAAAGATGGGCGCTGAAGAACGGCGCTTACCCAAATAAAACCCATCACAAAAATAAAAACCGCCAACACAGATGCGGCAAGGACGACCTTTATTAATCCACGAGAAAAAGAAAAAGACCGGGAAGCAGATGGGTTATCAGAGCCGCGCTCAGGCACCTTAAGGTTAGTCCAACTTGCCCACAATCAGCGAAGCATTAGTTCCGCCAAATCCAAATGAATTGGAAAGAGCGTTACGAACTGTTTTCTGCTGTGCCTCATGCGGGACCAGATTGATCGGCCCGACATCATCAGAAGGATCATCTAAATTAAGGGTTGGTGGCAAGGTATCATGATGAACTGCCATAATCGAAAAAATAGCTTCAATCGCGCCAGCAGCGCCCAATAAATGACCTGTCGCACTTTTGGTTGAAGACATGTTAATGGCGCTTTTGTCACCATGATAAAGCTTGGAGACTGCGTTGAGTTCAATCATATCGCCTAATGGGGTTGAGGTGCCATGAGCATTGATATAGTCAATATCTTCAATGTTGAGGCCTGAATTATTTAATGCCGCCGACATAGAACGAAACCCACCATCACCATCCTCTGCCGGGGCAGTAATGTGATAGGCATCACCCGAAAGACCATAACCTTTGATTTCAGCATAGATTTTGGCACCGCGCGCTTTGGCATGTTCATATTCTTCCAGCACCAAAACCCCTGCGCCTTCGCCCATCACAAAACCATCACGTCCTTTATCCCATGGGCGTGAAGCCTTTTCAGGGGTGTTATTATACCCAGAGGATAAGGCTTTAAGGGCACAGAACCCTGCGATACCAAGACGGCATACTGCGGCTTCGGCACCACCAGCAATCATTACATCTGCGTCGCCATATTTGATTAATCGGCTAGCATCACCTATTGCGTGTGCCCCAGTTGAACAAGCCGTCACCACCGAATGGTTAGGCCCTTTGAGACCATGACGAATAGACACCTGACCAGAGATCAGATTAATCAAAGCTGAGGGAATAAAAAAGGGACTAAGGCGTCTTGGGCCACGCTCATTAAGAAGAATGCTAGCATGATAAATGGTTTCTAGGCCGCCTATCCCAGACCCAATCATAACCCCGGCACGATGAGCCTTTTCTTCGCTATCAGCAATAAAGCCAGAGTCGCGAATAGCCTGATCCGCTGCAATCATGCCATAGACAATAAAACGGTCAAGTTTCCGTTGATCTTTGGGATCAATCAA
>Ga0181567_10004292_pt1 | contig 10465 bp, 9 predicted proteins | sample 101ome_14_FD_133761 | JGI IMG/M metagenome (GOLD analysis project Ga0181567, IMG submission 133761) | Coastal salt marsh microbial communities from the Groves Creek Marsh, Skidaway Island, Georgia - 101403AT metaG (megahit assembly) | ecosystem: Environmental > Aquatic > Marine > Intertidal zone...
GAAATAAATCTGTTATTGTTATGGTTGTTCCATTAGCATGCGTAATTTGCTTTACAGTACTAATTGTATCTTTATGAGCAGAAATCTCATAAGCATTCGCATCTTTTTGTTTGGAAGCTATGCTTAAATGAGCACAATGACAAATACTCGATAAGGCTTCCCCTCGAAAACCAAATGAGGAGGTTTCATAAATATCATCAAGACAACGAATTTTAGAAGTAGCATGGCGTAATGGAGCCAAAGGAAGATCTTCTTTATGAAAACCATCGCCATTATCGGTAATTTGAATACGTTCCTTTCCACCATCATTGACTGAAATAGTAATCGTCGTAGCATTAGCATCCAATGAATTTTCAATAAGTTCTTTGATAATAGATGCGGGGCGATCGATAACTTCACCAGCCGCAATTTTATTAATAGTTACAGAATCTAATTGTTTAATACGTTGAGTCATAGCTATAGTATAGCAAAGGGAGACACTCTCTAACACAGGGATAATAATTTTATTTCTAGCGTAAAATCATATACACTTAAGTCATGACACGATCTCCTAAAATTATGATCAGTGCCTGTGAATTATCAGCCGATAATTATGCAGGAAATCTTGTAAAAGCACTGTTAAAACAAAATCCTAAGTGCCAAATTTTTGGTATTGGAAGTCGTGCCTGTAAAAATGCGGGTATGGATGTTCGTTTGGATATTTCAGCACTATCAACGGTGGGGATTTTTGAGTCACTTCGTTTTTTACCTCAGCTCTATTCATCTCTTACGAAGATCAAGACCTTATTACGTGAGGAAAAACCAGATATTTTTATTCCATTAGATAATCAAGGCTTGCATATAATGTGCTGTAAATATGCAAAAAAACTTCAAATCAGAACAGCCTATTACATTGCACCTCAATATTGGCATTGGGGAAAAAAAGAAGAAGGCGAAGCACTTGCAAACTATGTTGATCATATTTTTGCGATTTTTAAAAAAGAAGCTACGTTTTATAAAGACTGTGGTTTAGATGTAACTTATGTAGGTCATCCTATTTTAGATCGTATTAAAGCGTACCGTGCTTTAGAAACAAAGCCCCAAATGCTTGGGGTATTTCCCGGATCACGATTACAAGAAATAGAGCGTTTAAGCCCTGTTTTAATTCAAGCAGCAGAAGCCTTAGCTTTAAAATATGATCTAACCCCTTGTATATCTGTAGCTTCTCCTATTTTTGAAGAAAAAATTAAAGGGTTTGTAAATCGTTATAGCCGTACTAAGACGTTTGATTTTCATTACGAGAATAGTTTGGAATTAATTGCAAAGTCACGCTTATCGTTAGTTAGCTCAGGAACTGTAAGTTTTGAGCATGCGTTGATGGGAGTTCCTCATGTCGTCACGTATCGCTTTAATCCAATAACATTTTGGGTAGCTCAAACATTTTTTAAGAAAACATTAGCTAAAATTCCATTTATGAGTATGCCTAATAGTTTGCTAAATACTATGGTATTTCCTGAATTGCTTCAGGATAAGCTTACTCTAGAAAATTGTGTAAATCATTGTAGTCAGTTATTAGATAAAAAGTCTCAAATTGTAGCTAATTCTTGTGAAAAGTTATGGAATGATTTACATCAAGAGGATGTTGCTAATAAGGTAGCAACATCCATTTTATCTCACTATTAGGCTTGAGCAGGCTCTAATTCGATTTTCTGATTTTCAGAATTAAAAATAGATTCATCAAGTTCGTTTTCACTTTTTGAAACAAGTACCGTAACCATACAATCACCAATAACATTTACAGTTGTTCTTGCCATATCTAAAACTCTATCAATCCCTGCAATTAATGCAATACCTTCAACAGGAAGCCCAACAGAATTCAAAACAAGAGTAAGCATGATTAATCCTGCCCCAGGAACACCTGCAGACCCAATGGAAGCTAATGTTGATGTTAAGATAATTGTTACATAGTTTCCAAATGTTAAATCAATACCATAGGCTTGAGCAATAAATAACGCAGCAACCCCTTGATACATAGCCGTGCCATCCATATTGATTGTTGCACCTAAAGGAAGAACAAAACTTGATAAGTTATCAGAAACACCTAAGTTTTTACGAGCGCATCGTATCGTTACTGGCAATGTTCCAGAACTACTTGCTGTACTGTAAGCAATTGCTAATGCATCAATAATTCCTTTTAAAAATGTTAACGGGTTAAGTTTTGCAAAAAAGTAAACAGACCCAGATAACGTAAATAATGCATGGATAATACACCCAAGATAAACACCAAATAATACCTTAAGTAATGGTAGTAATACTGCGAGTCCATATTTTTGTGAAATAAAAGCCATAAGTGCAAAAACACCATAAGGCGCTAGTTCCATAACAATTGCAGTTAATTTATACATAGCCTCAGCAATTGCATCAATCACATTAACTAGAGGATCGGCTTTTTTGCCAACTAAATTTAGCGATATGCCAAATAAAATTGCAAAAACAATAATTGGTAACACTTCACCATTTGCCATAGACTGGATTGGGTTAGCAGGAACTAAGTTAACTAAGGTTTCTGAAAAAGGCTGAACGTCTTTAGCTTTAGTTACTGTTGCAGATCCTAAATCTACACCAACACCTGGTTTTAGTATTGTTCCAACACTAAGACCAATAGTAATAGCTACTGCTGTTGTAAGTAGGTACATTGAAAATGTTTTAATTCCAATTCTTCCTAATTTTTTAGGATCCTTCATACCCGTTACCCCAACAACAAGCGATGAGAAAATCAAAGGAACAATCAACATTTTAATAGATCGGATAAAAATATCGCCTAATGGCTTAATATTTTCCGAAAAACTAGGAAAAAGCACACCAGAAATTACACCTAGCAATAACCCCAGTAAAATTTTTACCCATAATTTCATAGCTACTCCCTCCAAAAAATATATACGTCTTTTATTTAAAATTAAATATAACATAGAGTAATGGATTATAGATTAAAAATCAATTTGAATAGACAAAATAATTAAATATTTTAATTCAATGATGAATTCGTTAAACTAATTACAATGTTAGAGTCTATTTTATTAAAAGATATTGAAATAATTACCCCTACAGATAGTTATCAAGGGGATATGCTTGTAAAAAATGGTAAAATTGTAGCAATTGAACCTAGTATTAATGCCTCAGCAGAATGTGTAATTAATGAAAAGGGGCTAACAGTAATTCCTGGTGTTATTGATCCTCATGTGCATTTTAGAGATCCTGGTGCAACCCATAAAGAAGATATTGCTTCGGGGTCTCATGCTGCAGCTTCAGGTGGTGTAACTACATTTTTTGATATGCCAAATACAAATCCTGCAACTGTAACCAGAGAAGCTATGGCGCAAAAGAAAGCACATGCAGCAACGCAGTCATTAGTAAATTACAATTTTTATATTGGAGCAACTGCGGATAATTTATCAGAATTACAGACTGTAGAAAATGTACCTGGTATTAAAATTTATGTTGGTTCTTCAACAGGAAGTTTATTAGTAGACCAGGCAGACGCTCTTGAGCGAATTTTTAGTGAAACAGACAAAATTATAGCTGTACACTCAGAAGATGAAGCCATGTTTAGACAAAAATTAAGTGAGTATTCTAATTCGACTGACGTAAAAGATCATGAATATATTCGATCTGCTGAAGGTGCCTTGAAGTGTACAAAAATGCTTTGTGAATTAGCCATAAAACATAATCATCGATTACATATTTGCCACTTAACAACCAAAGAAGAAGTTGATTATTTACGGTCGTTAAATAAATCTCCACTGATAACAACAGAAGTCACCCCACAGCATTTACTTACATATAGTCCAGATATTTATGATCAGTGGGGTACCAAAGCTCAGATTAATCCACCAATTCGCTCACAAAAGCATCAAATTGCTTTGTTTAATGCATTAAAAGAAGGGGTTATTCATTGCATGGGTTCAGATCATGCACCTCATTTAGAGCAAGAAAAAAATCAGCCCTTTGGGCAAGCTCCTTCAGGAATGCCTGGTGTTGAAACAAGCTTGCCTTTGCTTTTAAATTTAGTTGCACACGGTCATTTTAGCTTGGTAGAGTGCTGTTTAAAAATGGCAACAATTCCAGCTCAAATATTTAAAATTAAACATAAAGGACAGTTAGCAGTTGGTTATGATGCTGATTTTGTTTTAATTGATCGTAAAGGGCAGTATCAAATAACAAAAAAATCACTTCAAACTAAAGCGCAATGGAGTATTTTTGAAGGTAAAAATATTATTGGAAAACCAATAGCCACGTATGTAAATGGGCAATGTGTGTACCGTGAAGGCAGTTTTTTTACGGATATTAAAGGGCAAGAAGTTCAGTTTTTGCACTCATAATTAAATAGGCAGCGTTATAGCAAGACCTGTTTGATTATAAAAGAGAGGGGTTATGGACACCCTATTAATATCCTTGGTTTGATTATTAAAAAATGTGTAACGAGCAATACTATATCCAAGTGCAGAGCCTGCAATAACATCAGATGCCCAATGTGCATTATCAAATAAGCGAGATAGCGCTACTAATGAGGCTACAGTATAACTACTTAGTTTGATCCATGAAGACTCGTTATATTCTAGTGCAATTGATGTTGCAACGGCCCATATCGCAGCCGAATGCCCCGAGGGAAAAGACTGATTTTTCTCTGATAAAGAAAATCGAGGGCCATCAAAAGTAGAATGAGATTGGGTTTCGTTTGGTCGATGCCGATGGACTAACATTTTACTTGTTTTTACTACTGTTAATGTAAATAGTAGGCTTTCAAATGATGATAAACCCAGATGTTGTAGTTTTCTATTTTGTGATAGATATCCAGAAGTATATGTAAACCCAATAATTGGAAATAAGGTTGAAGGGTGCCCAAGAATATACCCTGTATTACCATAAAAGTTTGCAAGGCTACTATCATGATCTAAATGGTTGTTAAAAAAGCATCTCCATGACACGCAAGGCCAACACTGCCTGAAATTCCAGCAAAAATTAGCCATTCGTTAGTCTTCCATTGAAGTGGAGCCAAGATAATATCTTGTTGCTTGGATGACAGCGATGAATAATAACCTCTATGATAAAATTTGTGGGATGTATCGAAGGTAAGACGGATGTTTTCTAGTTGGTTATTAGCATATGTATCTATAGCAATTAATTTAATGCTTAAAAAAAACAAAATATTAAAGTAAATAAATACGTTCATTTAATATAAGAAACCTACGCCAAAGCTACCTAAAGGAAGGACATCGTTATCATTTAAAACTCTAATTAAGCCAAGCTTGAATTTATAATATACTTTTCATTAAACATATGTGTTTGGCCAATAGAAAATTGTGCACTAAGCGAAGAAAGAAAGTTAAGAGACTTAAAATTCATGTCGTAATTGTATCAAAACAAAATACTATATTTATAGAGTATTTTTAACGTTTTAAGAAAAGTAAACTATTCTTAGAATTAAGGTTGGGTATCTGGTGCATAAAATGGTTTTAATTGAGATGTGTTAACTGATTCTTTGTTATTAAATTGAGTTGAATTAGCCTCATCTACTAATTCTATTATTGAATCCATAGATTCTTGATAGGACTTTGGTTGAGTTGATTGTGGTGAATTTGAAAACTGATCTGGGATAAATTGTTGCTTAACACGCTGAATACGAATGCCATCAGAATTATTGTATTGATAAACATTACGAAAATCTCTATCTAAGGGTATGGCTTCAATATCATTATCAGAGGCATAATTAAGATTATATTTTTTTTGTTGTGAGATCATGGTATCAAATTGTGCTTGAAATTGGGCATTATAACTATTTTTTACATTAGTTAGATCAATACTATTAAGCGAATCAAAGTTTGATTCTATAAAGTCAAATGCGGGGGGAGCTAGATCTGATGATCGCATTAAGGATGGATTGGCAGGCGTCGATCGATTTGTCGAATTATAAGCACCTTTCAAGGCATTAAGATCAACACTATTTTCCGGATCATAATAGGTAGCTACAATGCTTACAGGTAAATAAATATAAATGAGACACAAAAATAGTATCAAGAATCTCATACTATGAACTATTCCAGTTTTTACATTAAGATAAACATGAATTATAATTGATTTGATGCCTTTTCATGAGTATCTTTTCTGCGTAAGTTAAATTCAATAAGCTTCGTTAACACCATTTAGCAATGACTAAGAGTTGACAGAGATACAGACAAGAACTTAAAGTTAGCACCATGTCAGAAAATCAACGCCTGCCAGAATGGTTTAAAACGTCCAAAGGAAAATTAGCTGCAACAAAGGCTTTATCAACTATTTTAGAAGAAGAAGTTCCCAATAGTATTTGCCAAGAAGCACGCTGTCCTAATCGTTTTGAATGTTTTAAAAAAGGTGTTCTAACGTTTATGATTTTAGGTATTACCTGCACACGAAATTGTGCCTTTTGTTCTGTGACTCATGGTACGCCGTTGCCTCCGAATAAAAATGAATTAGATTCAATTTTAAATGCAATCGAAAAATTATCACTCCGGTTTGTCGTTTTAACATCACCAAATCGTGATGATTTAGCTGATGGTGGTTCAGGCCATTATGCTTTTATTGTTTCAGAGATAAAAAAACATTATCCTGAGGTAAAAGTAGAGGTATTAATTCCTGATTTTCAGGCAGATAAAAAGGCAATAGAAACAGTTATTAACGCAGCTCCAGATGTGCTTAATCATAATGTTGAAACGGTTCCTGCTCTATACTCAATAGCCCGAAAAGGCTCTGTTTTCAAACGATCATTAGATGTTTTAAGTATGGCAAAAAGCATTAATCCTAAATTATTAACAAAATCAGGCTTAATGGTAGGGCTTGGTGAAACCAAAGCTGAATTATTAGAGACATTTGAGCATATCCGAAATAGTAATGTTGATATTTTAACATTAGGCCAATATTTAAAACCGTCAAAAGATAACTTAGATGTTAAAAAATATTATACACCGCAAGAATTTGATGAACTTCGTATTCAAGCGGAACAGCTCGGTTTTCCTTTTGTATTTTCAGGGCCTCATATTCGAAGTTCTTATTTAGCAGATCATGTCTTTGATGAAGCATTAAGTAAGGCTTTGAATGTCTAATCTTAAGATTGGATTAACGATTTTAACATATTTTATTGCTGCAATTCCGTTTGGAATATTAGTTGCAAAAGCAAAGGGCGTTAATTTAAGAGCTATAGGTTCAGGAAATAGTGGTGCTACGAATGTATATCGTGCTTTAGGTGCTAAATTTGGAAGTTTGGTATTAATTTTAGATGCATTAAAGGGAGGGATTCCAACCTATATTTCACAAATAGTAGCCCCAGAACCTGGGTTTCATATCAGTATTGCTTTAATTGCTGTTATTGCTCATTCATTATCCTGCTTTGTAAAGTTTAAAGGAGGAAAGGGTGTAGCTACAGGTTTAGGTGTCATAGTGGCACTTAATCCAATAATTGGGGGGATTTTAGTAGTGATAGCAGGATCGTTAATTTATAAAACTCGTTATGTAGCACTTACGTCTATCGTATGTTCAATTTTAACACCATTATTATTTTATTTTTTTAATTCGCCAAATGAGTATACGGTTATGATGGGACTGATTGGTCTATTTATCATTATTAGACATCGAAGTAATATTGTTCGATTAATTAATGGAACCGAAAATAAGGTATAATACAGCCATGGCAGAAAAAATTAATTCACATATAGCCGTATTAGGATGTGGTGCTTGGGCAACGACAATTGCAAATCACATTGCAAAAAAAAATATTCCAACACGAATATGGTGCCATAGAGAAGAAATAGTTACAGAAATTAACCAAAAAAAAGAACGTTCTTTATTACCTGGAATCGGTTTATCAGAGCATCTTGAGGCTTCTTTAGATTGTAAGCATGTATTAGATAATGCGACTGCAATAATTTTATGTATTCCTTCAAAATACTTAGAAGCGTTTATTCCTCTTTGGAAACCGTACTTTAATCACGAACAGCCTGTGCTATCGTTAATCAAAGGAATTTTGTCTGAGCAGTATATGTTTATTGAAGATTATTTAAAAACAATGTTTCCTACAGTTAATTATTCCATATTATCTGGACCCAATTTAGCTTTAGAAATTGCCCAAGAAAAACCTGCAGCAAGTGTTGTTGCGTCGCTTGATAAGCATACTCAAGTATTTTTTCAAGAGCTTTTAAGTAATCATTATCTTCGAGTATACCGATCCTCTGATATGAAAGGCGTTGCTAGTGGGGGCCTTCTAAAGAATATTATGGCTATTGCTGGTGGTATTGTTGATGGATTAGAGTTGGGTGTAAATTCTAAATCATCACTAATAACCCGTGCTTTAAAAGAAATGATTGCGTTTGGCACATCGTGTGGAGCCTTGCCAGACACCCTTTATGGACTATCAGGATTAGGCGATTTAATGGCAACAAGTTTTTCTCCTTTAAGTAGAAATTACCAATGTGGTTATGCCTTAGCACAAGGGCAAACATCATCACAATTTGAAGAAAATTTAAATGCGGTTGCTGAGGGAATTAAATCAACAACGTTTATTTATAACTATTCAAGGGAACATAACATAGATATGCCAATTACAGAAATGGTTTATAATGTTATAAATACATCTCTTTCAATAAATGATGCTATAAATCAGTTGATGAGTAGAGATTTAAAGTCTGAGTAAATGAATGTTACGTATTTTTATTATTTTTATTTGTGATTTAATTGCAATTCCTTGCTTATTTTTAATTTCATATTCTGTAAAATTTAAACTTGGAACAGTTTATAACTTTGTATTTAATACAAATACAGGGCTGATTTATCACCATGCTAATATTGAACCGTATTTTGAAAATATTGGTCTTATTATTTTAATTTGGGTGCTTTCATTAGTAGCAATGAATACCTATAAATATTATTCAGGTGTTTTAGCATTTGCTGATCAAATTATAGATGTTTTTAAAGCTGTTGTATTCGCATCGTTAATTTTAATGGCATTTTCTGTTATTACAGAGTTGATTCCAAATTCTCGGTTTGTATTGCTATATAATGTTATTTTTGGTGTTGTTATTTTTTCTGTGATTAGAGTTTTTGTTAATAATATCTTGCAATTAAAAGATCTTAAAGAACAGCGTTGCTGTATTGTAGGTAATAGTAAAGAAGCCCAATACATTATTGAATACATTTTAACTCAAAAAAAAGGAGATTATTTCTATACAGGTAGTATATATGATGAAGAACCAGCAGACATTTTATTTTCAGTAAAAGATCAATTAAAAAATATTTCTAAATTATCAACGATTAATCAATGCTTGATAGATAATAAAATCAAACATTTATTTGTAATTAAATCTGAATATCCAAAAAACAAACTTCAATCATTAATAAAATTTTGTGAACAAACTAATATTTCTCTTCATATCTATGATCAAAAAAATCAAATTTCAAAACAAAAAATACGGTTTTCTCAATTTGCAGATTTAAATATGTTATCTTACGATATCGAAAATCAAAATTTGTCTTATCTTATTTCAAAACGTATCTTCGATTTAGTCTTAGCAGTATATTTATTTATAGTAATAATTCCATTAATGATTATGATAAGCCTTTGGATTAAGTATGTTAGTCCTAAAGGGAGTATTTTATTTAAGCAAGTTCGGGTTGGCTTAAATAATAAAGAATTTATGATTTATAAATTTCGAACAATGTTGCCAGATGCTGAAAAAAAATCGGGACCTGTATGGGTGGAAAAAAATGATTCTCGTTATATTTTTGGAGGGAAGTTTCTTAGAAAGTTTTCATTAGATGAGTTACCTCAGTTAATAAATATAATTAAAAATGATATGTCTTTGGTTGGACCAAGGCCTGAAAGACCGTTTTTTATAGAACAAATCGAGAAGGAATTTCCCGACTTTTCTTTAAGACATCAAATGAAAGGTGGCGTTACTGGGTGGGCTCAGATTCATGGGCGTGCTTTTTTAACTCGAAGACCTGATGAAAAGTTAAGATATGATTTATTTTATATTAAAAATGCATCGTTAATGCTGGATATAAAAATTATTTTCAAAACATTTTTTATTGTAGGAAAGGGAGAAGAAGCGTATTAAGCCCAAAAAAAAGCTAATCTTTGGAGGAACGTTTGATCCGTTTCATAAAGGGCATTTAGCTATGATTCATCATATCTTAACATCATTAGTCCTTGATGAAGTTATATTAATCCCAAATTACATTGGCCCAAATAAACCAACACCTTTATTTAAAAGTTATGAAAGAATTCAGATGATTAATTTGCTCATTAAAAATGAATTGTCGACTCAATTTGAAAATCATAAGTTTAAGTGCAGTGATATTGAAATCAAACAAAAAAAATCCTGCTTTACTATTGATACTATAGATCAATTAAAAAAAAGAGCACCTCAAGATAATTATTGTTTATTAATTGGATCTGATA
>Ga0181567_10004299_pt1 | contig 10457 bp, 7 predicted proteins | sample 101ome_14_FD_133761 | JGI IMG/M metagenome (GOLD analysis project Ga0181567, IMG submission 133761) | Coastal salt marsh microbial communities from the Groves Creek Marsh, Skidaway Island, Georgia - 101403AT metaG (megahit assembly) | ecosystem: Environmental > Aquatic > Marine > Intertidal zone...
GCGGACGCCTCTACGGTGACTTTCCAGAGTTGGTTGAGGACAACCCCTTGGATTTAGGACGCGGCCGATTTTTACCCACTACCGCCTCCGATGCATTGTTTGCCGATATTGCCCGCTGGATGGGTGTAACAGACACGGATATGGCGACGGTGCTCCCCAACTGGCCGGGGCTGGCCGACAGCCCTCAGGGCCAGGGCGTGGCAGGCCTTCTCAAAAATGTCTAGTGCGTAGCGCTATGCTGTGCATAGCAAACGGTCCTAAAAGCACAGGGCTGTCATACAACTGTTACGGTACTGTCACCTGATCGTCAGTTTTCAGTCATCAAGTTGTCACTGACACAAATCACGATATCAACTCCATTTATCTTGGAGTTTGCTCATGCAACAGAAAACCCTGATTGGCGCTATCAGCGCAATTTTGCTTACGTTTACGCTTACCGCCTGTGACGGCGATGACGGCAGCGCAGGTGCTACTGGACCCGCAGGCGCGCCTGGCGCTGATGGCAGTAATGGTGCCGATGGTGCTGACGGTGTCAATGGCGCCGATGGTAACAATGCCAATGCCGCACTATCTCTTAAATTGTTAGGCCGCAGTACCCCCGACGCCGGTAGCTTTGATGAGTCTGCTGCGGAGATTGTGGCTTACCACCCGGCTTCTGTGAGTGCCTTTGTGGTTAATGCCCAGCGAGGTCGCGTAGATATCTTTGACTTACAAAACCCAAGTTCACCTACGATAGCACGGCAACTTGGATGTGGCGGCCGATGTGGAGTCGCGGCTGGGTCTTGAAGCGGGCTCAATGGGTGCGGTTAATAGCGTGGATGTGTACGGTGACACCGTCGCCGTTGCTCTGGCTGCAGATGTAGAGCAAGAACCGGGTTACGTGGTGTTTTATACAGCCGATGGTACTTATCTGTCTGCTGTAGAGACTGGAGCGTTGCCTGACAAAGTTGCCTTCTCACCCGATGGAATGACCGTAGTCGCTGCAAATGAAGGACAGCCCAATGGTGACTACTCGGTAGATCCTGAGGGCAGTCTAACCGTTATCGATGTATCGGCTGGATTTAGTATGCCGGTAGCAAAAATGGCTGATTTTCGAGATTTTAATGTGGGGGGTAGTAAGTCGCTAACGGGGCCTGTACGGGTATCACCGAAGGCGCAAAGCGTTGCGCAGGACCTCGAGCCTGAGTACGTCGCATTTTCTGCTGATAGCGCCACTGTTTATGCGACCCTTCAGGAAAACAACGCGATTGCCATTGTTGATGTAGCCACTGGGGAAACCACTGACATACTGGGTATTGGCTTCAAAAATTACGGGCTACCCGGCAACGAGATTGACGCTAGCAATAAAGATGGCGGCGCCAACATCAGGAACTGGAACGTGTATGGTACGTACATGCCCGATGGCTTTGACACCTACGAAGTCAATGGCATCACCTATCTCGTGACTGCCAACGAAGGGGATGGACGCGAGTACCTTACCGATGCGATAGGCGACGCAGAGTGCGCCACGCAAGGTGGCTTCCTCTTCGATAACGGCGATTGCTTTCACTATCTCGATGAGATTCGTATAAAAGATTTACAGGCATCTCAGTTCACTGATGAATTGAAGGCTCGCCTTGGTGCTAATTTTCAGGATAACGAAAACCTCGGTCGACTCAAGATCATTACGGACCTTGGCTTAGTGGATGCAGCCGCCTGTGGTTCGTTGGCGAGTAGTGGTCAGCCAATAAGCTATCCTAATGAGGGCGCCGTTGAGGGCTGTGTATACGAAAATCTCTATTCTTTCGGTGCTCGCTCGTTCACCATTTGGGATACGTCAACCGGCCGTCCGGTGTTTGATAGCGGCAGTGACTTCGAGGTCATCACAGCCCAACAATTGGGTGGTGGATTTAATGCCAGCAATGACGACAACGAGGGTGACGACCGGTCTGACGATAAGGGCCTCGAGCCAGAAGCGGTAGAAATTGCCGTCATTGAGGGCAATACATATGCCTTTGTTGCGTTGGAGTGCGTGGGAGGGGTCATGGTTTACAACATTTCCAACCCTCAAAATGCTCAATTTGTTCAGTACATAAACCCGCGTGATTACTCGATGTCTGCCGAAGAGGGCGTGGCTGCAGGCAACACCGACTTGGGTCCCGAAGACATTAAATTCGTGAGTGCTGCAGACAGCCCCACGGGTGACATGTTGTTGTTGGTGAGCAACGAAGTGTCGGGTACGTTAGCCGTGTGCTCAATCGTGGCGCTCTGAGCCATATTTTTGGAATCGGCACTTTTAGAATTTGCCTTGGGTCGATGCGCACCGCTTCGGACAAGGCATTTTTCTTTGATAACAGCTGTTGACCCCAGATAGTCGCATCTCTATACTTCTGCGCCTCTGATCGAGCACTTGTGTTTGGTCTTGGTGACAGCCAGCGGTGTTTCGTGAAACATGCAACAGCGCCAAGGGGGCAGTCACTACAGGTTTTGATGCGGGGTGGAGCAGCCTGGTAGCTCGTCGGGCTCATAACCCGAAGGTCGTCGGTTCAAATCCGGCCCCCGCTACCAAATCGACAGCGTTTATTGCTCGAAACGCTGTCACGTATGGAAGCCCCTTTATGGGGCTTTTTCGTATCCGCGAAAAATGCGGTTGGCAGATTGCAGGAGAGATCAGCGATGTCAGGAAAAGAGTCGCGATTATCGGAGCTTCTCGGGCCAACCATCGAGTCGCTCGGTTTTGAACTGTGGGGACTTGAGCTGATCTCCCCCAGCAGACGCGCCACGCTTCGTATTTATATCGAAAGCGAGAACGGCGTTACAGTTGATAATTGTGCCACGGTCAGCAGGCACCTGAGCTCGGTGCTGGATGTGGAAGATCCTATTCAGGGGGAATATACCTTGGAAGTGTCTTCACCCGGTGTTGACCGGCTGTTGTTTAAGCCTGAACAGTACGGTCTCTACATCGGAGAGCCAATAGAGATCAGGCTGAGAGTTCCCTTAGAGGGAAGACGTAAATTTAGAGGCTGGTTGATCGGCCTTGAGGGAGAGGACGTGGTTGTTCGCGTGGACAACCATGAATACCTGTTACCGATGAAGCAAATTGACAAGGCTCGGGTTGAGCCGCGTTTGGAGGCCGCGAAGGCCAAAGTGACAAAAACAACGGATACGGCGCACTAAAGCCGGACGCTGAGAGACGGATGATGAACAAAGAAATCTTGATGGTAGCCGAGGCGGTTTCAAACGAGAAAGGGGTGTCGGAAGACATCATTTTTGAAGCCATTGAGCTGGCGCTCGCGACGGCAGCGAAGAAACGCTACGACGAGGATGCCGATATTGAAGTGTGTATCGATCGTAAAACCGGCGGTTACGTTACCACGCGCCGCTGGCTCGTTGTGCCAGACACTGAGTTGGCGTTACTCGGCACGCAGTTCACTACGGAGGAGGCGATTGAGGCGAATCCGGATCTAAAGCCCGGTGACATTCACGAAGAAGTGGTAGAGAACGTTGACTTTGGTCGCATCGCTGCTCAGACCGCTAAGCAGGTTATTGTGCAGCGTGTGCGTGACGCTGAACGCGCTCAGATTGTTGACGAGTATCGCCACCGTGTGGGCGAGTTGGTGGCGGGCACTGTTAAAAAAGTGACGCGAGATAACATTATTGTTGATCTTGGTAACAATGCCGAAGGTCTTCTACCCCGTGGTGAGTTGATTGGTCGCGAGACGTTCAGAATCAATGATCGGGTTCGCGCCATTCTTCATGAAATCAACTCGGAATCCCGCGGCCCACAGTTGATTCTTTCGCGCGCTTGTAAAGAGATGCTGATTGAGTTGTTCAAGATTGAGGTGCCTGAAATTTCCGAAGGTGTCATCCAGATTCGATCGGCAGCCCGCGATCCAGGCTCGCGCGCCAAGATCGCTGTGAAGACGGGCGATCAGCGTATTGATCCAGTGGGTGCCTGTGTTGGCATGCGTGGTTCTCGGGTTCAGGCAGTATCGAATGAGCTCGATAACGAGCGCGTTGATATTATCCTCTGGGACGATAACCCGGCACAGCTGGTCATTAATGCCATGTCACCCGCTGAAGTCGAGTCGATTGTGGTTGATGAGGACAACAACACCATGGAAGTGGCTGTTGCCGAGGATAATCTGGCGCAGGCAATTGGTCGAGGTGGTCAAAACGTTAGGCTGGCTTCTGACTTGACGGGTTGGACCATCAATGTGATGAGTGTCGACGAGGCGGTTGAGAAGCAAGAAGCTGAAGCTGAGCAAGTCATGGAAACCTTTATGGAGGCTCTAGACGTCGACGAGGACGTGGCCGCCGTGCTAGTGGAGGAAGGTTTTACCACCCTCGAAGAAGTGGCTTACGTGCCGCTTGAGGAGATGATGTCGATTGAAGGGTTTGACGAAGAAATCTCAGAAGAGCTTCGGGCCCGGGCCAAAGACGCGTTGCTAACACTTGCCATTGCATCCGAAGAGCAATTAGAGGCCAATGAGCCCGCTGAAGACCTTTTGACCATGGATGGTATGGAACGACACCTCGCTTTTGTATTGGCGAGTCGCGGTATTGTGACAATGGAAGATCTGGCTGAGCAGAGCGTTGATGATCTTATGGAAATTGAAGACATGATCGAAGAGCGTGCCGCGGAACTCATTATGACCGCGCGTGCACCTTGGTTTGCTGAGGAAGAGAGTGCTTAAGGCACCATCGAGAACGCAACGCAAACCTAAACGGATCAGGGAGTAATACATGGCGCAGGTGACAGTAGAACAGCTAGCTAAGACGGTGGGAACCGCCGTTGATAGGCTGTTGTCCCAAATGAAAGAGGCTGGTTTGCCACATTTGGCGGCAGACGAAATGGTTTCTGAAGAGGATAAACAAACCCTATTGGCTCACTTAAAGCGGAGTCACGGAGAAAGCGCTGATGCGCCGCGCAAGATAACGCTCAAGCGTAAAAAAGTGAGTACATTACGTGCCACTGGCAGTGGCAGTGGTAAACGCACGGTAAATGTTGAGGTGCGTAAAAAGCGTACCTACGTCAAGCGCGATGACTCTGAGACTACTTTGCCTGAGGAAGTGCTTGAGGATGCGGCTGTGGAAACAGTTGTGACGGCTGAAGGACCGCTTGCCGATGATTCTCCCGCAGTAGTAGAAGCACCAGCTGAGGTCCCCGAGGTGGCTGCCGAAGTGGCGCCTGAACCTGATCCCGAACCTGCACCCGCGCCTGAACCGGAGAAGGAACCCGAGCCTGAGGCAGATCCCGAGCCCGAATCTGAGGATCCAGCCGACCTGGACCCAGAAGTGTTGCGCCAGCGCGCTGCCGCGCGTCGTATGGCTGAGGAAGAAAAGCGTCAGCGCGATCTGGATGCGGCGGTTGCTGCCCGTAAAACCGAGGAAAAGCGCAAGGAAGAGGAACGCAAGGCACGGGCTCAAGCCGCTCGAGCAACAACCGATTCAACCGCTGCGACGGTTGATCGCAAGCCAAGGCGACTGCACGATGCACCGGCTACTCGCGATGAACCCGAGCGCAAAAAAGGTAAAGCAGGTCGACTCGATCGTTCATCAATGCCTGGTGCTCGCGGCAAACAGCGTGGACATAACTTGTCACTCAGTGATCTCGAAGCGGCTGAGGCGGGCGTGGGACGTCGCCGCGGTGGCCGTCGCAAGAAAGGGAGCCACGAAGAGCACGGCAAGCATGGCTTTGAGCAGCCCACAGAGAAAATTGTCTACGAAGTGAATTTGCCAGCAAATATTGCGGTGGGTGACTTGGCGCAGCAAATGGCTGTGAAAGCCGGCGTTGTTATCAAGGAACTGATGAGGCTGGGTGTCATGGCGACGATCAACCAAATTATCGATCAAGATACGGCGTCGCTTGTTGTCGAAGAACTCGGACACAACGTCAAGCTGGTCAGCGGCGAGGAAATTGAAGAGAAACTTGAGGAAACCCTTGCCGAGCAAGAGGGTACCCCAATGCCGCGCGCACCGGTCGTTACCGTTATGGGCCACGTTGATCATGGTAAGACTTCACTGCTGGATTATATTCGCAAGGCAAAAGTCGCCAGTGGCGAAGCGGGCGGCATTACGCAGCACATTGGTGCATACCATGTGAATACCGACCACGGCATGATTACCTTTCTCGATACACCCGGACACGCCGCCTTTACTGCGATGCGCGCGCGCGGTGCTAAATCTACCGACATTGTGATCTTGGTGGTTGCTGCCGATGATGGTGTGATGCCCCAAACCGAAGAAGCTATTCAACACGCGCGCGCTGCCGGTGTGCCGCTGGTGGTAGCTGTGAACAAGATTGATAAGGAGGCGGCCGACCCAGATCGCGTGAAGAACGAGCTCGCTGCTCGCGAGGTCATTCCCGAGGAATGGGGTGGCGATATCCAATTCATCAATGTGTCGGCGCATACGGGCGAGGGGATAGATGCACTCCTAGATGCGCTCTTATTGCAAGCTGAACTTCTCGAACTCAAAGCACCGGCCGATGTCCCAGCTCAGGGTATTGTTATTGAATCGCGGCTCGATAAAGGTCGCGGGCCTGTAGCGTCGTTGCTGGTTCAAGCAGGGACATTACGTAGGGGTGATATTGTCTTGGCGGGTCTTCAGTACGGTCGTGTCAGAGCCATGCTTGATGAAAATGGTCAACCTATCGAAGAAGCTGGGCCCAGTATCCCGGTCGAAATCCTCGGTCTTGACGGCACACCCGATGCCGGTGACCAGGTTGCCGTGGTCGAGAGTGAGAAGCGTGCGCGCGAAATCGCCGATTTCCGCCAAGAGAAGCTCCGTTCAAGTCGATTGGCGCGACAGCAGGCCGCCAAACTCGACAATATGTTTGAATCGATGACGGCTGGCGATCGGCAGGTACTGAACCTTGTCGTCAAAGCCGATGTGCGCGGCTCGCTTGAAGCACTGCAGGGTGCATTGGCTGATCTAGGTAACGACGAAGTCAAGGTCAATGTTGTCTCGGGAGGCGTTGGCGGGCTAACCGAATCAGACGTTACGCTTGCCATGACTAGCGAGGCGATAATTTTCGGCTTTAACGTACGTGCCGATGCGGGCGCGCGGCGTCTTGCTGAGCAGGAGGGGGTTGAGGTTCGTTATTACAATGTTATCTACGACTTGATTGACGATGTGAAGGCTGCACTCACCGGCATGCTGTCGCCCGAGTTACGCGAGGAGATCGTCGGTATCGCAGAAGTGCGTGATGTATTCCGATCACCAAAGTTTGGTCTTATCGCTGGCTGTATGGTTACAGAAGGGTCGGTCTTCCGCTCCAAACCTATACGGGTACTGCGTGACAATGTGGTTATTTACGAGGGTGAGCTCGAGTCTCTGCGTAGGTTTAAAGACGATGCCAGCGAAGTGCGTAACGGTATGGAATGCGGCATTGGCGTGAAGAACTACAACGACGTAAAAGTAGGTGACCTCATTGAGGTTTACGACGTCAACGAAGTAGCACGGACACTCTGAGAACTCAATGGCACGTGAATATAGTCGCACACAGCGGGTGGGTGACTTTCTGCAACAAGAGTTAGCACTGCTTATTCAGCGCGAGTTGCGAGACCCGCGCGTGGCTATGGTCAGTGTCACCGCTGTGGAGGTTAGTCGCGATTTGTCGCAAGCCAAGGTCTTTTTCACCCAGTTGGGTGTAGATGATGCTGAGGCCTCCAAGGCTACCGCAGATGTACTCAATAAGGCCGCGGGCTTTCTGCGTTCACAATTGGCTCGTTCCGCGACTATGCGTACGGTGCCGCGATTGCACTTTACTTTTGACGAAAGCGTCGGCCGCGGTCGTGATATGGAAGCGCTGCTGCGCGATGTGAAAGAGGCCGATCAACGACTTCATAGTGACGAGCCCGACAACGCATACGACAACGCATACGACAACGCTGGAGACCATTGAAGGATGGCCCGCAATCGACGCGGCCGTTCAGTCAATGGCATTCTGGTTCTTGATAAGCCCAGCGGGGTGTCCTCCAACGGCGCATTGCAGCGCGCTAAGCGTCTATTCAATGCGGCTAAAGCCGGCCATACCGGAAGCCTGGACCCGCTCGCTACAGGGGTGCTGCCACTATGCTTTGGGGAGGCAACCAAGTTCTCTCAGTATGTGTTAGATGCCAATAAAGGGTATCTGAGTACCTTTGTGTTAGGTGTGGGTACTGACACGCTTGACGCTGAAGGCGAGGAGACCGCGCGAGCCGATGCCTCGGACCTCACGGAAGTTGCTCTCAACAAGGCTCTGACGAGCTTACTGGGCAAGATAGCGCAGCTTCCCCCCATGTATTCTGCGATTAAGCGCGATGGGAAGCCACTCTACAAGTTGGCGAGAGCGGGTATTGAGATTGAGCGTAAGACGCGCGAGGTCACGATTGATGAGTTCTCATTGCTCGCGTTTCGGCCCGGTGTAGTTGCTGAGGTGGATGTTTGTATTCGTTGCTCAAAGGGAACATACGTTAGGTCGTTGGCTGAAGCTGTGGGTGCTGTTTTCGATTTACCGGCACACGTGAGTCGGCTGCGCCGCGACAAAGCAGGCCCTTATGACCTTGAGGGAGCTATACCGCTGGCGGCGTTGGAGTCCCTCGCTCAACAGGGAGAGGCGGCACTGGATGCGCTTTTGCAACCGATGGATGGACCGCTCGAGGATTTGCCGGCCATTGAGTTGGCTGAATCTGCCAGTTACTACCTAAAACAGGGTCAGGCGGTACTAGTGCCAAACGGCCCAAGGTCTGGTATGGTGCGCGCCTATACGGCGTCTGGTCTCTTTCTAGGCATTGGTGAAATGCTTGATGATGGCCGCGTGGCGCCACGTCGACTGGTGGTGCGATAACCGCCCCAGAACACTCAACGAACCCGTCTGTAAACCTGCACGGACGGGCTCGCTCAACAAAGCAGGTTGGAGAAAGTACCATGGCATTGAATGCAGCCACTAAAGCTCAGATCGTAAAGGATTATCAGCAATCCGAGGGTGACACCGGTTCTCCCGAAGTTCAGGTTGCCCTGTTGACGGCCAATATTGAGCAATTGCAGCAGCATTTTAAAGATCACGCGCAGGACCACCACTCACGTCGTGGCCTCATCCGCATGGTCAATCAGCGCCGCAAGCTGCTGGATTACCTGAAAAGCAAAGACACGGCGCGCTATGCCGATTTAATCAAGCGCCTCGGTCTGCGTCGGTAATGACCAGCTCTATGGCCGGCTTTATGCCGGCCGTTTCATTTTTTGGAGATAGTCAGTGAACGTAGTTAGAAAAACATTTCAGTACGGTGACCAAGAAATCACCCTCGAGACGGGTCGCGTTGCGCGCCAGGCCTCGGGCTCGGTTTTGGTGACGATGGGTAGCACAACTGTGTTGTGTACCGTGGTTGCAGCTCGCCAAACTAAGCCGGGACAGGATTTCTTCCCGCTGTCAGTGCATTACATCGAGAAAACGTACTCAGTGGGTAAGATTCCCGGTGGGTTCTTTAAGCGTGAAGCACGACCCAGTGAGAAAGAGACACTCACCTCACGTCTTATAGACCGACCTATTCGTCCGCTGTTCCCTGACGGGTTCATGAACGAAGTACAAGTGATTTGTACCGTGATGTCTGCAGATAACGAAACCGACCCGGACATTCCAGCCATGATTGGCACCTCGGCGGCACTAGCTATCTCGGGCTGCCCGTTCAATGGCCCTATTGGTGGCGCCCGGGTAGGCTTTACACCCGAGCACGGCTACATGCTCAACCCTAGCTATAGCCAGTTAGCGACGAGCGCATTAGATATGGTTGTTGCCGGTACCTCAGACGCTGTGCTGATGGTTGAGTCCGAGGCGAAAGAACTAACCGAGGACCAAATGTTGGGTGCGGTGCTTTACGCCCACCAAGAGATGCAAACGGTCATCAAAGCAATTAACGAATTGGTCGAGGAAGCAGGTAAGCCACGCTGGGATTGGCAAGCCGCCCCGATTAATGAGGCATTAAAGGCTGCAGTCGAAGCGGAAGCTAAGACCGCTCTGGGCGAAGCGTATCGAATCACCGAGAAAGCTGCGCGCTACGAGCGTGTTGGCGAGATCAGAGACGCTGTGGTTGCGGCTCTGGTAACGGAGGACGGCCCTTCAGCCGATGAAGTAAAGGATCTCTTCAAGTCTCTTGAGAAAAACATTGTTCGTCAGCGCATCATTGCTGGTGAGCCACGTATTGATGGACGCGATTCACGTACGGTTCGTCCCATCATGTGTGAAGTTGATCTGTTGCCCAAGGTACACGGTTCAGCGCTCTTCACGCGCGGTGAAACGCAGGCCATTGGCGCGGTAACCTTGGGTTCAACGCGCGACGCCCAAATTATTGATGCTCTCGAAGGCGAGCGCCGTGATCCCTTTATGTTGCATTACAATTTCCCACCTTACTCGGTGGGCGAGGCGGGTCGTATTGGTGCGACAGGTCGCCGTGAAATTGGTCATGGCCGCTTGGCACGTCGCGGTCTTGCCGCAGTAC
>Ga0181567_10004302_pt1 | contig 10449 bp, 17 predicted proteins | sample 101ome_14_FD_133761 | JGI IMG/M metagenome (GOLD analysis project Ga0181567, IMG submission 133761) | Coastal salt marsh microbial communities from the Groves Creek Marsh, Skidaway Island, Georgia - 101403AT metaG (megahit assembly) | ecosystem: Environmental > Aquatic > Marine > Intertidal...
CGGCAGTGAAGAGCCTGTGGCCAGCGAGGACGAGGCCCGGTGAGTGATCAGCCCACCCTGCGCCGCTGCGTGAGTTGCCGGGAACTGTTCGACCGTCGTCAGTTGCTGCGCATCATCCGGCTCGCAGGGGGAGCAGGCGTTGTGCTGGATGAGGGAATGGGCCGCTCGGCCTATGTCTGCGCCTCACATGCCTGCGTAGAGGACGCCCGCAAACGGCGAAAACTGCAACGCGCCCTCAGGGTCCCGGTTGCAGACAGCGTCTACGACGCACTGGCCAAACGGCTGGAACCTGAAGCCTGACGGCCTTTCAGGCAAGATGACATTGTTGGAGTCATGCATGACGAGCGGCGGCAAAGTCCGGATCTATGAGCTTTCCCGGGACCTTGGTCTCGATAACCGCGACGTGCTCAATGCCGCGGAGAAGCTGTCGATTGCGGCCAAGAGCCACAGCAGCTCCATCAGTGATGGTGAAGCGGCCAAGATCAAAGCCCTGCTCAACAGCAATGGCAAAGCAGCAGGTGGCGCCAAGGCACCGGCCAAGCCAGACGCTGGCAATCAGATCCTGTCGCTGAAGAAAGCGCCGAGCACGCCAAGCCAATCAGCGGCGGCTCCGGCTTCAGCACCGCCCAGCCGCAAACCAGAAATCGTCGCCAAGCCCGCCGCTCCGGCAAGCCCCGCCAAACCAGCCCCCAGCGCGCCGCCGAGCCGCAAACCTGAGGTGGTGGCCAAGCCAGCCGCTCCGGCAAGCCCCGCTAAACCGGCACCAAAACCGGTGGCCAAACCCGTCGCCAAGCCGGCCAGCGCGCCAGCTCCAGCGCGGCCTGCCCAACCGCTGCGTCCCCAAGCCAGCAACCGGCCGCCGCAGCAGCCCAGCAACCGGCCGCCGGCCAGACCCGCCGCCAAACCACCGGTGGTGATGAGCAAACCCACCGCTCCACCGCCCAGGCCTGCCAGGCCTGGGGCCCCAGCGCCTCGTCGCGACCAAAACAGGCCGGCGGTCCCCATGCGGCCGCCCAACCAGCAGCAGCGACCGTCGCCACAACGCAGTGGTCCACCCCGCAGTGGCGCCCCGATTCGTCCTGGCGCACCCCAACGCCCGGGAATGCCTGGTCGCGGCGGTGCTCCACAACAACGTCGCGGTCCTGGAGGACCGGGAGGTCGTCCCCCGTCCTCCCTTGAGCTGGTCGGCAAACCGATCCGGCGCGAACCCAATGCGCCCCAGGGCCGCCAAGGTGGCGCCCCCAGCCGGCCTGGTGGTCCTGGCGGCATGCGCAAGCCGGTGTCCCCCGGCGAGCTCATGCAGCTGCAGAAGCCCGGCAGTCGGCCTACCCCTGGTGATGGTCCCCGGCGTCCACCCGCACGCCCAGGCAGTGAGGCACCGCGCCGTCCCGGCGAAGCCCCCAACCGCCCCAACGCACCCACAGCGCCGCCGCGCCGTCCCGGCTACCGCCCTGCAGCCGCTCCCGGCATGGCTGGGCGTCCGCGGCGCCCGGATTGGGATGACAGCGCCAGGCTCGATGCCCTGCGCAGTCGCTCACCCCAGAAACAGCGCCAGAAGGTGCACATCATTGGGGAGAACGACGATTCCTTAGCCGCACAGACCGGCGGCTTCGCCGGTGGCCAAGAGGCCCTGGTGCTGCAAGCCAGCCTGGCCAGGCCGAGCAAGCCCAAAAATCTGCCGGGCAACAAAGGCGCACGGCCCGTGGCCCTGCGTCGCCGCAAGAAGGAAACCACCCGTCAGCGGCAACGCCGCCGCGCCATGGAGCTACGGCAAGCCAGAGAGGCCAAGCAAATCCGGCCCGAAATGCTGGTGGTGCCCGAGGGCAACCTCACCGTTCAAGAGCTTGCTGACAAGCTGAGCGTCGAGAGCTCCGAGATCATCAAATCCCTCTTCTTCAAGGGGATCATTGCCACGGTCACCCAGACCCTTGATCTCGAATCGATCGAGAAGGTGTCCCAGGAATTTGGTGTTCCTGTGCTGCAGGACGACATCGAAGAAGCCGCCAAGAAGACCGTCGAAATGATCGAGGAGAGCGACCTCGATCACCTGATCCGGCGCCCGCCTGTGGTCACCGTGATGGGCCACGTCGACCACGGCAAAACCAGCTTGCTCGATGCCATCCGCAAAACACGCGTGGCAGCAGGGGAAGCTGGCGGCATCACCCAGCACATCGGCGCCTATCAAGTCGATGTGGACCATGCCGGTGCCAGCAAGAAGGTCACCTTCTTGGACACCCCCGGCCACGAAGCGTTCACCGCCATGCGCGCCCGCGGTACCAAGGTCACCGACGTGGCGATCCTGGTGGTGGCCGCCGATGACGGCGTTCGGCCTCAAACCCTGGAAGCCATCAGTCACGCCCGCGCTGCGGAAGTGCCGATCGTTGTGGCGATTAACAAGGTCGACAAAGAAGGCGCCCAGATCGATCGCGTCAAACAGGAGCTCTCCGATCAAAGCCTGCTGGCGGAAGATTGGGGCGGCGACACCGTGATGGTGCCGGTTAGCGCCCTCAAGGGGGAAGGCCTCGACAAGCTGCTGGAGATGATCCTGCTGGTCACCGAGGTCGAAGACCTCAAGGCCAACCCCGAGCGGATGGCCAAAGGCACCGTGGTGGAAGCTCACCTCGACAAGGCCAAGGGCCCCGTGGCCACGCTGCTGGTGCAAAACGGCACCCTGCGCCCTGGCGACGTTGTTGCTGCAGGCCCTGTCCTGGGCAAGGTCCGGGCCATGGTGAACGACAGCGGCCGCCGCGTGAAGGAAGCGGCTCCCTCCTCCGCCGTGGAGGTCCTGGGCTTCAGCGAAGTTCCAGCCGCTGGCGACGAGTTCGAGGTCTACCCCGACGAGAAAGCCGCACGCTCGGTGGTGGGTGATCGCGCCAGCGAGGCGCGCGCCACTCGCTTGGCTCAGCAGATGGCCTCTCGCCGCGTCTCGTTGACGTCGATGTCTGGCCAGGCCAGCGAAGGGGAGCTGAAGGAGCTCAATTTGATCTTGAAGGCCGACGTTCAGGGCAGCGTCGAAGCCATTTTGGGAATGCTGGAACAGCTACCCCAAGGCGAGGTTCAGGTGCGCGTGCTGCTCTCTGCACCGGGCGAAGTCACCGAAACCGACGTTGACCTAGCTGCCGCATCGGGCGCTGTGATCGTTGGCTTCAACACCACCTTGGCGTCCGGCGCTCGCCGAGCCGCTGAATTGGCTGGTGTTGACGTTCGCGATTACAACGTCATCTACAAGCTGCTGGAAGACATCCAGGCCGCTATGGAAGGCCTCCTGGAACCCGAGCTGGTGGAATCGCCTCTGGGCGAAGCCGAGGTGCGCGCTGTGTTCAGCATTGGCAAGAGCGCCGTGGCTGGTTGCTACGTCACCAGCGGCAGCATTCAACGCAATTGCAAGATTCGCGTCCACCGCGGCAAGCAGCTGGTGTTCAGCGGCGATCTCGATTCGCTCAAGCGAATGAAGAACGACGTTAAGGAAGTGAACACCGGTTTCGAATGCGGCTTTGGTTGCGATCGCTTTGCCGACTGGCAAGAGGGCGACCGCGTTGAAGCGTTTGCGATGGTGACCCAGCGCCGCACACTGGCCACCTAAATGGAAGCCTGGCTCCCACGGCTCAGCCTGGCGCTGCTGCCGCTGGAGCTGTTGTTGCTTCAGCTGGTTCTCGCTGGCGGCAATCCGGGACCAGCTCCACGGCTGGAAATGGTCTTGCTGTGGGCCTTAGCGGTGCTGTTGCCGCAGCTCCGTCCGCCCTGGGTGCTGCCGCTCGCGCTGCTCAGGCCCGTGCTTGCTGTGCTGCAGCTGCCCTTGCTGTTGTGGCTCGATCAGCGGGCAGGGCTCGCAACGACGGTGAGCCCTTGGGCTGACCAGAGCCGGGTGGCCTGTTTGCTGTGGGCCTTGCTGTTGCTGCTCGCGATCCAATGGCAACTGCGCTCAGCTCTCGGCACTGTCTCGATTGCGATCCCACCAGAGCAAAGCGCCACTCATCAACAAAGCGAGCCCCTGAATTCCGAGGTCGGAGAGGGGGACAACACCACCACTGGAGGCGCGCAGAGCCATGGTGGCGGCACCGACAGCGGCGGAAGCGAAGAGGGCCAGCCAGAGGGCCCGGCGTAGCCCACGCCACGGCGTGCGCGCCTCCTGCAAAAGACGAGCTTTGAGCTCAGGATCCAGTCGGGATGCGGGATCTGCCATGAACAGTGAGCTCAGCTCAAACCTCCGCCGATGCTAATTTGACGCCCACGCCGGTGTAGCTCAGGGGTAGAGCAACTGATTCGTAATCAGTAGGTCGTCGGTTCAATTCCGATCACCGGCTTTCGGCACCAAGGCTTGGTGATCTCGAGCCAAGAAAACATTGGCTCTGGTCAAACATTCAAGCCAAATTTCTAGTAATTCAACCAATAAAAAGGCGGCTCACTCCTTGATTAACCGCCAACGAAGCCAAAGCTTCCCTTGATAAAAACTGGCTTTTTGCTCACGGCAAAGCCATACCAGGAGCTAGCAATGGGTCACAGAGTTCCGAGCATGGGCTCTGTCGCTCCTTGGGCCTAGAGGTGGGCGCCAAGGATTTTCTACTCGACATCCCAAAGAGAGCCACCGAGCCGCAATGGTGGTTCATGGAACTTTGGCGTGCTTCATCAAGATTGGCGTGCTGAAAAGCTTGGATTTGGCCAGCCGCATGACCGCTAGGGGCTCAACCACGAAGCACCTCTTGAAGACCATGCCCCCAATCCAGGGGATTCATTTCGATTGGATTGCGCATTGCAAGGGATGCGCTGCTTGCGGCACTTGAGCCACGCTGTAGGAATCCGAGACACGCCGATGTTCATCGTTGTTTCTGCCGCCGTGGCCGCTGTTGTCTCCATCGCCGCTGCATTCGCCTTTCGACTTGTCGCCCAAGGGCTAAACGCCGGCCAGCAGCGCTAACTCACGCAACGCTGGCGGCAGAATTTTCTATCGTTAACGACCGCAACGGCTCGATGACGATCCCTTTCGGCGAGCCTGAGCCGTCGGACGATCTTTTGAACCAATCCATGTGGTCAACGCGCCTCAGGCGCTGGCTGGACACTCGCTTGAGGACCTTGGCGGCAGACCAGAGAATTCAAGATGCCAGGGCTCTGCGCAATGAATTTGTGCTCGATTGAGCAGACAGCCAAAACGAACAGCGCCAGCTAAAAGTAGTACAGAAATACTATCTTTAGCGATGCCAGACAAAGCCTGGGACCAAGGCTTCCTCATGCCTGAGCTACCAGCCGAACAACCATGGAAGCGCTGCCTTTACTGCGCAGGCTTTGAGCTCTGGCAAGGAACGCTAGCCAGCTGCCAAACCAGAAAAATGGTGCTGGCGCCGAAGGCCCATTACAACCGCCGCTGCAGCAGCTGGGCAGCGAATGCCTACTGCAAAGCGAGGCCCGACTGGAGCGCCGAACCGGCCGCCACGATCATTGCTGGCCACCACTGAGAGGGACAAAAGCAAACAAAACAAAGCCCCCGCCTAGGCGGGGGCAAAGCACGGCCTGAAGGCCATTGGCTCAGTCGCGCTGCTTTTTGAAAGCTGGAAGATCCGAAGGCTGACGCAAGACGAAGACGACAGCAGCAGTGATAACGACTGTGACGGCAATCAGGCCGTAGATGGCCAAGGTGTAGTCGGTCATCAGTTGCAGCCGAAGGCGCCGAGGGTGATCTGACTGACGATGCCGTGCCCCGTAATGGCTTCAGTCAGCACGCCGATGACAAAACCGAGCATGGCCGCGCGGCCATTGAGCAGCTCAGCCTTCTCAAGTCGCTCTGACTTGATTTGGGCAGCAGCAGCATCTTGATACCAGCTATCGGTAGAAGCGGATGAGGTCATCTGAATTGAGCAGATGAAGAAATGTTAACGCATGTGTAACAAAGCGCTAAGCAGCTTCGCTGAGCGGTGTGTGACTCAGGAATCTTTAAAAATCCGCTCCAACGAGCGCTTGAACTCCCTCTCGCTCATGGGCCTGGCCAAGTCGCGCTGGCGGTTGCGGCGCAACGTGCTGCCAATCCACCAAAGCTGGAGTCCAGCAAACACAAGGGCCAACAAGCCCAGCTGCCAATAGCCCGCACTGAACTGATCCATCGGCTCAGCCTGCTCGATCGCCAGCAGGAATCAGACAAAAAAAAGGAAGGCCCTCCCACAGGCCTCCCAAGCGCTCGACGCATCCCCGGTTTCCCGCCAGGGATGCAGCAATCTTCAGGCCATGGAATGAACTTTATTGTCAGAACGGGCACGGTTTAGGGATTAACCCTTACCAAAACCAAAACAGAGAACCAACAACCCACAGCCAGAGCAAGGCCGCGCCAGCATGTAACGGAATCGTTACAAACTAATGACTCTTGGCGAAGTGTTCTTGGAGTCGATCTCCACAGGCGTGATCACCATCCAAGAGATGGCCTGGGTGGGTGCGCACCAAGACAATTTCAGCCGCGCCGAAGTCGCAACAGCCGTCCGACTGGGCCGCTTGATCGATGAAGGGCAGGTCAACCTTGGCTGCCGAGTCGCCTAGTCAAGTGCTGTTTTGTATCCGTCAGCCACAGCCGGATCGGAGCTTGGCAAGCATGGTTTAAGCCGAACGAGATCGTTGAAAAGCAACGCCACCAATCCCGTCGGCCAAGCCGTCGAAACGCTGCTCGCCCGCAGCGTTCAGAGAATTCTGGAGCAAGAAGCAACCGAGCTCCAACAGCAGAAAGTTCTTCTTGCCATGCGCGGGGACACTATGAGTCCTGAGATGGAAATGGCTGTCTTGCAAGCCTGCCAAATCCTGCAGGACACAAGCGAAGAGTTGGCCTGTGAACTGATCAACACAGTTCTCATCCACACCGACGCCTAATCCGCCCTCGCGAGCTTCAACTCTGAGACTTGAGCTCAGCCTCAGTGAAGTTGTAGCGAACAGGATCACCATTGTTGTCGCTGCACTCAACCCAAAAACGCAGGTCGTCTGTGGTGCTGGTGCTGGCCACTTCCACCATGGAGATCACCTGGCAATCCGGATCGGCGGCAGCGGCGTTGGCCGCAAGCTGGCGAAAGGCTTCCACCTCATCAATTCGAGCGGAAAAGCGGTTGATGAGCTCAGGCGCTTGGTCCTCGCTGTACGGGGTGAGAGCCCCAGCCTGGATCGCCGCCTGATGCACCGGAACAGAGGCATCCTCGAGCGGCATTGAGGTGTCAGGGGCAGCCTTTGGAGGCTCTGGCGCAACTGGTGGAGCGGAATCTGTGGATTGGTTCGCGCAAGCAACCAGCAGGGCCAAGCCAGCGAGCACCAGTGGATGGTGGATCCTCACAGGGTTTGTGCAGTCCGGGGACACTGCATCATCCCGATCAAGCGCCAACGATGGAAGGGCCTCCCTGCCATTTCAGCGGAGGCATCATTGATTTGCTCTTCGGCCTTGTGCTCAAGCCTGCGCCACGGGCAGAGATCGGTAGCTGGAGAGCTGTTCTTCCAACCCGCGATCAATCGTGGCTAAGACGGCCAAGGTTGCAGCTCGTTTTTGACCCCAGACACCACGGCGCTCAGAGATCTCAGCCACCTTGATCTAGTGCGCAGCGGCATGGCTCTTCAAGCCGTTGGCTCCCATGGGCTGAGCTGGAGCGACTGCGAGGAAGCCAGTTGGGTCACCTTGGCAGCGATGGTTGCTTACGACGAAACCTGGGGTGAGCACCTGTTCAGGGAATCGGGGGAACTGCATCACCCGAGCGTCATGGGGCAGCACGGCAAAGGGCAACACCATTGGGTCGAATGGCGCGAAGAGGGTGTCGAACCCTTGGTGATCGATCCTTTGTTCTGCAAGTTTTTGGTGGATGGCTACGACCCCAGAGGGGTTGTTTGGGAACTCAAAGCCTTGCGCTCTAGCTCAGCAGATTCAACGGCATAACGTCGATGGCCGGATCATCGGGACAGAACGCGTCGCGATAAGCCTCAGCCTCTGCTTGCGAAGGAAACGACGCGATGAGATGCCATTGCAAAGAGCCCTCGCAAGCTGTCCCAGAGCTCTGAGCCACAGCCCAGGTTTGCTGATCCATTAGTGCCCCCTCAGACAGGGGAAACAATAGTTTTGTGATTCACAAATTCCTGCATCCCAAGCCGGCCCAGTTCACGACCAAAGCCGCTGTCTTTCATCCCGCCAAAAGGAACGCGGGGGTCACTCTTAACAAAATCATTGATTGCGATTGAACCTGATTCGATGCGCTCAGCAGCCAGATGCTGCGCATGGTCTTGCCGAGCGGTGAAGATTGCAGCCCCCAAGCCAAAGCGACTCTCAGCAGCCAGCTCTAAGGCGTGCTCTTCATCGCTGGCACGAATCAAACTCACAACCGGGCCAAACACCTCATCATCAAAAGCTGGAGTGCCAGGCACAACTCCTTCCAACACGGTTGCCGGATACCACCAACCTGGCTGATCTGGAATCGCTCCTCCACGGAGCAAGCGGCAACCAGCAGCGATGCTGGCGACAACCTGGGCATGCACCTGGTCGCGAAGATCTTGTCGCGCCAATGGGCCAAGACGACAAGCTTGCTCTGAGGGATTAGCCAAGGGATAGGTCTCGAGCAGCTTGAGAACCTCACCCTTGAACGCGTCGTAAACCGCATCAACAACGATCAACCGTTTAGCGGCAATACAAACTTGGCCAGAGCAAAGCATCCGGCTTTGCACGCACTTTTGCGCTGCCAGGGCAATGTCAGCATCAGCCAGGACGATGTAAGGGTCTTGACCACCCAATTCGAGAACGCATTTTTTGAGATGAGTGCCAGCCATTGCCGCAACCGCGCGGCCAGCGGCTTCACTCCCAGTCAGGGTCACACCACGTACCAATGGATTCGCAATCACCCTCTCAATCTCAGAGGCGTGGATCGGCAAATTGGTGAGAAGGCCAGCAGGAACGTCGAGTGATGCGAGAAGTTGGGCAATCGCTCGGCTACAGCCAGGCACATTGGAAGCGCCTTTAAGAAGCATCCCGTTTCCCACCATTAAGGCTGGAGCCAAGGCCCTGAAAACCTGCCAAAACGGAAAATTCCAAGGCATGATCGCCAAAATGATGCCCAAAGGCCTTGAAACAACTGAGGCGATTGATCCATCTAGTTGAATCTCATCGGCCCGCAAGAAAGCCTCACCCGATTCAGCAAAATAGCGGCATACCCAGGCACATTTATCGATCTCAGCTTCTGCCTGAGCCAGGGGTTTACCCATTTCCCCAGTAATTAATCGTGCTAGCTCACCACGCTGATCCTCAAGCCGGCCTCCTAGGCGCTGAAGAAGTTCAGCCCTTCGCTGGAAGCCAACAATCTCCCAAGCTTTATGGGCCCGATGACACCCAAGAACGCTCTCATCGATCTCCTCGAGATCTAGAACCGGGTAGTGGTCGATGGTCAATCCCGTTGCCGGATTGATCGCAACTAACGCTTCACGGAAAGTCATGGAGAGATTGCGCGACTCCGTGTTAGGCCATCCTGGCAAACATGATCAGTAATGCGCATCGCCTAGTTGCCGATGACTCCCTTGCACTCGACATCAAGCTGTGGCTGACTCGTGGTTATCGACAAGCACAGGCAGATGAGCGAACTGCAGATTGCCTTGAATCAAGTGGACGTCGCCATCGCCGAGCATCAAAGCCTGGTGGATGGCCTCTTTAACGATGGACATCGCCGGCTCTGGGAGACAGCCAGCCGCAAGCTGCAATCCCTGCGGACGATTCGCCGTGAACTACAAAGCGAATTGGCCGGTAGCAACGGTTAAGGTCTGAGCGACTGGAGCTCTGAGCATGAACGGTGACTACACAGTGGCCATCTGGGCCACGATTGGTTTAACCGTGCTGTTCACTGTTCCTGTGGTGTGGCAGTTTCTGCAGCCCAACGACGATGATTTCGGCGACATCACCAAACGACCCAAGTAAGTGCAAGCCCAGCTGTGCTGGTGATCGTTAATCCAAGTCGCTGTCTTGAAATTGCTCAGCCACGCTTAGCAATTGAGCCGTGCAGGCCCGCATGGCATCAGCTACAGCAGCTGATTGGGTGTGATCTTCAAGCCCAACGGTGCTTTCGATCGCGACGGCCACCAAAGCCTGCAACGCGTCAGCCAAGTCAGGATTCATGGCTCAGATGTCAGTTTGCGCCCGCTCAATTTTGCGCTGCGCCTTCTCCGCTTTGCGGATGATCGCCTGGGCCTGATCACGGCTCAGACAGAGCTCTGCCCGCTCTTTCAGCTTGACCAGTTTTCGCTGCTGCTTCTCCAGATTCAAAGGATTTATGGATTAACAGTCGATTAAGGCTAACGCAAATTGCTGTGCTCCACGCCCAACCAACGACACAGCCACAAAAAAGCCCCCGCTTCAGCGGGGGCCATAGCGGTTCAGCCTTGGGGCCGGATCACTTGGCGTAAGACACGCCGCGGTAGGTCAAGGCAGGCTTTTGCTGATCAACAGCAGCTTTCGTTTGAATGTAC
>Ga0181567_10004309_pt1 | contig 10445 bp, 7 predicted proteins | sample 101ome_14_FD_133761 | JGI IMG/M metagenome (GOLD analysis project Ga0181567, IMG submission 133761) | Coastal salt marsh microbial communities from the Groves Creek Marsh, Skidaway Island, Georgia - 101403AT metaG (megahit assembly) | ecosystem: Environmental > Aquatic > Marine > Intertidal zone...
AGGCCAAGGTCAGCGGCCTGCCCGACCCCGCGTCGCGCTACAACATCATGTCCACGCATCCGCGCACGGGTGACCGGGTGGTCGCGGCGACGCGCGCCGCCAACGTCAAGCCCGTCGCGAAGCCCAAGGACGAGCACCGCGCCTACCTGAACACCATCGACGGGATCACCTTCGGCGATTCCGAGCGGGAGGGGTTCGTCCGCGGGCGCATCTTCGTGCACAAGCCCGCCAACTTCCTGTTCGAGGTGCCCCGGGGCTTTGCCATGTTCAACGGCGCGCAACAGGTCACCGCGCGCGGGCCGGACGGGGCCGCGATTCTGTTCAGCGGAGGCCGGATCGCCCATCGCGGCAGCATGGCCACCTACCTGACCCGGGTCTGGGCCAAGGGCGCGCCGCTGGCGGAGGTCGAGACGATCGACATCAACGGGATGGAAGCGGCGACCGGCCGGACACGGATGCGCAGCCAGTCAGGCAACCTCGATGCACGCCTCGTCGCAATCCGCCACGATCCGAACACCATCTTCCGATTCATATTCCTGACCCCGCCGGCCCAGACGAGGCGGCTCGACGCCGACATGCAACAGACGGCCAAGAGCTTCCGGAAGCTCACGGCCGCCGACCGTGCGCGCTACGACGAATGGAAGATCGAGATGCGGCTGGTCCGCCGCGGCGACACCGTGGCGAGCCTGTCACGCGGAATGCCGATGACGGGACCCAAGGAGGAGTGGTTCCGGGTGCTCAATGGCATGTCTCCTGGCGCGGAGCCCACCCCCGGCCAGGTCGTCAAGGTCGTCGTGGAATAGCTTATCCGCGGCTAGGCGGCGAGGATGCGTTCCAGCTTCTCGACCGCGTCGTCATGCTCCGAACTCTCCACCGCCGCCAGCTCGCGCGCCAGCCGGTCGAGCGCGGCCTGATACATCTGCCGCTCGGAATATGACTGGTCGGGCTGATCCTCCTTGCGATGGAGGTCGCGCACCACCTCGGCGATCGAAACGGGATCGCCCGAGTTGATCTTGGCCTCATACTCCTGGGCCCGCCGGCTCCACATGGTGCGCTTTACCCGCACGCGCCCCTTGAGCGTCTTGAGGGCGGTGTCGATCACCTTGCGGCTCGAGAGCTTGCGCAGGCCCGAATCCTTTACCTTGTCGATCGGCACCTTGAGCGTCATGCGCTCGCGCTCGAAGCTGATGATGAAGAGCTTCAGTTTCTGACCGGCGATCTCATGGGTCTCGATTCCGGTTACCTGGCCGACACCATGGGTCGGGTAGACCACATAGTCCTCCGCCGCGAACTCGAGCTTCTCCTTCTTAGCCGCGGGCTTGCGTGCCGGGGATTTCGCCGGTGCCGCCTTCTTGGCCGTGGCCTTCTCGGCCGCCGCCTTCGGCGCGGCTTTCTTCGCCGGCGCTTTCTTCGGCGCAGCCTTTTTTGCCGCGGGCTTCTTCGCCGCAGCTGCCCGGGCCGCCGGCTTCTTTGCCGCGGTTTTCGCCGTGCTCTTCGCCTTCGCAGCGGGTTTGCGGGTCGTCTTGGTGGTTTTCGTCGCTTTGGCCATTCCGATGTCCGTTTCCTGCCTGCCGAACCGGGACACAAGCGCAGTCGATACGCGGGTTTGCCGCGATTTCAGGCGCGTCGGGTCTGTTCCGGTATGGAATCCAAGAACAAGGGACGGCGACAGCCGTCCCTCGATAGAATCCGATTATAACAGAATTTGCGCGATTTTGACAGGCGCGCGCGCCGTTTGGACGCTGACGCTCAGTCGCCGCTTCCCGGATTGGCGCTGAAATACTTGTCGAACTTGCCCTCTTCGGACTTGAAGTTGTCGGCGTCCGGGGCCTCGTCCTTCTTGGCCGTGATGTTCGGCCACTTGCCTTCCGAATATTCACGGTTCAGCTCGAGCCACTTCTCGGCCTCGGGCTCCACGTCCGGGATGATCGCCTCGGCGGGGCATTCCGGCTCGCACACGCCGCAATCGATGCACTCATCGGGATGGATCACGAGCATGTTCTCACCCTCGTAGAAACAATCGACGGGGCAGACTTCCACGCAATCCGTGTATTTGCACTTGATGCAGGCTTCGGTGACGACGTACGGCATCTCAAGAGTTCCTTCTGGCTTACTTCCGGGACGAGGACTTACGAAGCTCGACCGCGACGGTCAAGCACCCGTTTCCGTGCGTCCCCGCTCTCCCTGTCGCTAACGTAGATGAGGCCGGCAACGCGCCGCAACAAGTTTGCCTCGTGATCGTGCACTTCTCCGTCGGCATAGACGACCTCCCAGAGCATTTCTATCATCCGGACACGTTCCTCCGGCGTGAAGGCATCCTTCACCCGGCGGGCAAATCCGTACACCTCGACCAGGTCCTCGGTCGCGGCGTCCGCGGCAGCCACAAGCGCCTCCGTGTCGTCATCGTCCAGGTCGAAGCGCTCGCGCAGCAGGGATGCGATCAGGGCGCGCTCGGTCGCGTCGTAGTCATCGTCCATTCGCGCCGCCTCGACCAGCAGCGCCGCCGCGGCGAGCTGCAGCGCATCGGGTCCACGCGCGGTCGCCGCCGCCCCATCGGACGAAAACATGGTCCGCAATCGATCAAGCATATGCTGTTCCCACGCCGTTCATCTCATCCATCCCGCAACCGGTCTATCGCCCGCCGGTCGCGCTTGGTCGGGCGTCCGGCGCCCGGCTCGCGTGGCGCGACACGGTCCGCCCGGTCCGTCCGCGGCGGCAAGGGCGGCGACAGATCCTCATACAGCAACGCGGCATCCGCCGCCGGACCGCGCCGCGCCGCCAGCGCCGCGATCCGGATCACGCGGATGCGCGGGCCCTGTGCGAACGTCAGGACATCGCCCACATGCACCGCCTGGTTGGACTTGCGCACGGCTGTCTTGTTGACCCGAACCTGGCCGGCCCGGCACATGGCGGTCGCCAGGCTGCGGGTCTTGCAGAAACGCGCGTACCAGAGCCACTTGTCGAGACGCAGCGATTCGTTCCCGCCGTCACTCAACGCTGGCGCTCCTTGAGCACCGCGAGCGCCGCGAACGGCGAGTCGGGATCGTATTCCTGCTTCGGCTTGCGCGGCTTGGCACCGGTTTTCCCGCCGCGCGCCCCGCCGGGCTTCGCTGTCTTCGCGGCGTTCGGCTGCCCGTCGGGTTTCTTGCCGCCGCGTGGCCGGCGCTTCGCGGCCCGGCGGGTAACCCTGATCGCATCCTCGTCGTCACGCACCGCATAACCGAAGCTGCGAATCATCCGGGCAAAGACATCGGCCGTCGCGTCGATCCGCGACAGGAGGTCCGGGCTGACCGTGAACTCGCCGTCCTTGGTGCCGCGGCGCACCGCCGCCATGAGTCGCTCCAGCTCGTCGGCGCGCACCGCAACCGGACCGGCGGGACAGAAACCCAGCGCCAGGTACCAGCCATCGTCGATCAGCTCGCTGCGCGGCATGGCCGTCGCACCGCCATCGGGCAAGTCCGTGAGCGAAGCCCCGTTCGGGGCAGACACCCGATAGAGCATCGCCTTCAGTTCCAGCACGCGCCCCTTCAGGAGGGCCGTGAGATAGGCCGACGTCACGCCGATCCTCACACCCGCACGCGCCAGCGCCTTGCGGTCATCTTCGGAGAGGTGATTGGCGGGATCGTCGCCCTTGACCCGTGCCGCGCAGCCCAGCCCCTCGCACAGGCGAAAAGCGAGCCCGCGCGCCGGTCCGGCCAGGGGTGCCTGGGCCAGCGCGAACAGCGGCGCCAACTCGGCTCCCAGGGTCGCGTCGAGCCAGCCCTGGAGACGTACCCGCATGTCCTCGCGCGAAGGCACATCGAGGAGATCGCTCGGCAAAACCTCGACCAGGGGATGAAGAATATCCGACCCGGCAACGATGCGCGCGACCGGCGCATCCTGCCAGACGATCTGCGCGCCGGCCCGATCGAGCGTGAAAGCCTCATCGTCCGAACCCGCGAGCGCGGCAATCCGCGCGCCGATGGCCTCGCGCACCGCCCGGTTGGCCGCCGCCATCAGCCGCGGGCTCGCCGCGACCTCATCGTCGGCCGGCACGAACCGGAACCCGTCCAGGCGACCGACCTCCTCGCCCTCGACCGTGATCGTCCCGTCGTCCGCCAATCCTGCCAGCAACTTGTCCTTCTCCCGCAGTCCCCGCGTGATCACCGACGCCTTACGGTCGACGAAACGCTGGGTGAGGCTTTCATGTAGCGCATCGGACAGCTTGTCCTCCAGCGCCCGCGCCCGGGACTGCACACCGTCCGGATCGTCGAGCCAGGCGCGCCGGTGCGAAATATACGACCATGTGCGCACGCCCGCGATACGCGCCATGAGGGTGTCGATGTCTCCATCGACCCGGTCGAACTGGCCGACCGAGCGCTCGATCCAGTCGGCGGGGATGCGTCCGGCCTCGGCCATCAGGAACCGATAGATCCGCGAGACGAGCCGCGGATGATTGCCCGACAGGTCACCGCTGAAATCGGGAATCTGGCAGACATCCCACAACAGGCGCACCGCCTCGGGGTTGCTCGCCATCGCCTTGATGTCATCCAGTTCGCGCATTGCCAGGAGCGCGTTGTAGTCATCCGCCGGCGGCGCGCGGCGCAGCACATTCTCCGGCGGCGGCATCTCGAGACTGCGCTTGAGCGCATCGGCAGACCCGAAATCGAGATTGTGGTTGCGCCAGAAGATGCTCGAAACGGGATCGAACTCATGCGCCTCGACGGCCGCGACGAGCTCCGGCTCGAACGGCTCGAGCTCCGCCGTGGGGCCGAAGGTGCCGTCTTCCTTGTAGCGACCCGCACGCCCCGCGATCTGCCCGACCTCGCTCGGCGTCAGGCGGCGAAACCCGTGCCCGTCGAACTTGGTCATGGCGGAAAATCCGACATGGGTGATCCCCATGTTCAGGCCCATCCCGATGGCGTCCGTGGCCACCAGGTAGTCCACCTCACCGGCCTCGTACATCGCGACCTGCGCGTTCCGGGTGCGCGGGCTGAGCGCGCCGAGGACGACCGCGGTCCCGCCGCGCTGCCGGCGCAGCAGCTCCGCCAGCGCATAGACATTCGCCGCGGAGAACGCGACCACCGCGCTGCGCGGCGGCAGGCGGGTCAGCTTCCGGAACCCGCCATAACCGAGTTTCGAGAAGCGCTCGCGGCGCTCGATCCGCACGTCGGGAATGAGGCGGCGAATGATCGGCGCAATCGTCTCGGCACCCAGGAGCATCGTTTCCTCGCGCCCGCGCGCACGCAGGAGCCGGTCGGTGAAGACATGGCCGCGCTCCGGATCGGCGCAGAGCTGGACCTCGTCGATCGCGAGGAAATCCACCGCCCGGTCGCGCGGCATCGCCTCGACGGTGCACAGGAAGTAGCTCGGGTTGGACGGCACGATGCGCTCTTCGCCGGTGATGAGCGCGACCGCGCCCGCGCCTTTGAGGCGCACGACCCGGTCGTAGTTCTCGCGCGCCAGGAGGCGCAGCGGAAAGCCGATCATGCCGCTCGCATGCCCGAGCATCCGGTCGATCGCGAGATGGGTTTTGCCGGTGTTGGTGGGCCCCAGAATGGCTCTCACGGGGCGCTGGACGGAAGCGGACATGGCCCCAGCATCCTCACTCGCGCGACCGATTGCAACCGGTCACATGGCGCGACTAGGATCGACCGGCATCCGCGATCGCCACGACCGATCCCAACGTCGAAGAGACCCGTCCACGTGCCTGCAGATCCGCCCGAACAGCGCCCGAGCGATGCCTCCGAAGCCGCGGACGCTGCCGCCGACGTCGTGATCTATTACAAGTCTGACGGATACACGATGTCGGGCGCGCGCCTGATGGGGCGGCAGTCGGCCGGCGCCAGTTTTCTCGCCGGCTACGCACGCCACGCCCGCAGCCGCGACCTCGTGTGCATGGCGCCGGATCGCGCATCGGCGGAAGAGTTCGGCGAGACGACACGGCGCGCGGCGGCCAACGGGCCGCGGCCGTTGCGCAGCGCCCGCTGGATCCCGTTCGACACGCCGGAACGGCTGGCGGAGACCGGCTGCCTGTTCTACCCGAGCCCGACCGTCGCAGATCAGGCGTGGCTGCGACGTGCCCACGACCAGCGCGCCTGGTCCCTGTGCGGCATCACCCATACGACCGCCAGCGACACCGTCATGGAGGCCATCGGCGGCTTCGCGATCGCACCCCTGCAGAGCTGGGATGCGGTCATCTGCACCTCGAAGGCGGTGCACGACACCCTGCCGAACGTCCTCGGCGAATGGGGCGACTATCTGTGCACGCGCCTCGGCGGCAATGGACCGTCCGCCGCCCGTCTGCAGTTGCCGGTGATCCCGCTGGGCATAGATGCCCGCGCCTTCACGCCGGACCCGGACGCACGTGCCGCGTTTCGACGCGAACACGATATCGCGCGCACCGCCCAGTTCACGGCGGTGGATATCGACGCCGCAACGGCCGCGTACGCGCGGCTGATCGCGGACGCCGACCTCCGACGCAGGATGGGGGATGCCGGGCGGGCCCGGGCGCGTTCGGTCTACGACTGGTCCGCGATCATTCCCGCCTATGAAGCGCTGTGGGACGAACTGGCGGCGCGCCGGCGCGCCGACCCCGAGATCGCCCCCTCGCGCCAGGGCGCGCGAACGACCCGCTGCGCGATGATCCCTACCGGGTGTTCGCAGGCTATCCGACCCATACCCTGCGCGACGACACGCCGGTTGCGCGCCGCGCGCCCGACAGCATTGTGGAGACGCTCGCCCGCTACGCCATCAACAGTGCCGGTGCGGGCCTGATTCTGTCCGCGCCCGACTTGCGCGCGCTCCTGGCGGCACTGCCCGATGCGGACAGCGGCGCAACCACGGATGTGGGGCGGCTCGTCGCGGAGATCGGGACACCCGCCCGTGCGACGCGGCGGTCGATCCTGTGGCTTGCGAAACTCGGGATCGTCAGGCTCGGGCGGCCCGGATAGGGTCAGCCGCGCGGCCGCATATCCACGACCGAGGCACCGAGTATGCGGCCCTGGTCCCGTTCCTGGACGAAGATCGCGCAGTAGGCCGGGTCGGCCCCGCCGATATCCTGCAGGCGCAACAGCAAATCCACCGGCTCGCCGTTCCAGCCGGCAACCGGGCGCAACAGACGCACGACGTGATGATTGACCAGGGTCTTGCCCTTGTTCTCGCCGCGCGTGACCTCGGTCACGTGCCGGTCGTCGAAGCGGACGAGCATGATATCCGCCGCGCCGCGATAACGTGCATCGCGCGCCGGAAGCTGGATGCGCACTTCTTCGTTCGAGATGCGCGTCACCGTCACATCGACCCGTCCGTCGGACATTTCACGCGCGTGGAGGATGTTCGCCGCGACGCGTTGCGGGCGATTTCCCGGCGCATGAAGATTGCCATCGACGACCATCTGCGGCGTGTAGACATAGGGCAGCCGCAACTGGTCGAGATAGCGCTGCTGGCGTTCGGCATGGACCTCGTTCGCGAACGGGTCGCTCCAGCCCATGAAGTCCCAGTACCCGACATGGAAACTCAGCGCGAGGATGTCGGGATCGTCCGCCAGCTTGCCGAGAAGTTCATCCGCTTTCGGACAGGCCGGGCAGCCCTGCGAGGTGAAGAGTTCGACGACCGTGAGTCGCGGTTCGGCCTGGACGGGCGGCGACAGGCCCAGCCCGAGCGCCAGACCGAGCATGAGCAGACCCCGCCGGAACCATCCGGACCGGAAACCGTGGCACCTGATCGACGGCTTTGACATGCGTCGAATATGGACGCCCGGTTCCGTCACACGCCAATCAACTGACGGTGACGTCGCGGTCAAGCAGCATCCAGCATGTTGCGAAGAACATACTGGAGGATGCCGCCGTGGCGGTAATACTCGACCTCGTCGAGGGTATCGATCCGGCACAGCAGCTCGACCTCGCGGGTCGCGCCATCCTCATAGGTGATGGTGCAGCCGAGGTTCGCGCGCGGCTCGAGGCCGTCGGCGACGCCGACGATGTCGAACGTCTCGCGCCCCGTGAGCTCAAACGTCTTGCGGTTCGTGCCCTCGGGGAACTGCAGCGGCAGCACGCCCATGCCGACCAGGTTCGAGCGGTGAATACGCTCGAAGCTCTCGACGATGACCGCCTTCACGCCCAGCAGGCGCGTGCCCTTCGCGGCCCAGTCGCGTGACGAACCGGTGCCGTACTCGCGCCCGCCGATGACGACCAGCGGCACATTCTCGGCCTGGTAGCGGACCGCGGCGTCGTAGATCGACATCTGCTCGCCCGACGGATAGTGGACGGTCTCGCCCCCTTCGGTGCCCGGTGCCATCTCGTTGCGGATGCGGATGTTCGCGAAGGTGCCCCGCATCATCACTTCGTGATTGCCGCGGCGCGAGCCGAACGAGTTGAAGTTGATCGGCCGCACCTGGTGCATTTTCAGATACTCGCCCGCGGGCCCGTCTTCCTTGATCGACCCGGCCGGCGAGATGTGGTCGGTCGTCACGCTGTCCGCCAGGATGGCCAGCGGCCGCGCGCCGATCACGTCCGACATGTCGCCCGGCTCCGGCGCCATATCCTCGAAGAAGCTCGGATGGCGGACATAGGTCGAGCCGTCGTTCCACTCATAGGTCAGGCCGGTCGAGGTCTTGATGTCCTGCCACGCCTTGTCGCCGGCGAAGACATTGTCGTAGCGCTTGCGGAACATCTCGGCCGTCAGAACCGTGTCGAGGATCTCCTGGATCTCGCCATTGGTCGGCCAGATGTCCTTGAGGAAGACATCGTTGCCGTCGGGGTCCTGCCCGATCGGATCGTTGTAGATGTCCACCAGCATGGAGCCGGCGAGTGCATAGGCAACGACCAGTGGCGGCGAGGCCAGGTAGTTGAGCTTGGTCAGCGGATGCACCCGGCCCTCGAAGTTGCGGTTGCCGGACAGGACCGCGCCGACGCCGATATCGCCGTTGACGATGGCCTCGTGGATCTCGGGTTGCAGCGGGCCGGAGTTGCCGATGCAGGTGGTGCAGCCATAGCCCACGAGGTCAAAACCGACCTCGTCGAGATAGGTCTGCAGGCCGGCGGCCTCGAGATAGTCCGTCACGACCTGGCTGCCCGGGGCAAAGGACGTCTTGACCCAGGGCTTGCTGTTCAGCCCACGCTCACGCGCCTTCTTCGCCACCAGGCCCGCGGCGACCAGCACCGAGGGGTTCGAGGTGTTGGTGCAACTCGTGATCGCCGCGATCACCACGTCGGCCGGCGAGATGTCATAGTCGGCGCCCTCGACCTGGGTCGCCGTGCCGGCGCCCATGTCGGCGAGCGCCGCCTTGGCAGAGTCAACCATGCCCGACAGCGCCACGCGATCCTGGGGCCGCTTCGGACCGGCGAGCGACGGCTCGACCGTGGACAGGTCGAGGGAAAGCGTATCGGTAAAGACCGGGTTCCATTCGCCCTTCGTGCGCCACATGCCCTGCGCCTTGGCGTAGGCCTCGACCAGCGCGACGCGCTCCTCGGTGCGGCCCGTGAACCGCATGTAACGCAGCGTTTCCTCATCCACCGGGAAGATGCCGCAGGTCGCGCCATATTCCGGTGCCATGTTCGAGATGGTCGCGCGGTCCGCGAGGGTCAGGTGATCGAGCCCGTCGCCATAGAACTCAACGAACTTGCCGACGACGCCCTTCGCGCGCAGCATCTGCGTCACCGTCAGGACCAGATCGGTTGCGGTCATGCCTTCCTTGAGCTCGCCGTCGAGGCGGAAGCCGATCACCTCCGGCACGACCATCGAGATCGGCTGGCCGAGCATCGCGGCCTCGGCCTCGATACCACCGACGCCCCAGCCCAGTACGCCGAGGCCGTTGACCATCGTCGTGTGGCTGTCGGTGCCCACGAGCGTATCGGGATAGGCGATCGTCTTGCCGTCCTCGGTGTCGGTCCAGACGGTCTGGGCGAGATACTCGAGATTGACCTGGTGGCAGATACCCGTCCCCGGCGGGACGACCCGGAAGTTGTTGAAGGCACCCTGGCCCCAACGCAGGAACTCGTAGCGCTCGCCGTTGCGCTCGAACTCGAGCTCGACGTTCTTGGCGAACGCGGCCTCGTCGCCGGAATGATCGACCATCACCGAGTGATCGATCACCAGGTCGACCGGCGAGAGCGGGTTGATCAGCCGGGGATCGCCGTCCAGGCCATCGACCGCATCGCGCATGGCGGCCAGGTCGACCACGGCCGGGACGCCGGTGAAGTCCTGCATCAGGACACGGGCGGGCCGGTAGGCGATCTCGCGCGGCGAGCGCTGCTCCTTCAGCCAGTCCGCAAGCGCCTTGGCGTCATCTGTCGTGACCGTGCGTCCGTCTTCGTAGCGGAGCATGTTCTCCAGCAGCACCTTCAGCGAATAGGGCAGGGTGCGGATCTCGGGATAGCCGCCATCGGCCAACGCCTCGAGGCTGTAATAGTCGCAACTCTTGCCCGCCGCGCTCAAGCTGCGTCGGGTCTTCATGGTGTCCTGGCCAG
>Ga0181567_10004310_pt1 | contig 10445 bp, 9 predicted proteins | sample 101ome_14_FD_133761 | JGI IMG/M metagenome (GOLD analysis project Ga0181567, IMG submission 133761) | Coastal salt marsh microbial communities from the Groves Creek Marsh, Skidaway Island, Georgia - 101403AT metaG (megahit assembly) | ecosystem: Environmental > Aquatic > Marine > Intertidal zone...
ATATCCTGGGAAACAGTGGTCAACGACGGACTCATGCGCGCCCCCACTTCCAGGTCATCATAGCCTGTAACCGCGACGTCGCCCGGAACCGATATTCCGTGTCGCTTGAGGGCTGATATCGCGAATTTCTCCAGTTCAGTCGGCAGTGTCAGTGAGGAAATCTACTCTCTACAGGCCGTTTATTTTTCCTATACTTGTACATGAAGATGCTATGCACTGCGCTCGGAATGGCCGCTTCAAGTTTAGCGTCAGGCATCACCACTAGCGGACTCTTTCCACCGAGCTCCAGCGTCATGCGTTTGCCGTGTTTTCCACAGAGTTCTCTAATATGAAGCCCAACGCGACATGAACCTGTAAAAGTCACCATCTTGACGTGAGTATGTGTTGTGAGTGCATCTCCAATTTCATAACCATTGCCACTAACAACGTTAAAGACACCTTCTGGCAGACCGGCTTCGGAGTAAAGCTTAGCCAGTCGGTTCGCCAAGATTGGTGCCTCTTCCGAGGGCATCATGACGACCGTGTTACCCAATGCGATCGGATTGCAACTCAACCGAACGCCTTTGATCAGCGGTACGTTGAACGGAGTAATCGCTGCAATTACACCGATGGGCGAGCGAATACTCATGCTGAACTTGCCAGGAGCATCCGACGGGATAGTCTTGCCTGTAACCTGTCGAGTCATTCCAGCTGCAGCGCGCAGGAATGCGATGCCCTTTTCTACCTCGAAGCCGGCCTTGCGAATAGGTGAACCAATCTCATCAACGAGAATGTTGACGAAGTCGTCACGATCGCGTTCCAGCAGCTCCGCTGCCTTGCAGAGAATTCGCTCGCGCTCCTTGGGCAGCGTGTTTCTGAATGTCGCGAACGCCGCATGGGCGTTCTCAACCGCTTTATTGATGTCCTCTACCGAGCCGGCGGCAGCATCCGTCAGTACTGCATCGTCGAGGGGGTTGAGCGACGGAAAATACTTACCACCCTCCGGTGGCGTACTCTTGCCATCAATCCAATGTTCTATGGAATCGTAGCTTTGTGCTGCTGATGTACTCATATCTTCTACCTTTTCGGAGTCAGCTACTGGTTCAGCGCGCCACCGTCGACATTGATACTTTGTCCGGTGATGAAATCGCTGTCTTCCGACGCCAGGAACAGCAATGCTCCGATGAGATCCTCGGGCAGCATTTCACGTTTGATCGCACGCATCGCGAGCGTCGGTGCTTTAATGGCGCCGAGCTGTTCATGTTCTTTCACGCCTTTGCTCTCCGTTAGCCCAACCACGATTGTATTCATGTGGATATTGTCATCCGCCAGCTCTCTGCTCAGTGCACGAGTCTGGGCAATGATTGCGCCTTTCGATGACACGTAGTGCGGGAACATCGGCGCACCTCTTAAGGCCGTACCCGATGAAATATTGATGATCTTGCCGCGCCCGTTTTTCTGCATACTCGGCAGCACAGCCTTGGTTGCCTGAAACGGCCCGCGAACGTTCACTCGCATCACGGCGTCCCATTCGTCGTTGGATAATTGCGTGAATGGTTTCAGTGTAATCGTGGCGAAGATGGACGCATTGTTGATCAGTACTTCGATTGGGCCGAATGCCGACTCAGCGGCCTCCACCATCGCGGCGAGCGAGTCGTCTGACGTTACATCGGTTTCAAGACCAATCGCTTCACCGCCCGCCTCTTTGATTGCGGCGACGGCTTCCGCCGTATCCTGAATATCGGTGACAACGACCTTGGCGCCTTCAGCTGCCAGGGCTTCCGCGTAAGTGCGCCCGATCCCCTAGGCCGCTCCGGTCACAACTGCTACTTTTCCGCTCATTCGTCCCATTTGGAAACCTCACTTTATCCCTAGTATTACCTGCACTTCTGGCCAGCTTTGCGAACCGAACGTCAGCAAATCGTTAGTTAAGTCTTCTGGACACCAATCGAGAATCGCCGATTGAAATGTCGGGACTTCCTGAATTTGTCCCCACCACCTGGCGAGGTTGGGAAGCCGGTCATCCCACCATCCAGTCATCCCCATCATTGCGACTCGATTCACGTAAGGCGTCAGCGAAACATCAGCCAAGCCGAACTCGTCGCCAACAAGCCACTTCGATTCCTTAAGATCGCCGTCCATTTTCTTCAGGTACTTGTCGTAGAGCCGCACTTTGTCTGCAGCACCTGGCGCCTCGAAACCATACTTGACGATCTGCTTCTTGTAGTCGGCCCAATCGACGGTCACGGAGTGATCCGGCGTATTGGCGAGAAACTCTGCCAGCTCTTCCTCGCTCAGATTCTTTCTTACGATATGCCGATGGGCGCTTGCGAATGTCAAAGTCCCGCAAGCCGGATGGAGCAGTTCGTCCAGTGCCTTCGTCCAATACCGCGTCTTGACATACTCGAGTGGATTCTTAGGCGTTAGCTGATGGTCTGGAAACGCAAGATCCAGGTACTCCATGATGACAGTTGATTCGGTAATGACATTGCCATCGTGAACCAGCGTCGGAACGCCAGACTTGGGGTTCAGCTTTACGTATTCGGGATCAAACTGTTCGCCCTTGAGAATGTCGATGTAGTGCGCCTCAAAATCGAGATTCTTGATGACCATCGCCCAGCGGACTTTGGCAGCGCAGACCGAAGACCCATGGTGGTATAGCTCTAGCATAGAATTTCGTCGTCCCTGGACAGCGTTAAGCTGTTTCACTTTTTAGTGGCGTCATCTGTTCCGGCCACCAGTCGAGTACTGCTGTTTTATAACTTGGACGCGCTTCGATTCGCTTCGCCCATGCCGCAACATTGTCAAGCCCGTTAAACGAGTAGCCAGCCAGCACATCCATCGTGAAATACAGTGGTACCCATGCAATGTCTGCCAGCGAAAAATTGTCGCCAGCCAACCAGTCACGCTCACCAAGCTCTTTTTCAAGATCCGCGAAACATTGATCAAGCACCGCCCTGGCTTCATCAAGCTCTTGTTGCGTGAAACCGTCGTTGTTGCTCTTGCGATGAAATTCGAGCAGCGATTCATTTGTTTGCAACTTCTCATACTGCGCTCTTTGCTCGGCGGACTGAGACATTTGACCACGCACACGCTTTTCGTAAATGTGCGTCTTGACTGCCTTTAGGTGAATCGCGGTTGCCCGGTGCAGCCATTCGTTCATGATCTCGCGATCAGGCCCTTCAGGTGGCCGCAACGACGGCTCCGGAAAGTTGATATCGAGATACTCGATGATGTCATCGGACTCAATAATAACTTTCCCGTCGTGCACCAACGTCGGCACCAATCCGTTGGGATTGATGCCGAAGTACTCCGGCGTAATGTGTTCTTTCGCAAAAATGTTCAGATGATGGCTGGTCCACGGAAGCTGCTTTTCCTCAAGGGCAATCCGAACCCGCTGCGAGCAATTCGAAACTCCACTGTGGTAAAGGTGCAGTCCCTCGAACGCCAGCACATCCTTGTTGGTCGGTGTTACGACTCCCATCTACTCAACTCCCTTTCAGAAATGACTCGAGCAGCGGTTCGAAATCGAACCGCTGCGAATGCGCTAAAACCGTAACCCAAGCTTCAAAGTAATGAGTCTGGGAGGTGACATTGCTGCGATCGTGTTGGGACCGGAAGGAGCCGTCCACGCGTTGATTTTTTCGTTGGTCAGGTTTCTTCCGATCAAGGACACCGTTACTTTTTCACTAGGCGATACCACTCGCACTCCAGCTCCAACCGTTTGGTGAGACTCTGAGAAGGCGAAATCGAAAAGACCTACGTCCGTGTACTGATCATCGGTATGCGTTAGATCAAGGCGGGCACTAAGATCCCAACCATTGATGGCACCAATTGCCGAGTATTCCAGGTAAGCCGACGCCTTGTTTTCGGGGGCGTACTGCAGCGTCTGACCGCTCAGATCGCAGTCGCCGTTACCATTTACGAACTGCGCTCCGCAACTTCCCGCACCAATATATTCGTCATACGTCGCATCGGTATATGCGTAGCTGAGTCCAAGTATCCAATCGTCGCTTACTGCCCACTCAGACTCGAGCTCGAGCCCCCGACTGGTAACGTCCGCTGCGTTGCCTACCTTGAAATTGATCGTGCCTGGCACTTGAGTGGCCAACTGCAACCCTTCGATATCCATGTTGAACAGGACCACGCTGACGTTCATAGCACCGTCAAGGAAGCTGCCCTTCATGCCCAATTCAATTCCGTCAATGAGTTCTGCATCGAACGTTATGTCGCCGTCCTGCGTATCTACCCGGTCACTAAACCCGCCCGTTTTGTGTCCTCTGGACACGGTAGCAAATACATTGACGTCATCATTAACGTCATACTGAAGAGTGACTGACGGCGTAAACCTGTCCTCATCCCGGCTCTCATTACGAGGATTAACAGCATAGTTTCTCGGGCCAGAATCGGTTGCGTAGGCCGTCGAATAGTCCTCGAACCTAAAGTCTTTGGTTTCAGACGACCAACGGCCACCGAAAATTCCGGTTACCCGATCGCTCATACGCCAACGGGCTTGGGCGAAAACAGCAAAGGTTTCAGTTTTCTGCCCCCAGGGATCATGGCCCCGGAAAAGTACAGGGGGTCCAAGACCTACGAGATTGATATCAGAGAATTGGTTTCGGTCTATTTCACTGTCTTCATAATAAAGGCCAGCTATGTAGTCGAAAACCTCACCCTCTTCAGAGGTAAAGCGCAGTTCGCTGCTAAAGCCGTCATAGTCTTCGTTGCGAAAAGCTCGGAAGAGATTGGCGGCCCCCGATTCGAAACCGTGAAACCTCGATTGATACGAGTATTGCTGGTGGGCTGCGATGAATTTGATGCTGCCGCCGCTGATGTCATGATCGATATCGACGGTCACATTTGTTGTGTCCTGATCACGTCCGGGACAAAACGAACCAATGTCGACGCTACCAGCGCCGGGCGTGGAAACGACATCGCTGCACGTATAGTGAACGACCCAATCGAGTTCCGCCGAGAATTGGTCCGCGTTTGGAGCGCCCGAATTCGCCACCAACGACTGCCAGACGGCCAATGGTGGCCCCCCTAGTCCATTCAGCTCAGCGACGTCGGAGCCGATCTCGTTGTAGTCCATGTACTGGACCTTCAAGCCGGCCGTTGTCGAATCACCAATGTCGAACCTGAGTTTACCCTGAACGCCATAATCTTCCCGTTGAGCGCCATCAGGACCGTCACCCAAATTTTGGTAAAACCCGTCTCTGTCTTTGTACAAGAATGCAAGTCGGCCAGAAACACTATCGGACAGACCACCATTCACGAATCCACTGATTTCTGCAACGCCACCCGTCGTTTCATAGCTGCCGTAGGAAATATTCACTCCGGAATCAAAATCCTGGGTCGCTTCATTGGTACGAACAATTAAAGCCCCGGCAGCCGTGTTCTTGCCGAACAAGGTGCCCTGTGGGCCGCGCAATACTTCCACCGCCGCAACATCCATGAAGGGATGCAGATTGATCACAGATCGACTGATGTATACGCCATCGATGAAACGTCCTACCGACTGCTCAATAGAGTGGGTTAGGCCACCACCCAATCCACGGATATAGAGGTTCGGTATTACGCCGGAGCTATTAATTTCGAAATTTGGCACCGCAAGAGAAAGATCTTCCATATCGGTAATGCCCATTTTTTCCATCGTATCCGCATCGACTACTGCGACAGAAACAGGTACATCCTGAATATTCTCGGCGCGTTTGGTCGCGGTAACGATGACCTCGTCCAACACAGCCTGAGCGACAGCCGTACCGGTCGACGAAATGAGCACGCAGAATATCGCAACTGCCCGAACAAAATTTTTAATTGCCACCTTTAATCCCCCCCTCAAGCATCTGCCGCTGGCTGCCGGCAGCCCTCACTGAACTGGCACACGACGGGATTGTCGGCCAGACGTATCAAATTCACGATCAGTTTAATTGAGCGCGAATTAATTGATAATTAGTAATCTGTGACTCTATGTGTTCGCGTTTTGCGTTCAATCTAATGCAGGCTCCCTGGATGACGAAGTGGTGAATTGCCTGCAAGATCCAGGTCCAAACGAGGTCAACGTTGAAAGACCACAGTTCTGTTTCCGTTTTTGAATACACGATAATCCGCGTGACTTTGAACGGCCCGCGTTAGAACCCGACGTTCAATTTCTCTCCCTTTTCTTACGAGGTCGTGCGAAAGATCAGCGTGACTCACTGATTCAACATCCTGAGCAATGATTGGCCCTTCATCGAGGTCTGCAGTCACGTAGTGAGCCGTCGCACCAATCATCTTGACACCCCGAGCGTAGGCCTGGTGATAAGGCTTCGCTCCTTTGAAGCCGGGGAGAAAACTATGATGAATATTGATGCATCGTCCTTCCAGAAAGGCGACCAGATCGTCCGACAGTATTTGCATGTATCGTGCAAGTATGACCAGGTCCGCTTCGGCGTCTCGGCAGAGTTTCTTGATCCTCGCCTCTTGAACTTTCTTTGTTTCGGCGGTTACGGGTAAATAGAAAAAAGGAATGTCACCAATCTGGGGAATTGAAAGCGCCTCGTACGGATGATTGGAGGCTATGGCAACGATGTTGATTTTCAGGCTTCCGGTGTGCTGCTGGTACAGAAGTTCGTTCAGACAGTGATCCTGTTTCGATAACAAAACTACAACTCGAAGCCTGCCTTCCTCAGGCTGGAGCTGCCACGATAATCCACGTGCGCCTAGTGAATCGCGAAGCTCGGGTTCAATGGTCTCAGCTTGCGCGTCGCAATCGAAAACCAGTCGGCAAAAGAACTTCTGTCTGTCCTCATCGTCGAATTGGTGAAGCTCGATGATGTCGCCCCCCAACTCAAAAACCGACTGACCGATATCGGCGACCAAACCAGGGCGGTTTTCGCAGCAGATCGTCAGGATAAATCGATGGACTCTGTCGACACTCATCATTCTAGGCATAGACTTGGTTCGGAGCCGCGCGCCCAATTCGCTGTTTTTTCCAGGCCGCCGAATGTAAATAGGTGAAACCTGACGTCGCCGTGGCGAGTCGTATCGAACGCGTTCACGAAATCGCCGATAAACCTTTCTGGCCCGTTGGTTCGAAGCAGGTTTCCAAGAGAGATTCCGTACTTCGCAACCATCCTTGCCGAGTTGCTCACGCCACAGATTGACGCGAAGCGCAGCAGGGATTTTGCGGTCGCTGGGCCGGGAATGCCCACCCTAACTGTTTCCGAGATTCCCGCAGCACGTACGCGAGCTATCCATCGAAGAACCGCTATCGGATCGAACGAAAACTGCGTCATTATCTCAACCGTGTGTGACGCCTGACGCAGAAGCCGAACCTTTTCCTGAAGTACAGTCCATAGAATGGAATCTTCGATTTTCGGATGGCCTGTCGGGTATCCTGGGATCGAGATTCTTGAAACACCATACTTAGCGAGCAACTGCGTGCCAATCAGCGCAAGACCGTCATCGTACGGACCTCTCGGTTTAGCGGTATCGCCGGCCAGCACCAAAACATGGTCAACCTGAGCCTGTTTTCGCATTTTGGAAAGCAGATTTTCCATTGATCGAGCTGAGTCGAATCGTCGCGCCGCAAGGTGCGGTACGGGAACGAATCCCGCTTCTCGGATAGCCTGCGCGGCACCCAGCCTTTGTTGATCCGTTTCGCCGTCAAGCGATGTAATTGAAACCGAGGTTTGGCTCGGTAACAGTCCGGATATTGCACTAAGTTTCTTGGCGCCTGCCGTTGTGATTTCCAACGAATAACATCCAGTGGAAACCGAAGGAACGAGACTTGGTTGTGCCGCAGTCATAGGCCAGTACCACAATTGAAATTGATGTTGCTTGATCAGAACCAGTGCCCCCCAGCGAGACGCCGACTAACATTCCTCGGTGTTGATCAGCACACGGGAAAGGCGGCGAGTCTGGCCGATCGGGGGACCGGCGTGATGAGTGACACTCTGTCCGTTTAGCTGTCCTTGATCACCTTGCGAAAATAGGAAGCAGGTGCCACTGTTGCTCGGACTTCGCGAACTTCATGCGATTCGACAGTTGGCCGCATTGAGTCTCTTTCACCCCACAGCAGCGAAACTTCGGTTCCCGGCTCCGCCAGGTCGATGTCAATTATTGACGTCGAAGCAAACGAACCGATATTGGCATTCAAACCGCACCAACAGGAAATGCCTGCCCTATTGCCATTGTGTAAAACCTCATCTGATTGAAATGTTGAATAGACACATTGCGGCAGCTTCGCGAACTTTGCGTTACCTGGTTTCATACTCAAAGACGATTTGACTACGTCTGCCATATCGTCGTTGTTCCAAACCAATGTCACTTTCTTGCGCCGAGGGTTCTTCAACATTTCGCCGACAGCTTCCCGACCAATGAAGTCTCTGTCGAGGTCTACAAAAGCACCATAGTTCAGCTCAACCGGATCGACGTAGTAGTCTTCGATACTGTCGGACAGGAAACTCCCGCCCAACGATCCCTTGACCTCGAGATTCATTGGTCCCAGCCACTCGCGGTACGGCTTCATTTCCTTGCTGTGATAAATAGCGGGAACGGGCAACCCAAGCCAACCGGTTTCCAGCGACGTCGTGCCGTAAGCCAATCCGCCGACGTAACGCATTCCGTATTTCGACCCAACAGCATCAATGGCCTCGCGAACGGCTTGCTCGTCCTCCCAAGGTCCGAACATTTCAAATCCCGGTTGCCCGACCATACCGTGGCAAAGGGCTTTCACATCCTTGCCGGCAACCTTGAATGAGCCTATCTTGAAGAACCCGATATCGGGCAGGCTGCCGTCCGTGACCTCCCGCATTAGCTCCAGCGCATTGGGACCCTGAATCTGAAAAATGTAGATTTTCGGATCACCGCCTCGGAAGTGAATCCCCTCGTCACGCTCCAACTCAACATCGAAGCCGCCATGTTCAGCATTGAACTGGACCCAATTACTGATTGTAGGAGGTCCCGCGACACGGAAAACTCCCTGGTCCGCGTGAAAAACAATGCCGTCCGTTATGTGGTAACCATCGTGACCCGCCATGATGAGCTGCTTTCCGCAACCGACAGGAAAATCGCCAAACTTGTTTAGACCTACCCTTCTGAGAAGGTCGAGCGCCTGGGGGCCGCGGATGTACAAGTCGGTCTGGTGATAAGACAAGTTGAGGAACGCGCATGTGTTTCTCCACGCCCGTTGCTCATCCATCCAATTCGTATACTCGGGTGGCACAACGGGGAAAGTGTACGAACCGATCGGCGAACTTCGCAGCAAATTTACCGCTCCACCACTCGCACGCAACTGTTGCTCTAGATTCTTGCCGGAGGATACAGAATTCATCGAATTTCTCCCGAAATGCTGGTCGTCGCCAATCAACAACCAATAGACGTAATCAGACTTGTCACGCTCCAAATGCTATCGGGATTGCTTCTATATGAAAAATTGGTTTATTTTGTATCTATAATCAAAATTACTCATAGGTATGAACCGATGCGCCTGAATGGCCTGGACCTCAACCAGTTGATCTGTCTCGATGCATTGCTGAGCGAACAGAACGTAAGCCGCGTAGCAAACAAACTCCACCTTAGTCAGTCGGCGGTAAGTTGGATACTCGCCCGATTGCGTCAACACTTTGGTGACCAATTACTCATTCCGGAGGGTCGAAGAATGGTCTCCACTGCCTTCGCCGACGAACTACGTGAACAGCTACGTGAGTTGATTTTGATGGCACAGGCGTTTGAGCGACGTCGGCCAACCAGCGAGCCCCGTGAATTCGATCGAACTATTCGACTTGTCGCCTCCGACGCCACCCAGTCTATCTGCGTTTCCCAGGCGATCCGAGAGGCCGCGAAACATGCCCCAAATCTACGATTCGATCTGCTACCGGTAACGGAGAGCTCGCACACCGATCTTAGGCGGGGCGAAATAGATCTTTTATGCGCCTCTCAAAGTATGGAAGTCGGTACGCCGGGTGATGCGCTTTTCGAGGACAGGTTTTGCTGTATTTCGTGGAACGTATCCGAGATCTTCTCGACCCCACTAACGCCTGAACGTTACCTGAGCCTGGATCATGTAATGGTCAAATGGGGCTCGTTGCGAGCTACCACCGAAGAGGCGATGGCATTAATCAACGAACGCCCACGGCGCCGAGATTGTGTTACCGCTCCGTACTTCGCAAGCATTCCAGAACTGCTGATCGGTACGGACAGAATAGCTACTGTGCCTACCTTATTGGCCCTAAATATGGCGGGTCACTGGCCAATTGCCACCGAACAATGCCCAATCGAATTCGAGCCTATCCGTGTCAGTGCGTACTGGCGCAATACACTGGAAAACGATCCGGCGCTATTGTGGTTCAGAAAGATACTGTGTGATACGGCTCAGAAGATCTCGAGCTAGAGTGGATGTTGGCCATACCAGGCTCGTCAGTCACCCACGTGACTGAAATGGCCGTCTCCGAGACGCCTTGCGCGAGTTTCGGCGCACGTGG
>Ga0181567_10004313_pt1 | contig 10437 bp, 5 predicted proteins | sample 101ome_14_FD_133761 | JGI IMG/M metagenome (GOLD analysis project Ga0181567, IMG submission 133761) | Coastal salt marsh microbial communities from the Groves Creek Marsh, Skidaway Island, Georgia - 101403AT metaG (megahit assembly) | ecosystem: Environmental > Aquatic > Marine > Intertidal zone...
ATCCAGAGATCTCCATGAACCGACGTCACTTCGTATCCACCTCGGCCCGCGCGGCAGCGGGCGTTGCCATCCTGCCTGCCGCTCCTTCCATCATTGTCAGACGTACGCTCTCCGAGACTGTCATTGGTCACGGGGACTTCCAGTATCGGGTAGACCTGGAATGGGGCAACCTGGATCCGATGGCGCACCCCGTCAAGAATTGCCATGAGATGGTGCAGGACCGTTCGGGAAGGCTCATCATGATTACGGATGAGACCCGCAACAACATCCTTATCTATGATCGCAGCGGGAAGTTACTTGACTCCTGGGGCACGGCCTTCCCCTATGGTCACGGACTGACCCTGTCCGATGAGGGCGATGCCGAATACCTGTGGATTTGCGACAATGGATTCGACGGGAACGCCCAAGTGGTCAAAACCACGCTGGATGGTCGCGAAGTCATGCGGCTGACATCGCCCAAGGAACTCGGTATCTACGAGGAAGGCGACACCTTCTACCCGACCGAAACAGCGGTGGCCGCGAATGGCGATGTCTACGTGGCCGATGGGTACGGGTCCCAGTGGATCCTGCAGTACGCCGCCGATGGTACGTTCATCCGCAAATTCGGTGGCCGGGGCGATGGCGACGCTGAGTTTTCGACGGCACACGGTGTATGCATTGATGCACGCGGAAACGGCAAGCCGACCTTGATCTGCACGTCCCGGGGTCACAATGCGTTCAAGCGTTTCTCCTTGGAAGGTGACTACCTAGAGACCATGTTCCTGCCCGGGGCTTTCGTATGCCGACCTGTCATTGACGACGACATGCTGTATTCCGGGGTATGCTGGTCCCGGCTCCGGTATCTGAACCAGACCCCGGACTCCGGGTTTGTGACCATTCTCGACGTTTCCGGTCGGGTCGTTTCGAATCCCGGAGGCACCCGACCTGAGTACAGGGACGGCAGGCTGCAGCTCATGCTGCAGCAGGAGCCGATTTTCAATCACTGCCACGATGTGTGCGTGGATCAGGACAAGAACCTCTATGTCTGTCAGTGGAATGCCATCCAGACGTATCCCATTCGCTTGGAGCGCGTGTAGCCTGCTTTTCCTGTTCCTGCTGGCAGGATGTGAGAGGGCGTCTTCTTCAAGGGAGAATGAGCCACGGCTTCCGGATCCTGTTGGAGATACCCTGCAGGAACGGACGGTCCTGATGACGGGGACCCTTACGAGGGACGGATCAGATGCCCTGATCACTTCCTGTGATGGTCGGCAGACGTGGCGCCTGCGTGATCCGGACTCCCTTTTTCCTGTCGATGCCGACTTCGTATCGGTCTATGCCACCGTCCCCGAGGGTCCCGCCGATCCATTCGTGGCTTCGCGTATCAACTACGTGCCGACAGAAGGATTCCGATGCGAATTTGATTGGGAGGGGACCCTATGGCGCGCGGCGGGCAACGAGCCGTTCTGGTCCGTGATCATGACCGAGGATGGACTGACGGTGCGCATGCCTGCCGAACCTCCCCGTGTCGTTCCCTTTACGACCCAGCCGGGACCCGTATTCCTGGGTGATGGTCTGCGCGTGGCATTTACTCCCGGCCTTTGTGCCGACACGATGGTCGACACGATGTTCGGGTGGTCAGTGACCCTTGAGGTGGATAATCGGAGGCTGACCGGATGCGGCTTTGAAGGCATGGCCGCGCAGACCATCCATCCATGAAAGAACCCGTTGAACACACCTTCACCTGCCCCTACTGCTGGGAAGAGATCAGCATGATCCTCGAGCCTCACGATGAGCAGCAGATATACATCGAGGACTGCGAGGTGTGCTGCCGGCCCATCGAAATCAGATTCCAAGGCGATGCAGAGGGGCTCACGGCGTTCGAGGCCGTGTCCATCGAACAGTAGGACGCTTTCAGGCAATCAGCCCCTTGACCACCTTTCCGTGCACGTCCGTCAGGCGGAATCGACGACCTTGGTGCAGGAAATTCAGGCGCTCGTGGTCAAAACCAAGCAGATGCAGCAAGGTGGCCTGGAAGTCATGCACGTGGACCGGGTCCCGCACGATGTTGTACCCAAAATCGTCCGTCTCCCCGAAGACCGTGCCCTTGTTGATACCTCCGCCGGCCACCCAGACGGAGAAGCAGCGGGGGTGATGGTCGCGGCCGTAGTTGTCTTTCGTGAGTTTTCCTTGGGAGTACGAGGTTCTACCGAACTCGCCACCCCAGATGACCAGCGTGTCATCGAGCAGGCCGCGGCGCTTGAGATCCTTGATCAGCGCCGCGGATGGCTGATCCGTGTCCTTCGCCATGAGGGCAATATCCTTGGGCAGGTTACCGTGTTGGTCCCATCCTTGGTGATAGAGCTGGATGAAGCGGACGTCCCGCTCGGCAAGACGTCGAGCCAGCAGACAGTTGGCGGCAAACGTCCCGGGTTTGCGCGCAGCCTCGCCGTAGAGCTCGAACACCTCATCCGGCTCATCAGAGAGGTCCATGGCCTCGGGCACGGACGTCTGCATGCGGTAGGCCATCTCGTACTGCGCAATCCGTGAATCAATCTCTGGATCCATCACGCGTTCGTGTTCGGCCCGGTACATCTCCCTCAGCGCATCGAGCATATGACGCCGCGAGGTGCGGGAGAGTCCATCCGGATCCTTGAGATAGAGGACCGGGTCGGCGCCGCCCCGGAACTGCACACCCTGGTGCAGGGACGGCAGGAAGCCGCTGCCCCAGAGCCTGGAATAGAGCGGTTGGTCTCCATCCCGGCTCCGTGAGAGGAGGACGGTGAAGGTAGGCAGGTTGTCGTTCAGCGATCCCAGGCCATAACTCATCCAGGAACCGAAGGATGGCCTTCCGGTCTGCTGCGAGCCCGTCTGGAAAAAGGTGATGGCGGGATCGTGGTTGATGGCGTCCGTATGCATGGACCGGATGACGCAGATGTCATCGGCAATCGATGCGGTGTGTGGAATCAGATCGGAAAACCAGGCGCCCGATTTTCCAGCCTGCTTGAAGTCGAACTGCGATCCTGCCATGGGCAGCGCCGTCTGGAAAGCCGACATGCCTGTCAGACGCTGGCCACCCCGGACACTGTCGGGCAGTTGTTGTCCGTTGAGGTCCCTGAGCGTGGGCTTGTAGTCAAGCAGTTCGAGGTGGGAGGGGCCGCCGCTTTGGAAGAGGTATATGACGCGTTTGGCCTTTGGGGCGAAGTGGGGTCCTTCGGGTCCCTTGCCCGGGGATGGCGCACCGAACGCATCCAGGATACCCATCGGGTTGATGAGCGATGCCAGGGCAGCTCCCCCGAATCCACAGGCTGAGCGCGACAGGAAGTGACGCCGGGTGGACAGGTATTTGATATCGTCGATGTCGCTCATGGTGCTAGCGCAGGTACAGCGTCGCGTCGTGATTCATGATGGTGGAGGCCACGGTGGTCAGGGAGGCCACTTCTACGGCAGGCAGGGATGCATCACGGATGAACTCTCCAGTGGAGAGAAGGCTGCGGGCAGCGGCAGGCGCGCCTGCGAAGTAGGCGCGCTGGTTTGCGAGAAGGTTGGTCAGCACATCGCGTTCGTCTGGCATCGGATCTCGGCCCGTCAGGGCCTTGAAGGCGAACGCAATGCGCTCCTCATCTGTGATACCGCCCTCATGCAGCATGCGCTCGGCCAAGCGGCGTGAGGCTTCTACATACTGCGGGTCATTCATCAAGACCAGGGCCTGCAACGGCGTGGACGTGCTCTGCCGATTGACCACACACAGGTTGCGCTCGGACGCATCGAAGATCATCATCGACGGCGGCGGAGTGGTTCGTTTCCAGATGGTGTAGAGGCTTCTGCGATACAAGTCCTCGCCCTCGTCCTGGACATACTCCGTACCGTTGCGGGTGGCCTGTTCCTTCCAAAGGCCCGCCGGCTGGTACGGCCGGACAGGGGGTCCGCCAAGGTCGTCCACCAACAGGCCGCTGGCGGCCAAGGCATGATCGCGCATCATTTCGGCCGTCAGCCGGCGGGCCGGACCGCGCGCCAGCAGTAGGTTGTCGGGGTCATTCTGGACCTGCTCAGGAGGTGCCACCGAGGACTGTCGATACGTGGCGCTGAGCACCAGGCGGCGCAGCATGGCTTTCGTATCCCACCCCGAATCCCGGTATTCGACTGCCAGCCAATCCAGGAGTTCAGGATGCGAGGGCAGGGCGCCCTGGGAGCCCAGGTTGTCGGAAGTAGCCACAATACCCTGACCGAAGACCTGTTGCCAGAGCCGATTCACAGCCACCCGCGCAGTGAGGGGGTTATCCTCGAGGAACAACCACTGCGCCAGCCCCAGTCGGTTTTTAGGTAGATCATCGGGGAAGGGCAGGATAGCCTCGGGTGTGTCCCGATCCACCGGATCCCGCGGTTCATCGTACTGACCTCGGTGCAGAAGGTAGGTGGGGCGGGGCTCCGCCAATTCACGCATCACCATGACCTCGGGGGCATGGGTCAGAATGCGATCCTCCCGGGAACGCCACAGCCTTAGTTCGGCGCGGACGCGTTGCCACTCTGCGGAGTGCGTGCTCACGGCGTAGTCCCGCCACTCATCCGGACCCAGATTGACGCCTGCCAGCGTGCGCAGCTCCGGCAGCGTCAACCGGCGATTGAATACCTTCCAGTCATCGAATGAGACCTGGTCCAGCATCCGCTGGTTGTTGTCGGTAAAGCCCAGACGCAGGTCCCCGGGACCGGCCCAGTTGGTGGAGTCCCCGGTAAACGGGTCGATGGTAATTCGCGTGCTCTGCTTCAGGTTATCCGTAATGGTCCGTGAAGGGAGGACATTCCCATCCAAGACCACGTCCATACCCGCTGCCCGGCTCGATCCGTCGTAGCGGAAGGCCAGGTGATGCCATTCTCCCGTGGTTACCGGTTCTGTCGTACGGATGCGGATTTCGTTGTCAGGTCCAACGTGCACGACCCGGGCCGTAATCGTGTGGTCTGGATTGAGGAACGTCATGTAGCCCCTGTCGCCATCCATCAGACCACTGGTCTTGGCAATCAAGGGACCCCAGGTGTCGGGGTCTTCGATGCGGAACCAGGCACTGACGGTAAAAGGGTCAAACCGTTCAAAGTGATGCCGCTTGCTGCCGGCGTCCAGCCAGCCATCTCCCACGAGGGTCATGGCCTTCCCGCCATCAACCCCATCTACGATATCCGGCAGCCGTTCCCGATCGCCCCAGAAATAGGCGGCACTGTCAGGTTGGACCCGATCTTCGAGAGTCAAGAGGTTATTCTTCTCGAGAAAGGCCTCGATCGGGTAATGGGCCGTCATGCCATGGATGGTCACGGCTTCACCCTGGGGCACGCTCGAAGCATCCGAGTCCCATCGTGCGTTGGCGATGTCTGCTTCAGCCTCGAGCTCGGCAATTTTTGCCCGGATGCGGGCCAGTTCCTGGTCTTCTACCTCCGTGGTCAGGATGACGGTAGGACTGGCCTCGCCGGCGTACGGGATGTTGCCGATCTCGTTGTTGGAGTTGAAGAAGGAAAAGAGCTCGTAGTACTCCTTCTGGGAAACCGGATCGTAGCGGTGGTCATGGCACCGACCGCATTCCATGGTGATACCCAGAAATGCCTTACCGAACGTATCGTTACGGTTGGCTACGTAGTCCGTCCGGTATTCTTCAAGGACAATACCCCCTTCCTGACTCTGCAAGTGGTTGCGATTGAAGCCGGTGGCCAGGATCTGATCCCGTGACGGATTCTCCAGCAGATCCCCGGCCAACTGCTCGATGACGAATTCATCGTACGGGCGATTCTCGTTGAAGGAGCGGATGACCCAGTCCCGCCAGGGCCACATGTTGCGCCATCCGTCGTCCTGATACCCATGGCTGTCGGCATAGCGGGCCAAATCCAGCCATTCGGTGGCCATGCGCTCTCCGTAGTGCTTGGAGGACAGAAGTCGGTCCACCACGCGCTCAAATGCGCCTGAATCGGTGTCCGAAAGGAAATCCTGGATCTCCAGCACTGTGGGTGGCAGGCCGGTCAGGTCGAACGTCACGCGTCGGAGCCATGCTTCCCGAGTCGCTTCCTCTGAAGGAGAAACACCGCTTCGTTCCATTCGGGCCACTACAAAGCGATCGATGTCGTTGCGCGGCCAGTTCTCGTCCTCAACTACCGGCACTTCAGGGCGCTTTGGAGCAGAAAATGCCCAATGATCCTCGTAGGCTGCTCCCTGATCAATCCAGCGTATCAGAATGGCCTTTTCCTCCGCCGAAAGGGACAGGTTCGATTCCGGAGGCGGCATCACGTAGGCATCATCCTCCGAGAGGATGCGATGCACAAGCTCGCTACGCTCCACACTGCCAGCACGGACGGCTCGGCTCCGAGGGCTGTTGGAGAGCACGGCCCGTAAGCCCTCTTCGGTATCGAAACGCAGGTCCGTCACCCGAGCTTCGGCATCCGGCCCGTGGCAGGAAAAACACCGGTCGGACAGGATGGGCCGCACGTGCAGGCTGAAGCTTATGCGGTCAGGAATGCGCTGGGAGGCCTCCTGCACGGGTGCTGGTACGTCAAGTGAGCAACCCGCCAGCGACACAGTCAGCAGGAGAGGGACGATATATGCAAAGCGATTCACGAGGGCAGGCGTGGGAAGGAAATACCCGATGGAAACCACTCATGATAATGGTTTGCCTTGTGCAGGTGCAATGGGCTGGAAGGCGGTGGGGTATGAAGGTGCGCGGACGCGGTATTCGATTGTGGATAAGTGTTTTGTTAAGGTCGTGTTCACTGCTTTATAAACGACCCATCAGCCCTTATTCTGCACGCCTGCCCCGCCGGTACCCCCGGCGCCGGCCATAACCCCGCTCCTGAGTCCTTTCCAGAAAAAGACGCATCCGCTTCCTCCCCGTGCTTTTCCTGCGACGCTATATGGCGCTGACTGTCGGCCTTCTGGCGCTGTCTGCAACCGCGCAGGCACAGGCGCTCTACGAAGAGGTCGTCGTTGACGTTGGCAACGTGGGCGTCACGGTTACCAATGCAGGTTTCTATGGAAAGGCGAATGTGCGCAACAACCCGACCGGCCCGCCGTCCTTCGAGTTCCCCTTGAACTCAGGCATCGAGCACCTGTTTGAATCCGGCCTATGGGTCGGTGCGGTGCGTTCGGATGGGATCGTGACCGTCCGCACAGCGGCTGTGACCACAGGCGGTGGGTACGCTCCCGGATCAGGCGGGTACGAGGTCGCGCAGGCGTCCTCCATCTTCAGCCGGTCCACGCTGCCGTCATCGGATGCGTTCACGAGGCAAGCCATAAGTCACCTTGACCTTGTATCGGCCTTTGAAGACACCTCGACTGTTTTGCCGGGTACGTCGCTGCCCATGCCGGATCCTGGAGGGCGCTTGGGCATGAAGGTCGACGTCTCTACGTATGCCTGGAATTTCCCGTTCACGGAGTCCTTCGTCATCTTGAATTTCGACATCGTCAACATCTCCCCGGCAGCGTGGGACAGTGTCTATGTGGGCATGTTTCATGACCTCGTGGTACGCAACATCAACACGACTACAGATACGGGCGGCAATTTCTTCAACAAGGGCGGTCTAGGGTACATCGACAGCCTTACGACGTCCTATGCCTTCAATGCCGGTGGATCCGAAGAGACTCTGAACACCTACGGTTCCATTGCTGTGCTTGGAGCCGAATGGCGGGATCCAACCACGGGCAGAGTGCGATTCTTTCACCCGGCAGTCGCAGAGGAGTACATAGCCGAGGGATTGACCCCACCGTCGGTCAATCCGCGGTGGTGGCTCTTCGGGGGTGGAACGGACGATTTCAGCCGTCCCGGGACGGATGAGGAAAGGTATCGCCGCATGGCTACGCCGTACCCCAACCCGGCGCAATATGCTACCGATGCGGAGTACGAATCGGAGCGTACCGCGTGGTACAACCGGCTCCGCACGGACGGGACCCGCTCCACCGGCAACTGGATCGGTCTCACGCCTATTGGACCCTTTCCAACCGTGGCACCCGGAGATACGCTTCAGGTGACGTTTGCCCTCGTGGCCGCACCGAAGCCCGAGGCGTACCAGGGGCAGGCAGGAAAGCCCATCGACACGGCCGAAGCACAGTCGTTGCTGGCCAACAACATTGGCTGGGCTCGTCGCACGTATGCAGGCGAGGACAATAATTTCAACGGCAAACTGGACCCGGGCGAAGATGTGAATGGCAATGGTGTCATGGACCGGTACCTGATTCCTGAGCCGCCAGCGGCTCCCGGGGTCCGCGTGGCGTTCGAGCGGGATGCAGACGGGGAATCCGCGGTGGCGCTCTATTGGGACAAAGCATCCGAACGGTCCCGCGATCCGGTTACCGGGGAGCAGGATTTCGAGGGATACAGGGTCTATCGCAGCAATCCCGGGGACGATCGGGGAGGCAATATCCTGGATGCTGCCACGCTGGTCGCCCAATACGACAGATCCGGAAATCGAACCGGCTTCAATAATGGGTTTGCCGAGATCGCGCTCGATGAGCCCGTGTTTTTTGATGCCGATACCACAGCCTACTGGTATCGATTCGAGGCGCCCGATCTGAAACGTGGGTGGCAGTACCTGTTCACGGTCACGGCCATCGACGAGGGAGATCCGGATGCCGGGTTGGAGTCCTTCGAGTCGTCCCGTGTGGCGAACGCGGTGCGCGTCTTCCCTGGCACGCCGCCATCAGACAGTGACGTGCTCGAAGTGGGCGTCTATCCCAACCCCTATCGCGTCAACGCAGCCTGGGATGGTGGCACGTCTCGAACGCGCAAACTCAATTTCTTCAATCTCCCGGATCGCGCTGAGATCCGGATATACACGCTGGCTGGGGAGATCGTCAAGGAACTCGATCACCAGTCGGATACCTATCGCGGCGATACGCGCTGGTACGACGATTTCAGCGCCGATAACCGAATCCAATCAGGGGGAGAACACTCCTGGGATCTGTTATCGGAGAACGGCCTGAGCCTGGCCGGTGGACTGTACCTGTTCACTGTCCGGGATAAAGACTCTGGCCGCGTCCAGCGGGGTAAATTCGTCATCATCAAATAACCACCACCAACAACACACAGAGGACAACATGCTACGCAATGTTACTGCTTTGCTTGCGCTCGTTTTCCTGTTTGCCGGCACGGTATCCGCTCAGGATGTCGTAACCATCAAGCAGATCAACGAAATCCCGCAAGACCAAATCGACCAGCTCAATTCGTTGGGCGATTCTGTTTCTTCCGCTGATTACGAGGATTGCGGTTCACTCATTTACAACAGCCTATGCGGATCCGTAGTCAAGGTGACGGCCGTTGTAATGTCCGACCCCCTCAACTCGGGACTTTCGGGTCTCAATTCAGAAGGGCGCCCGAGCCGTATCCATGTCTTTGTTCGTGACGTGGCTACCGACACCGATGGCCCGGAGTATATGGGGCTGCAGATCGTCGATGGTGGCAACCTCGGTTTTGCCGGCCTGGTCGTCGGTGACGTGGTCGAAATCACGGGAACGGTTGCGCCGTACAATTCGACCATGCAGATGTCGCCCACAGAGGCACCTGTCGTTGTGGACTCGCGGGACCCCGCCACGGACGCCATCTTCGACCCGATTGTCATCACGACGTCGGATCTGAATGCCGATGCAGGTGCAGACGGCGCCATCCGTGCGAACTGGGACAACCTGGGCAAGTACCGTGGCAACTACGTCCGGTTTGAGGGAGCCTCAGCTGTGACCCGCACACTGGGTAGCCGCGCGGACTGGAACTGGTCCTCGGATGGCGGCACTACCTCTGTCTCCATGTACGATACGTCCCTGCGCTACCGTGGTGATCGGACCGACTACCCGTCGGATTACAATGCCCGCACGGATGACTATACGCCCCCGACTCCCGGAGCAACGGTTGACGTTCAGGGGTTCGTGACGTTCAACGGCGGACCTTCTTCGGATCCTTACAACCTGGCCGTTCCGAACGGTGCGGCCTTGGCTGTGAACCCCTGGAATGATGCGGACGTGCAGGTAACTTCCTCGCCGCCGACCGTGAACGACATCACACTGACCGGAGGCATTCCTTCCTCGCAGGCTCCGGTTACGATCACGGCCGTCGTGGAGGCCGACCCGACGCGTACGCTCAGTGGTGCGGCACTCGTCTTCACGACATCCAGCAACGCAACAGAGACGTCTGTCGATGGTACGGCTGGCGCGGATAATGTGTACTCATTCGAGATTGGTGCCGGTTTGGCCGATGGGGATTTCGTGACGTATCGCATTGTCGCCACCGATGACACGGGCGCAACGACCGAGTCCTCCGATCAGGGCTTCCGGGTCCTGGATGGTGGCATTACCCGTATCTCCCACATCCAGGAGACCGCCACTGGTCAGCCCGGCGACTCGCCATTCGCAGGCCAGACGCTGGACATGAACATCACGGCTACGGTTACGATGAGCGCTGAGGCAGGAATCCTTGCGCTTCAGGATGGTTCGGAGCCATGGTC
>Ga0181567_10004316_pt1 | contig 10435 bp, 9 predicted proteins | sample 101ome_14_FD_133761 | JGI IMG/M metagenome (GOLD analysis project Ga0181567, IMG submission 133761) | Coastal salt marsh microbial communities from the Groves Creek Marsh, Skidaway Island, Georgia - 101403AT metaG (megahit assembly) | ecosystem: Environmental > Aquatic > Marine > Intertidal zone...
GCCGCGTATTGGCTGGCATCCAAACTCAGCCCCAATGCCTCCAGTTCGGATCGAACTTGCTCCTCAGTCACGGAGCCACCGAGTGCCGGGGTCGGGTGCCTTTTAAGCGTTTTAAGTGTATCAACAACACTGACATCGCCGCTGGTGTGACGCCTGACAGACGCGACGCATCACCCAAGGTTGCGGGGCGGTAACGGTTTAAGGTTTGAGCGACTTCGATTCCCAAGCCGTTGACGGCGGTGTAATCGAGCTCGTGTGGCAAAGGGGTGTCGGTTAGGGCTTTCAGGCGAGCCACCTCATCGCGCTGACGGTTGATGTATCCCGCGTATTTCACCGTGATTTCAACTTGCTCGGCCGCGTCTTTGTTGAGCGGCTGAGCTGATGTTTCACGTGAAACCTCGGCCTCGGTGAGTACCCGATCGGCCTCCAGTTGGCGCAGTGTGGCGTAATCCATTTCAGGCCGCCGAAGTATGGCCTCAAGCGATACCTCGTGTTCCAACGGCTGCCTCAACCAGCGTGTTGCTTGCGCCGCAGGTAAATTACGCGGGCTCGCCCATGTTGACTGCAGGCGTTGAATTTCTTGGGCTACCGCTTCCTGCTTGGCCTCAAAAGCCTGCCATCGTGCGTCGTCAACCAACCCCATGGCCCGCGCCACGGGGGTGAACCTTGCGTCGGCGTTGTCTTCGCGCAGCTGCAGGCGAAACTCCGCCCGGCTGGTGAACATGCGATACGGTTCGGTCACCCCTTTGCTCACCAGATCGTCCACCAACACACCCAAATACCCTTGATCGCGGCTCACCGTCCATGGCGCCTTTTGTTGCACTGCCAGGCCCGCCTGCACGCCAGCGTAAAGGCCTTGAGCAGCGGCCTCTTCGTAACCCGTGGTGCCATTGATTTGACCGGCAAAATACAAGCCCGCAATGGCCCGTGTTTCAAAGCTTGGCTTGAGTTCACGTGGGTCAAAGTAATCGTATTCAATCGCATAGCCAGGCCGAACAATATGGGCTTGTTCCAACCCTTGAATCGAGTGCACCATGGCCAATTGCACGTCAAACGGCAAACTGGTTGATATGCCGTTGGGGTAGTACTCGTTGGTGGTTAAGCCTTCGGGTTCCAAAAACACTTGGTGGCTGGTTTTATCGGCAAAGCGGTGGATTTTGTCTTCCACACTGGGGCAGTAGCGTGGGCCCACACCTTCAATCTTGCCCGTGAACATCGGGCTTCGGTCCAACCCCTGCCGAATCACTTCATGGGTGGCCTCGTTGGTATGGGTAATCCAACAAGGCACCTGCTTGGGGTGCATCCCCGCATGCCCCACAAAACTAAACACCGGTACCCCTTGCTCGGCGCGCTCGCCACCCAATACCCCATCGCCCCATTGCTCGGTGCAACGGTTGAAATCAATGCTACGCCCATCCAACCGCGGGGGCGTGCCTGTTTTTAATCGACCTTGTGGCAGCTGCAGCTCTTTGAGGCGATGCGACAAACGTGTCGATGCCGCATCGCCGGCGCGACCGCCTGCAAAACTCTCCATACCAATATGAATTTTGCCGTCCAAAAAGGTGCCTGCAGTAAGCACCACAGCCCTAGCCTCAAAACGTAACCCTGACTGGGTAACCACACCGGTCACCCGATCGCCTTGTACGGTTAAATCGTCAACCGTTTGCTGAAATAACGACAAATTAGGCTGATTTTCAAGCATTTGACGTATCGCCAGCCGATACAACTGGCGATCAGCCTGGGCGCGTGTGGCCCGCACCGCAGGCCCCTTGCTGGCGTTAAGGATTCGAAATTGAATCCCCGCCTGATCGGTTGCCCATGCCATCGCCCCACCCATGGCGTCGACCTCGCGCGCCAAATGTCCTTTGCCAATGCCACCAATTGATGGGTTGCAACTCATTTGCCCCAGGGTTTCAATTTGCTGGGTCAGCAACAGCGTTTGGCACCCCATACGTGCCGCGGCCAACGCCGCCTCAGTGCCAGCATGGCCGCCACCAACCACCACGACATCAAATACTTTGGGATAGTGCATGTTTGTCTTACTTTGCTCAGGAGCGAGTGGCATTATCCCAAACCCCCCAACTATGAGACGTTTGATGTCTTTATTCTTTTAATATCTTATTTAAAGATAGTAGGAATAGTAGAGGCTGCATCAAGCCGTGGATAACTCGGTTCATCCAACGCCGGCGTGGTTTTTGAGGGCATCAAACCATGTGTAAAAGACCCCAATTAACCATGGTTTGTTTTGCATAAGACCCGCGTGGGTGCGACGCCTGTGGGTAACCAAGAAGTTATTCAACCACTGTACCCAGAGTTATGCGCCACTGGCCAAAACGTGTGGTGTGGATGTCGACTGTTTAACTGGTGGTCTGTAAACGAGCCGAGTAGCCGGCTTCGTCTGTGATCGCTTGCATAAGGGTGTTAGCGGGTAATGAGCTGACGACAGTGACCAAGTTGTGCGCACGGTCGATGTTGACGGTGGCGCTGTCGTCAACGTCCATAATGGACGTTGTAACCGCCCGCTCGCAATGCCCGCACGTCATGCCCTCGACATGAAACTTATATTCCATTACTTACTCCTACAAAAGCATACCTTTTGATTATCGCCCCATTGGAGCCATGCATGACACCAACCAAGTCGCCAAACACCGCGGGACAACCGGTTGATATTCACGTTGGCGGCATGACCTGTGCCTCGTGTGTGCGTCGTGTTGAGAAGCAGCTGGAGAAACTACCCGGGGTAAGCCTAGCCACCGTCAATTTAGCCACCGAACAGGCGCAGGTTCGTTGGAACCTGGACTTGCCATTGCCAGAGTTGCAGGCGCGAACCATGCGTGCCGTTCGTAACGCAGGCTATGAGCCGGCTTTGCTGCAAACCCCTGAAGCCAACGCGTCCGCATCAAGTACTTGGAGTCGGTGGCGCGTATGGGTTGCCGTCGCCCTGGCGCTGCCGTTTGTGCTTGATATGTTGGGTTGGGGTCTTTCACTTGCCCCTGCCTGGCAAGCGGTACTGGCATCGTTTTCGGTGTTTGGCTTGGGGGCGACTTTTTATCGCGCCGCTTGGTACGCGTTGCGTGCGCGCACCGGCAACATGGAATTGTTGGTGGCCATAGGCATCACCGCCGCATGGGGCATGTCCACCTGGTCGTGGCTCACCACCGCTGTCAACCGTGCGCCCATTCTTTATTACGAAAGCGCGGTCGTGATTGTGGCGCTGATTTTGTTGGGTAAACACCTGGAACAGCGCGCCAAGCGTCAAACCACGCAAGCGATTCAGGCGTTGCAACAATTACGCCCCGACGTTGCACACCTGTTGCCCGACGGCAAAAACCGCCGGGACACGCAAGACGTGCCGTCTGGCGAGTTGTTACCCAAGGACTGCGTGCTGGTGCGCGCGGGTGAACGCGTACCGGCCGATGGTGAGGTGATCAAAGGTCAATCACACGTTGATGAATCCATGATCACGGGCGAACCGTTGCCCGTATCCAAACAGGTCGGACAACGCATCACCGGCGGCACCTTGAACCAAGAAGGGGCGTTGGAAGTTCGGGTGACCCACACCGCCGCCCAATCGGTGTTGCAACACATTGTGCAAGCGGTGGAGCAAGCCCAATTGCAAAAAGCCCCGGTGCAACGCTTGGTCGATCGGGTGGCCGCCGTTTTTGTGCCGGTGGTGGTGTTGGTTGCCCTCGCCACGTGGGGTGCGTGGATGGTTGGCGGTATGCCCGCACTCAACGCGGCATGGATAGCCGTTGCGGTGTTGGTGATTGCCTGTCCGTGCGCCCTGGGCTTGGCCACGCCAGCCGCGATCATGGCGGGTACCGGCGCCGCGGCGCGTCATGGCATCCTGATTAAAGACGCCACGGTGTTAGAAAAGGCGCATCGCATTCAAACGGTGATTTTCGACAAAACCGGCACCCTGACCCAAGGCGCCCCCATGCTTGAACACCTGCAGCCCACCGCTGGCGTCACGCATCATGAGTTGCTGCGGTGCGCTGCAGCCTTGCAACACAGCAGCACCCACCCCTTGGCACAGGCCACGCGCGACGCTGCCCAAGCCCAGGGTATTCAAATAACCGAGCCGCTAGAGGCTGAGGTGGTGGCTGGGTGTGGTGTGCGTGTAGCTGGCATGGCCACGGCACTGGGCCGTTTGGAATGGTTACAAACGTTGGGTGTCGACACCCAGGGCCTTGACCCCCAGCCCTGGTTTGAACAAGGCTTGACGGTGTCGGCCGTGGCCCTCGACGGTCGTTTGTTGGGCCTTTTGGTGTATGGCGACGCGCCCAAACCGGGTGCGGCCGACGCCATTCGGCACCTGCAGCAAAGCGGCATGCGCGTGCTTATGGTGTCGGGCGACCACCCCGTGGCCGCGCAGCACATGGCAAAGTGCCTGGGCTTCACCCAGATGGACGACGTGCACGGCCGTGTGATGCCCGAGGGCAAAGCCGCGTTCATCAACCAGTGGCGAAGCCAACACGCCGGGGGCGTGGCGTTTGTGGGCGACGGCGTGAACGACGCGCCCGCGCTGGCGGCGGCCGAATTGGGGCTGGCCATGGCCGGCGGCAGCGGCTCCGATATCGCCATGCATTCGGCCAGCATCACCTTGATGCGACCCGACCCCGGCTTGGTGCCGGCTGCCTTGGCCATTGCCAACCACACCCACCGCACCATCTGGCAAAACCTGTTTTGGGCCTTTGCCTACAACGCGGTGGGGATTCCCTTGGCGGCGCTGGGGATATTAACCCCCATGATCGCTGGGGCGGCGATGGCTGCGAGCTCACTGAGCGTGGTCACGAACGCGCTGCTGCTGGGGCGCTGGCAGCCGAAGTAAGGCTCAATCATCCTACAATAACGCCTCCGCTGTCTGCCCCGACGCCCAAGGAGAACACCGTGTTGCGACGCCCGTTATGGATTTTGGCCACGCTGCCATTGTGGATTGCCGCCTGCGGCAACGAACAAACCCCTGCCTCAAGCACCAGCAGTGGCGTGGCTGAGGAAGAAAAAGTCCTCAACATATACAACTGGCCCGATTACATTCCCGAGGGCATGTTGGCCGCGTTTGAAAAAGAAACCGGCATCAAGGTCAACTACGACACGTTTGAAACCAACGAGGCCCTAAACGCCAAGCTGGTGGCTGGCAAAACCGGCTACGACATCGTCGTACCGGGCGCGGTGTTTGCCAAAGGGCAAATCGAAGCCGGTTTGTTGCAGCCGCTGAACAAGCAAGCCATACCCAACCTAAAAAATCTCGACCCGGCCATCATGGCCACCTTAACCAAAACCGACCCCGACAACCGGCACCTGGTGCCATGGGCGTGGGGCTTTACCACCGTTGGCATCAATGAAACCAAGGTCAAGGCGGCCTTGGGCAGCACGCCCATTCCCGATAACACGTGGGAACTGGTGTTCAACCCCACTTACACCAGCAAGCTGAAAGCGTGCGGCATTGCCTACCTGGACTCGCCCACCGAGATCATGCCGGTGGCCTTGCACCACATGGGCAAAGACGCCTATTCGTCCAACCCCAGCGACTACGCGGCTGCGGCCGATATGCTGGCCAAGGTGCGCGGCGATATTCGCTTGTTCAGCAGCACCATGATTGACGACATCGCCAGCGGCAAAGCCTGTGTGGCCATTGGGTGGTCGGGCGACATCAACATTGCGGCGGCGCGCGCAGAAGAAAACGGCAGCAAAGACGTGATTCGTGCCACGCTGCCCAGCGCCGGCGCCTTGATTTTCTTTGACAACATTGCCATTACTCAAGACGCCAAGCATCCACAAAATGCGCACCGCTTCATTGACTTTTACTTGCGCGCTGAAAACGCCGCCGCCATGGCCAATGAAATGAGCTATCCCACGGGTAACACCGCCGCCATGGGCAGCATCGACGCCAGCATCGCCAACAACGACACGATCTTTGTTAAGCCAGACTACATGGCCAAAATGATCCGCCCCAGCAGCTTCAGCAACGAAGCGCGACAAGCGTTGGCCAACGCCTACAACCGATTTAAAAGCGGCAGCTAAGCCTCGCCCCCAACCATGACCGGCGAGGCCTCGTTAGCTGAGAAGGGGTTTCTTAGCACCGACGCGGTGGTCAAGCAATTCGACGCCGCCGTGGCGGTGAACGGCGTGTCGCTGTCGATACGGCGCGGTGAGATTTTTGCGTTGCTTGGCAGTTCGGGGTGCGGCAAGTCCACGTTGCTGCGCATGCTTGCGGGCTTTGAGCGCCCAACCCAAGGGCGCATTTACCTTGATGGCGTGGACATCACCGATTGGCCGCCGTACGAGCGACCGATCAACATGATGTTCCAGTCGTACGCGTTGTTTCCACATCTCTCGGTGTGGGACAACGTCGCGTTTGGTTTGCGTCGCGAACACGTGGCCGCCGCGAGCCTGGCCGATCGGGTTGACGCCATGCTGAACCTGGTGCAATTGGGCGCCTACGCCAAGCGCAAGCCGCATCAGCTCTCGGGCGGGCAACAGCAGCGCGTGGCGCTGGCGCGCAGCTTGGTGAAGCGCCCACAGCTGCTGCTGCTCGATGAGCCGCTGGGCGCGTTGGACAAAAAGCTGCGCGAGCAAACCCAATTTGAACTGGTGAACATCATTGAGCAAGTGGGCGTGACCTGCGTGATGGTGACCCATGACCAAGAAGAAGCCATGACCATGGCTTCACGCGTGGCCGTGATGGACAAGGGTCGCGTGCTGCAAGTGGGCGAGCCGCACGATATTTATGAATTTCCGGCCAGCCGCTTCGTGGCCGACTTTATTGGCAACGTCAATCTGTTTGATGGTGAGCTCATCGAAGACTTGCCCGAGCGTTGCGTGTTGCGCACCGAGGTTGGGCCCATCCATGTCGGGCACGGTGTCAGCGGCGCGCTGGGCTCGACGCTCACGGTGGCCATTCGACCCGAAAAGATCTCGATTGCGCGCGCCGACGCGGCCAAGCCGCTGGCGCACAACGCATGGCGCGGCAAGGTTGAAGAAATCGCTTACTTTGGCGCGTACAGCACCTACATCGTGACCCTGGAACACGGGCAGCGCATGAAAGTAACCGAGAGCAACGCGCTGCGCCACGGCCATCGAGACATCACCTGGGAAGACGACGTGGTGATGTGGTGCGATGTCATGGCGCCGGTGGTGATGCCGGCCACTTAATGACGTGCATCGCTGCTTTATTGGGTCGCGGCTGGATGGGGCGGCCGTTGGTGATCGCGGTGCCGTATGTGTGGCTTGGGCTGTTTTTTCTGGCGCCGTTTGCCATCATGTTCTACATCAGCTGGGTGGACATGGGCAACGACATCTTGCCATTCAAACCCCTGTGGGACGAAGCCAGTGGCGTGTTGCGCCTGCGCTTTGACAACTACACCTCGTTGTGGCGCAGCGATCAAGGGCAATGGTTTGACACGCTCTACGTGGACGCATACCTGCGTTCGGTGTGGTACGCCGCGCTCAGCGCGTGCATTTGCTTGTTGGTGGGTTATCCCTTTGCTTATGCCATGACGCGTGCCGATGCGCGCTGGCGGCCGCTGTTGTTGCTGATGGTGATGCTGCCCTTTTGGACCTCGCTGCTGCTGCGGGTGTACGCCTGGAAAGGGCTTTTGGCGGATCAGGGCATTGTCAATCAGGCGTTGCTGGCCTTGGGGTGGGTGCAAACCGCGCCGGTGTTGTTGTATACCGATGTGTCGTTGCTGGTGGGCATGGCGTATGTGTATTTGCCGTTCATGGTATTGCCCTTGTACGCGGCGTTAAGCAAACAAAACCCGCAGTGGCTAGAGGCCGCTTACGATTTGGGCTGCACGCCATGGCGAGCGTTTTGGATTGTGACCGTTCCATTGTCTTGGCGCGGTATAGGCGCGGGCATGATTTTGGTTTTTGTGCCGTCGTTGGGTGAGTTTGTGATTCCATCGCTGTTGGGTGGCCCAGAGAACCTCATGATTGGACGCGTGTTGTGGGACGAAATGTTCACCGCCAACAACTGGCCGCGCGCCAGTGCTTTGGCCACGGTTATGGTGTTGGCCATTGTGGTGCCCCTGGTTTGGTATGCCCGTGTGGCCGCCAAGGATGACCGTGGCTAAGGGCCTTTGGGCGGGGCGCGCGTGGCTGGCGCTGGTGTACGCCTTTTTGTATGCGCCGCTGTTGTACATGGTGGTGTTTTCTTTTAACAGCACCCGTCAGGATGCGCGTTACACCGGGTTTTCTTGGCGCTGGTACGAGGCCTTATTGAACGACACCAAATTGGTGGATGGTTTTTGGTTGTCGGTGCAAGTGGCCACCCTAACCGGCTTGTTGTCGGTGGTGGTGGGCACGTTTGCGGCGTATGTGTTGGTGCGTTACCGCCGCTTCGGTGGGCGCAGCCTATTTGCCGGCATGGCGCATGCGCCTTTGGTGATGCCCGAGGTGGTGGTGGGTTTGTCGCTGCTGTTGCTGATGGTGGGCATACAAACGCTGTTGGGCTGGCCCGAGCGCGGGGTGCTTACCATTGTGATTGGCCACACCTTGCTTGGCAGCGCCTACGCCATGGTGGTCATACAAGCCCGTTTGAGTGAAATGGATAGGCGTATCGAGGAAGCCGCCATGGACTTGGGTGCGCGCCCTTACCAAGTGTTCATGCTGGTAACGCTGCCCAACATGACACAAGCCTTGGTGGCGGCGTTTTTGTTGGCCTTTACCTTGTCTTTTGATGACGTGGTGATTGCCGAGTTCTTGTCTGGCCCGGGGGTGAACACCTTGCCGCAGGTGGTTTTTGGCTACGCGCGGCGCGGCATCAACCCTACCGTATTTGCCGCCGCGACCTTGCTGATGCTGGCGGTCACCACCGCCGCCGTGGCCTACAGCGTGTGGGTGTTGCGTCGTTCGCGGCAGCGTGCCGGTGAGGCCAAGCGGGCTTTGGCGTCATGATCATGGCGTGGCTGGCTGGCCTGCCACTGGCGCTGTGGCGGGGCTTGGGGGCGGTGCTCGGGTTGGGGTTGTGGCTGTTCGCCTGGCAGCGACGGCGCGTGGTGTGGGTGAATTTGACGCTGTGTTTTACCCATGCCTCGCGCGCACGCCGCAGCTGGTGGAGCTTAATGGTGATGGTGCATTTTGCGCAAACCTGGCTTGACCGGGTATGGCTTTGGCATGCGTCGCCCGCGTTGTTGGTCAAGCGCTTAAAGGTACACGGCGAGCTTGGCGAAAGCGGTGCGCAGGTGTATTTGGCGCCGCACTTTATGGGGCTGGATGCCGGCTGGACCGCGCTGACGCGCAGCCAGCCCGAGTGCCGCATGGCCACCATTTATGCGCCGCAAAGCATGGCCTGGCTGAATCGATGGATGACGCGTGGGCGTGGCCGCTTTGGCCAGCCCAAGATGTTTACCAAGCGCGGTCAATTGCGTGAGGTGGTGCGTTGGTTGCGCCAGGGTGGAGCGTTGTATTTGCTGCCCGACTTGGATGTGGGCGCGCGCGACGCCGTGTTTGTTGACTTCATGGGGGTGCCGACCGCCACCGCCACGGTGTTGCCGCGTTTGGTGGCGCTCAGTGGCGCCACCGTACGCCCGGTGCTTACGCTGCTGACGCGCCAGGGCTATGCGGTGCACGTGTTGCCCACCATGACCTTGCCCAGTGATGCGAATGTGGAGTACGCCACGCAGCATATGAACCACGCCATTGGGCGCTGGGTGGCGCAGCATCCCACCCAGTACTGGTGGGTGCATCGGCGGTTTAAAACGCAACCACCGGGGCAATCAAGCCCGTATCGCTAGCGCCCGTTGGGCAGTTACTTGGTGCCAAAGATGCGATCGCCGGCATCCCCAAGCCCGGGGCGAATGTAGCCGTGATCGTCCAGCTGCCGGTCAATGGCAGCGGTGTAAATGCTTACGTCGGGGTGTTGTTCAGTGAGTTGCGCAATGCCTTCGGGGCAGGCCAGCAAACAAACAAACTTAATGCGCCGCGGTTGCATGTCTTTGATGCGGTCAATCGCCGCGGCCGCCGAGTTGCCGGTGGCCAGCATGGGGTCAACAATCACCACCTCGCGCGATTGCATGTCTTGCGGCATTTTGAGGTAATACTCGATGGCTTCCAGGGTGTGCGGGTCGCGGTACAGCCCAATATGCCCCACCCGAGCCGATGGCACCACCGACAACATGCCGTCCAAAATGCCCGTACCGGCGCGCAAAATGCTCACCAGCACCAGCTTCTTGCCGTCAATTACTGGGCCCTGGGTGACCTCAAGCGGGGTTTGAATGTCGACCATGTCCATGGGCATGTCGCGCAACACCTCGTACGCCATCAGCATGGAGATTTCGTTTAACAGGGCACGAAACGAACTGCTGCTGACATGGCTTTGACGCATCAGCGTGAGCTTGTGTTGCACCAACGGGTGTTGCACCAAATGAACCGAGGCAGGGATTTGCATGCAGCTGCTCCTTTTAAAAAACGGTGCCGTCACTTACCAGTCGCA
>Ga0181567_10004321_pt1 | contig 10431 bp, 33 predicted proteins | sample 101ome_14_FD_133761 | JGI IMG/M metagenome (GOLD analysis project Ga0181567, IMG submission 133761) | Coastal salt marsh microbial communities from the Groves Creek Marsh, Skidaway Island, Georgia - 101403AT metaG (megahit assembly) | ecosystem: Environmental > Aquatic > Marine > Intertidal...
GCACTTAATTTTTTGCCTTTACCAACGTCTTAATTCTACCAACTTATTAGTTGGTTACCTACGTTTTTATGGGTTACCAACGATAAAGTCGGCATCCAACGAAAACGTGGGCATCCAAAAAAACTTTACATAACTATTCACAAAAAACTTTACATAACTATGGAAAGCAAAACAAAGAATAGACCGACCGACCAACGGACAAACCAAGCCCATTAGTTCGAGACGATCTCCAACTTGTTTCAAAAAACTTAACATAACTATGCAAACAAAGTCCAAAAAAAAACTTAACATAATCTCCGTTCAAGGGTTGTGAATAATCGAGAGGACAATTTCTGTCCGCCATCTTCTAATGTAACACATTTTCGGGGCTTTGTCAAATAGAAAAGCAAAAAACTTTACATAACTATCCAAACTGTTTCTATCAAACGGACAAAAAATGACCGTCAAACTTAAACAAATTACTTGACAAACCATTCCAAACGTGATACGATAAGGAAACAACACAAACAACGGAGACATTATGAGCAAGTTTAAGGTTGGAGACATTGTAGTATTGGCTCACTCGTGCTATACAGCGATCTACACAGGCGAGATTGGAATAGTAATGAGTGTGCCTAACATCAATAACGTGAATATGAACGTGTTCATGGTAGCACATCAACAGGCATGGTATTTCAACGAGTCAGAGTTTGTACATGCACATGAATATAATAAGGAGAACGCATGAATAATAATATGATAGGAAAGTCATGGACAATACGTCAAGATGGCGAATTGATCACCTATGAGATTGTATCGGTAGATACGGAGGGTTGGATTAAGATTAAGCGACAGAACGCAAAGATCAAAGGTGGTCATTTTTATCTTCATGAAGATATACACAAACACTTTTTAAGCAAACTCGGATATGTCCGACAGGAGCGAGCATGATTGTAGGCGATTTAGTAAGGCTATCCATGCGTGGAAGATCATCGCTCGGTGGTTGGAGAAGAATAACAAACGACATTGGCGTAATCACCGACCTGTGCGACAGAAACAGCAACGTGGTTTGGGTCTATTGGTTTCAAGACCAACGCAGAGTCCGAACCGACCGAGACTTTTTAGAAACGGTCAAAAACTGTCCTTGACTTTTTACCACAACATGATACAATACAAACATCAGCAACGGAGATAACATGAAAGACGCAAAAATTGGAGACCTTGTAAGGCTTGTAGGCTTTGATAGCGAGATCATAGATCATGGTATCATCGTTGCCGAGAAGCACAACGCAAGTGGAAACTTACAGTACCACATGATAAAGGTTCGTTGGTTTCTATCCAACCAACAAACCGATTGGATATGGAAAAATCAAGAATGTTTGGAGAAATTATGATGGAATTAGGATCGCTAGTTCGTAGCAAGAGTGGATGGTTCGGTGTAGTCAAGTCAAGTGGTAGACCACCTATGTTGAGTTTTTTTGAGATTCACTGGATCACTGGATGGAAAAGTGGTTCAACGCAACACATTCACATTGATAATTTGGAGAAGATAGCATGAGATATAAAGTTGGAGACCTTATCTATACAGAAAAATACGATAGATACGCAATCTTTCTAGGCATGTCCCGATGGGATGGTTGGATAAGAGTGTATCTGTTGGATACATGCGAGAAATCACAAGTACACGATTACATTTGGGAGATAATATGATAGAGATAGGATCATTAGTGAAATATGTTAGTAATGGCGACATAGGAATTGTCTATGACACAACCTTAACTAACGACTTAAAATTAGTCTACATAATCCGTTGGTCAGACGGTACAGTAGGTATACTTTCAAGTAGATTTTTGGAGAAGATAGCATGATAAAGATTGGAGATATGGTAGGTTTTGAGTTTAAGGGCGACTACCACCTTGCTATCGTCATTGACGATCTAGGCAAGGACTACCCCTATGGTAGATACACAGGGCTACTCATAGGCTCGGATGGGGACTATGTGCCCCTAAACGAAGAAGAATTAAAAGTATTAGAGACAGAACAGCAAGTGGATCAGTGGGAGCGACAAAAGAAAGTTGCCAAACTGATGAAAAAGGAGAGGAAATGAGACTTGAAATCGGAGACCTTGTGGTCAAAACAACAAGCATGGAAACGTCAATAGGTATCATACGCAAGGTTGATAAATCCGTAACAACACCATACTTTGTCGAATGGATAGGTGGGTTCATGCGTGGTTACACATCAGCCCATTCTCTCGACCACATAAGACAGTGGACAAAAACTGACCGTTTTGGTGCTTGACAAACTGTCCAAACATGATACAATACAAACATCAACAACGAAACATGGAGAGCGAAATGAAGATCGGAGACATTGTAAGGCACAAATACGAAAAAGATGTCGGTATAATCGTGAGAACAATAATGAAACACACGAATGTAACGATGAGCATGACTGAATGTTTTGTGGTACGGTGGTCGGATGGGTCTGAAAGGGTTCAATTGCCCCTGTTTCTCGAACCACTAAACCAAACGGACAAAAACTGTCCTTGACTTTTCACCACAACATGATACAATACAAACATCAACAACGACAAACAACAAAACATGGAGACATTATGAAAGTATATGTAGGAAAATTTCGATACTATTACGATGGAGATACATCAGTCGTAGTCGCAACTACGGCAGAACGCATTGAACAAGAGTTAATCAAACTAGCACAAGAATACGCTGAATTGGCAGTCGATGTAGAAGTCAGATTAGAAGAAATGGTGGGCAACCCCACCACGTTCGATGAATGGCGACAAGTCGGTTGGGACAACGAATGGTATAGTTTGGAATGGGAACGGTGCGATATCCTTTCAGACGAGCACATTCTCAAACATGTAATGGAGATGGTATGATACAAGTCGGAGACCTTGTAAGGGTAGTGAGTGGTGGATGGAACGGATGCCTTGCTCTTGTTATGTTTAAGCCTTATGATACCGTTGCAAGAGTAAGGATTATCGACCCCATACCACACCACGAACCCTACCCCACTGGCTATGTAGCCTATAACACAGACTCATTGGAGAAACTATGATACAAGTCGGAGACCTTGTAAGGATTAAAGACAATGCCTTTCGCTATAATTCCTGTTATGTCGGCAAAATGGCTATCGTAGTGAATGTAGGTACTTGGTCTTGTGACGTTCGCATTTTTGACGATGGAAGAACATTGAGATATGGAAAAGAAAATATAACCAAACTAGGAGAACAACAATGAGTAATCAAATCAAACTAACAATCGACCTATCAGACGAACTGGTAGACAAAGTCCTTACAGTGATAGCCCTATCAGGCTCACAGAACCCCATGAAAGCCATGATGATGGGCATGGGTGCTAGACCCCTACCCCAAGACGAAAAACCCGAAGAACGCCCATCTATGGGCTTTAACATGGAGAAAGCAAGTGACGACAAAGCGACAAAAGAAAAAGAATAAGAAGAAACAGCCTCCAAAGCCACGCAACTGGATCACCATAGGTGCGATCCAACGCAAGGCAGGGGCACATGTTGATCGTAAGAAAGAGCGAAATAAGCGAGCCTGTCGGGGCAAAGTCAAAACGGACAAAAATTGACCTTGACTTTTTCTCTTAATCGGATACATTACCAACATCAACAATGAAACATGGAGACATCATGAAACATCAAATTGGAGACCTTGTATGGCTACATGGCAAGGGGTGGTGTAGTCACCCACTATTGGTAGTCGGTATTCTCGGAGACTATAAGCATATCAAAGTCATGTCCATCAACGACAACAGTTTGTTGATGACCTTTCCCCCACAAATGCTATTCACCCAACCAAAGGAGAACAAATGATACCCATCGGCACACTCTTAAAGGGGATATGCTCCCCAACCCAAGCACCTTTCATGGTCATGGAGCACATCAAGATACGGAGACAATACGGACAAAGTGTTCGGATCGTAGATGGTTACAGACTCGCTCGTACCGACAGAATAAATGAACGTTTCACAATCGCAAAAGATGGTGTAGCCCAACGGTTCGAAGTCATAGAATAACGGACAAAAACTGTCCGAATACTGACTTGACAAACCCCTACTACCATGATACACTACTAACATCAACAACGGAGACAACATGAAAATTGGAGACCTTGTAAGGCATAAGTATCATGGTGGTGTGGGTATCATCATTGAAAGACCCGATCGTTGGGTCGGTCTAGGGGATGTAGGAGCACCCCTTGTTCGATGGCTTGAACAACCAATGCCCAACTATGTTAGAGAAAACATCTATCAAGCCAACTTTCTCGAACCACTAAACCAAACGGTCAAAAACTGTCCTTGACTTTTTCACCATACCATGATACACTACTAACATCAACAACGAAACATGGAGATAGCATGAACATTCATATCGGAGACCTTGTAAAGATAAGCAAAGGTCAAGCCAATGGCGATGTAGGTATAGTCCTAGACTACCGACACACTGGTCGCTTTTACCCATCAATCGAACTCACAATCCAAATGCCTTGTGGCAGAACAATCAAAAAAGACCACCAAACAGTCGAGAAACTCGGAGACAACAATGACTAAAAAGAAACTAACCAAAAAGCAAAAAGCCGAAATGCTCTACAATGCAACCATGATAGCCGAAGGCTCTATGGATGAAACCCCCGAAATGTCTTATGTCCAAGCATGGCAACACCTTGTTGATACTGGTGTTTGTTGGGAATTACAAGGCTTTTTCGGTCGGGCTGCCAGTCGTATGCTTTCAGATGGCACACTACGACCTGCCCCATCTACTGATACCCCCCAAGACAATGGAGAAGAACAATGAAAATCGGAGACATTGTAACAGTACGAGACTACCCAAGTCAATACATTATTTGTAGGTCTCATACAGACGTATGGAACAGATACGACATTATCGACCTTGAAACTGGCTACCTATACCGTTTCATTGGTGGTGGTCAATTGGAGAAACTATGAAAACATTTAGAGAATTAGGAACAATGCCCCAAGTCGGAGACCTTATCGCTCGCAAGAACGGATGGGGCGAAATTGACGTGCTCATGGTCACCAAGATCAACGGTTTAGAATACCACACCCACAAAAAGGGACATGCTATCTACGCACCATACCTACAACGCCACTACTCACCCTTAAAATAGGAGACAGAATGACTACAATACTTTTATTACTCGCTTCTGACGTATGTTTCGCACTTGCTCTTTGGCTTATTGTCCGAGACCACCGAAAGAAGATGAACGCAATTTATGAGAAATGGGACAAACGGACAAAAACTGACCGTTCCCATACTTGACAAACTACCCCTACCATGATACACTACTAACATCAACAACGAAACATGGAGACAACATGGAATTACACCTTTATGTCGGCAAGATAGAAATGCCCCAAGACGAGTTTACCGAAGTATATTTATCAACCACTATGGACAGATTAACTCGCGATCTAACCGAGAGATTACGACAATACTATGAAGAATACGACCAACACTTGTTGTCCAACATTCTTGAATATATAGGCAAATCGCTCAAAGAGTGTGACTATGATGATTTACTCGAAATAGGCATAGACTACAATCTTGCCTATATCCAAATCAACTACCTACCTGTTTCGTCAGACGACCACATTCTAACCCATGTTATGGAGACAGTATGAAAACGGACATTTTTTGACCTTGACTTTTCACCACAACATGATACATTACTAACATCAACAAAACAACCCCACTCAATGGAGACACCATGAAACTATATGAAAATCGCAATCAGAAATCGCACTTTACCTGTGGATATTGTCACGAAAATGGACACCGTATCAACCACTGCCCTACCCTTAAAGCCCACTACGACCAAGACCAACGTGGCGAACAGATCGACAAATCGCTCTTGAAAAGACTTATACAGTGGTATGGTGCTAACAGTCCCCACCTAGAAACGTGGTACGAGAAATTTGGCAAAACCAAAGCCGAGAAATACTTTGGCGAGAGCCAAAAGACAAAGGCTACAAAGCCACGCAAGAAACCCAAGTGTGGTTTCTGTGGAAAGACTACCCACAATCGTAGGAATTGTAAGTCTATGACCAAGTTTAAGTACCTTTACGAACAAGCGAATAAGGCTTATCGTCAAGAGTTTTACGACCGTTTCATCAAAGACATGGGGCTGGGTGCTGGGGCACTGGTATCCCTACGACAGTATGACCGAAGTCAAAACGACTATGTTTCAAAGGTTGCCCTAATGACCGAGTTAGACCCCAAGTCTATCTCTCTAACGAACCTACAAAATGCGTGGAGCGACTATCGAACCAACCTACGAATGGGCTTTCTATTGGATGGTCAAAAGATCGTTGTGGGAGACAAAAACCATAGCCCAAAATTGTTTCACTTTGACGTAAGCCGAAACGAGCGAGACTATGTAGGGCTTGAACATGGTGTCCATGAACCACATGGTTATTGGGACAATGGGCTAATTACCGAGATCGTCAGTCCTGCTCCAAACATCATGAGCCAAGAGTGGTTTGATGGTGAGTTTGAGCCGATTGAATGGGTCATGAAGAAACGTAACGGTCGAGACTTGTGGTCTTATTTGGGGTCATATATCAAATCGTTTTACCCACATGACAACAAAGACAAGAAGATCAATGCGTTCAAGAAATCCATAGGTCTCCCATGCTAACGGTTGGCGACCTTGTGCAATCCACGATTGATCCCGACATGATCGGGATCGTCAAGGTGGAGCATCCAAATCATACAGGCTACAAAGCATGGATGATCCTGTGGCTTACGGGCTATCGCACTGGCTTTGTATCTTGTGAGAAAGAAATCCACCTTACAAAACACATCGAGCCAATCGGCACTGATGACGAAACGGACAAAAACTGACCGTCAAAGTAAAAGAAATTACTTGACAAAACATTCAAACCATGATACACTACTAACATCAACAAAACAACAACCCTTTGCAACGGAGAACCCATGCAAATATTCAACAATCAACAAAAAAACGGCAATTCTAGTGGAAACTCAAAACCATCATGCTCTTATTGTGGAGACGTAGAACATCGTGCTACCGACTGTCCCCATGTTGCTACTGACTGGGCTATGTTCCAAAAGTTTACTATCCCTTGTTCCGATCCGAACAACTGGACAAACAACCCAAAGCCCAAACCACATGGTCAAAGTGGTTGGAGATCCCAAGCATACATCGTCCAATGGTACAAGCACCCGACTGGTTGGGGCAAGTGGTATGCTCAATGCGAGAAAGCCCACAATAAGCAAGTCGTAGCCAAAGCAAAGGCACAAGCCAAAGCCAAAGGCAAGATCAAAGCCAAGCCCAAGTGTGGTTTCTGTGGGTCTCATGACCACAACCGTAGAAATTGTTCACCTATGGAGACTTTTATCAACAAAGCAATCCAAGCCAACCGAGAGTGGCGACAACAGTTTTACGATAAGTTTGTCGGTGAACTCGGCATTAGCGAGGGTGCTTTACTGTCCTTGACCGAGAGACAAGGATGGGGTCATAATGCAACAAACATCGAAAAGACTGGTATTGTTACAAAGATCAACTGGGATCAACTGTCCATGTGTGCCGACACTGACTACAATCCATCAGGTAGTCACTGGCGATCATCATTGGATCGCACACTACAACAACAAGTAGTCATTGAATGTGTTGTCGATGGTCGCCAAACATCGGTTACACTGAACAATGGCTTGATTAGGTCACTAGGTCTTACCAGTATTGTTTCGTCAAATGGTGGTTGGTCTAACTACGAAAACATCAGAGTAATCTCGCCTAGCGAAAAGCCTATGGCTAGTGAGTGGATCGACCAAGCCCACGCAAAGGCTATGCAGTTTGTATGCAAGAAACGGTCGTATGAGCAACTCAAAGATAAAGGCTTTGTCGGACTTGTAGACAGGTGGTATGCCTTGTCGGTCAAAAAATGACCGACAAAGTAAAAGAAATTACTTGACAAACCTTTTAGAACATGTTATAATAATGTATACTTTTCATTCAACCATAGGAGCAAATATGAAAAACTCAAAACGAACCGATGACAGTGGTGTCATCCAAGCATTTATGGAAATGCAATCAGCCAAGTCGCCATCCATGAAAACTGATGGTCAATCCCTGTTCTCATTCGATACTCGGATTGCCGAACATATACCCGATGGCTACGGTAGGGGTGCTACAATCGTCTATGACTACACCTACGGTGGTGGGGCATATGTCTCCCCTACAACGTCTAATCACGTTCGCTTGACAAAGAAACAAGTCCCTAGACCTAACTGGATGACTGTTGATGAGGCGAGAGATCATGGACTGATTACCGAACCAATCCCACAGGTGCACAATGGAACTAACACTCGTAACTCACGATAAAGTGGGGGCAGGCTATGCCTTACAAGAAACGGATGGCAAGTGGGTTGTCCGTTTCTTCCAAAACTACGCAAGACACCATATTTTCAATCACGATGCCTTTGAAAAAGGTTACTTAAAATACTGTGGCATCGTCAACATCGGAGACAAACATGAATACACAAGAAAAATTTGAGATCATTCTCAAAACAGCGAAAGAATTGGCTGACGACTACGGAGAGCAAGGGTGGGTAGGGGACTGTAATGACTTTACACAAGCGAGTTCATCCGTATCACAGGCACTCACGAACACAGACGTGGAGAGCCTATGGGACGAGTTTAGGGGTGGAGACCTACATTGTAGCGACATGACCTTTACATTCACCCGACAGGGTCGAGACAAGATCATAACGGTCAAAAACTGTCCTTGACTTTTTCTCTCAATCGGATACATTACTAACATCAACAACGAAAACCCCTAAACATGGAGAGACCATGAACAAGATATGTATTCACTGTGACGACACATTCGACCTTAATTCACAAATCAAAAGACGTGTCGGTGGTAAGATTAACGAGTGCCCCGACTGTGTTCTTGAATTGGACACCGAGATCAAAGAGACCGTTCGAGCCGTTTCTAGTGGCGATGGCAAGATGGCTTGTATCCAAATCTTAAAGTTTCAGAACGAAGATGACGCTGACCTTTATCGCAAGGGATGGGATCAATGGTCGGGTTGGAACAACCAACGTAGTGGGTCTGTCCATGACGTTGCTTTCACAAAGATCGGAGAGAACGCAGGAAACGGTAACCACAAGGGGAAAACATGATACAAATAGGGACGTTGGTGCTATCCCCCGATGATGGGTGCGTTGGTGTGGTTCTTGAACAGTCCAAGCAGTATTTACACGCATACAGAATACAATGGGCTGATGGTGTTTGTGAGTGGTATTGGGCTGAAATGTTCGAGATCATAGCATAACGGACATTTTTTGTCCTTTACAAATCCACCAAACCATGATACACTACTAACATCAACAACGAAACATGGAGACAACATGGTACAACTCGGAGACCTTTACTATTGTGAGATTATGGATGATAGTGGTGAATACTTTATCGCTATGGTCACAAAGATCACCAAGTCACAAATAACTTTGACCTGTACGGCTAGTAAAGCAAAGCATTGGAAAGTCGGAGAAACCACAACAAGAGACTACTACTCAATCAAACTATTGGGTAAGAAGATCGCATAGGAGACAACATGAACATCGGAGACCTTGTAACAGACAATCATGGAACGATCGGCATAATCATCGCCCAAGTCGGTGTTATCGACCGTTGGATCGTTAAATGGATCGACAGTGGCGAAACATCAGCACAATGGGGTGGATGGCTATTCCACCTATAACGGAGACAGACATGGATTATACACAACACAACGACTCAATCGGCACACACAACATCGACCACCTACTTAATGAATGGATCGAGCAACAACTACTACCCGACACCACCGAGCCTTACAGAGAGTTTATGGCTTACATTTGCCAAGACGATCTTGTCCTTGCTTTGGGAGAGCCGAGCGACTGGGGTGACGAGAGTTACAAGGGATATGGTCATGAGTGGTACTACACCACCCCCAACGGTAGAACCATCGGTATCGGCTTTCGCTTTGGCATGGCACGTTTGCGTGGAAACCAAGACTTTGTAACCCCCGAAGATTGCCGACAGTTTCTTGATTGGCTCATGGAGCAAGTATGATAGAGCCGAATGTAGGCGAGTTATGGATACACAAGCAACATGGGTATACCTGTGTGGTACTGGGGATGTCCGAGATTAAGGGCTGGGGATACACACGAAAAGCCGAGCCTATACGGTTGGTCGAGATCATCAGAACCGAAGATCAATACAAAATGTCCGAACCCATCGGCATGTTCACATGGCACTATGAAAAACTTTCTTAAACGGACAATTTTTGTCCTTTACAAACTACTGGTATGGTGATACACTACTACCATCAACAAAACAACAACGGAGACACCAATGGGATATAGATCAC
>Ga0181567_10004323_pt1 | contig 10427 bp, 11 predicted proteins | sample 101ome_14_FD_133761 | JGI IMG/M metagenome (GOLD analysis project Ga0181567, IMG submission 133761) | Coastal salt marsh microbial communities from the Groves Creek Marsh, Skidaway Island, Georgia - 101403AT metaG (megahit assembly) | ecosystem: Environmental > Aquatic > Marine > Intertidal...
AGCCAGCCGCATCCAGCGCACGGCATCACTGTCTGCTTGAAAGAAAGCTTGAATCTTTCCGTCCCCGGGGTCGTAGGGGCGGCGTTATCCGCGCCCTGTAGATCGCCGGTGGCTGTTGTGGATTTTGGCTCTGATTCCGAAACCCCGGACGAGGAATTCGAGGACGAGCAATCGAATGGCCAACACCAGAAGTCAGAGCATCCGGATAATAGTAGGGTGCTCATGAGGAGCGTAAGGCGCGCAATGTGTTTCATAGACTGTTCCCAACGGGTGACGCGGTCTGACTGGTCGGCGAAATGAGCTCGAGCAATCTCTATGATGGATTATACGTCTATTGGCGGAGCTGTCGTACGTATGTGGTGAAGTCAAACGGTACGTTGGGATTTGCCTTGCTGTAACCCTTAGCCTTTATATCTTTTTTTGCATACAGTCGGCGTACCAACTGTTTCTTGTTCTTAATCCAGCCGTAGGCTTCGACTACGCTTGAGTAATCAGCCCCTGCAATACCTTCATGAACATTGAACTTCATGTAAAAGTCCGCTGATTCGATGGTCGCGTTGGATGGAATTCCACTGATGTCTATCTTGACTGGAACATTGGGCCGCCCTATCTTGATCAGAAAACCCTTGTGACTTTTCTGGAAAGTCCCCTGACTATGCTTCACAACCAGCTTCGCAGAGTCGATAAGCCAGCCACATCCCGGGCATGGCATCACAGTCTGCTTGAGCTCCAGTCTGAATTGCTGAGTGCCGGGCGTGGTTGGTGCAGCATTTGATGCGCCCTGAAGATCACCGGTGGCTGTGGTGGATCCAGAGGAGCTCCCAGAGCCGGAGCAACCGGCAAGAAAAAATACCGCAGACAAAAAAGACACGCAAAAAAGATTCTTCATAAAAGCGCTCTCGGTGGCAATCTAACGAATAAGCGTTAGGGTACTGATTTGATTGCTACTTTACAAACGCAGAGGTTTACGTGCTACTAAAACTATCCCGAAACCGTAATTCGGCCGGATATTAGGAAAAACCGGATCCGCAATAGACAACACGCGCCACGCGGCAAGCTATGTTCAATAGCGGAAATCTTTTTTCCCCGCGTTCCAGCGCTTGAGAATCTCGCGCGGATCGCCATGACCCACGTCGCTTTCTCTGCCGACACGACGTGCCGTCAGTTCGACCACGTACCCGTTGGGATCGCGGAAATAAATCGAATCGATAAAGTCGTGATCGGAGATCCCGCGCGTCTCAAAGCCCATCTCTTCGCCGCGCGCCATCATCGGTTCAAGATGCTGTCGCTCAACCTCCACGGCAATGTGTAGGTCGAAATCGCGCTGGTCTTTGAAATCAAATGGCGTCTCGGGGTCTTCAAAGAATGCAAGAAACGAGCCGTCCTCCATCTGAAAAAACGTGTGTAGCACCTTCGTCGCTCGCCCTGATTTCGTTGTAGAAATCTCCAGTGCCCCGGCGAATGGCAACCCCAGAAAATCCTCATAAAACGCGCGCGTCTCCTCAGAGTCGCGACAGCGATAGGCGGCGTGGTGCAGTCCTTTAATCATGGTGAACTTTAAATATCAATTTAGTCCAGCAGTTTGTCAGCGCGGACGTGATGCTGTTGTGCTTGGGTGTGCGCATCCGTGACTTTACCGTAGAGCTCTTTTGTTCGGGTAAGGCTGCCGATCATCCCCGGTTTTTCCGCAAAAGACATAATGAGCACGAGCCGGTCGGTCGCGCCTGTGTTGGGCGTGATCTGATGCAATGAAAAGCGCCCCAGGAAGAGCTGCAGATCGTCTGCCTTAAGATCGAGTCGCTTCACGTGGGATGTATCACCGGCCAGCACGGCTGCAACATCGTCATAGCGCTCGTCGGATTCATTTCTGAGATTGGGCGCATACTCAAAATGCCCGCCTTGCTCAGCGCCCTTGAGCAACAGGGTGATGGTGAACTCGTTGGTGTCAAAGTGCCAGTTGAACTGCCCACCGGGGGTAAGCACGTTGATGGGCATAGCCGCGACGGGATCTGCGTATTGATGGAGTGACGTTTTGCTGAGGCACTCCTGAATAAATCGCTTGAGTGCGGGCCACTGGAAAAGCGTCCGGCTCGCAGTCGCTTTATCGTAGCAGTCGCTCGGTACGAAGCCGTTTATGCGATTGAGGAAAATCCGTCGTGGATGGCTCAGCGGCAGCGCTGGATCATCCTCCGAAAAATATACGTTGGTTTTCTTTTGGGTTGAAAAATAAGCAAATGGACGACGCTCTTGCGCTTCGGCCAAGAGTTGGGACAGACCATCAGCGCTCAAGAAATCAGCAACAACAGCACAACCGTCTTCACGAAGTTGGCTTTTGACCTGCCGAATCGTGTTCTGTGTCTTCGTTGAGCTGATGTCCTGTATCGGATAACGCTCAGTGTCTAAAAGATGTGCGGGTTCAAAAGGAAAGGAAAGTCCCATGCCATGCCCCTCTCGAGATCGGTGACTTCAATAAGGATTGAGGGAGCTAAGTTCGGGCGTTGTATGGCGGCGACGCTCGATTACCTGAAGGCGAAACTTGATTGGGTCGAGTTGGTTTACCAGCATTTGGCGGTGTTGGAGCCTGTTGCGCCCTGTTGGCCGAGGTGTGTCAGGGTCAGGCTCGCACAGTCGGTGTCGTTCGTGGCTTGACCCCCCTGGGGCGTGGCCGTGAGGGTGAAGGTCGTCGAGGTTATCGCGCCGGTAATTTGGTAAAAACCCTCTGCAGAAGTCTGAGCGGTTATTGCCGTGTCGTTGGTGGCCCCAACAACAGCGCATCCACCGTTGTTGTAAGCGGAGAACTGGGTATAACAACGCTCCAGTTCCTGAGCAATCTGCATCAAAGCACTTTGGCCATCGGTTCGTTTGCTCCGAGTCACATAATCTGAGTACATCGGCAGCGCAATCGACGCAAGAATCCCGACGATCGCGACGACGATCATCAGTTCGATCAGGGTAAAGCCGCTTTGTTTCCGCCGCATCGTTGCCACTCTTCGAAAGCCTTAACTGGGATCTAGTGTACCAATTCGCTAATCGGAAAAGAGTTGCTCCCATGAGAGCCGCCCCGAAACCGTGCCTTCATTTGAGATCAGCAGCGCCTGCTCGATCTCGTTTGCTTCGTCTGTCGCGCTGCCGGGGGTAAAGCGCCGGTTACCGATAATCGATGGGCCGGCCGGCATGCCTTGCTCTTCTTCTAGCTTTTTGCCTGCGTAGCCAACGTCCTCACCGCCCTCGGCGATGGATGCGCCCGTTACGCGGGCGGTATCACCCTGAATGGCAATGACCCCGTCTTCGTTGAAGTCGAATATGGGTCCAGAGGGGCTGCCACCATTTTCAAGTTTGACCGACATCTCCCAGCCGCTGCCGCCGGAGGCGCACACGCTGATATCCGGAATCACGGTATTGAAAAAAATCATATTGCCTCGCACCCGCGCTTCTGCAATCACCCGCTCACCGGCGGAGGGCAGGTCGATATACCAGCCGTACTGCCGTCCGGTTAGTTTCTCGTAGTTAACAGAAAGATGGGGATTCAGTACGCGTGCTCGTTTGGCATCATCGTTTAAATAGAAGTTCTGGGCTGCGAGGTCGGCTCGTGTGAGGCGCGCCTTGGCGCTATCCCAGATGCCGTAAAAGGATTGACCCGTCTTTAGGGTTTTGTCCGCGTCGTTTAGAAATCGGCCGGTTCCGAAATAAATCATCAGATTTGGCTCGTTTCCGAGGGCGCCGGTCGGATGCCTCGTAACGATTGGTTTTACCGTGATCGGCTGACCGGCCTTTGTGGAGAAAAGAGGTGCGGCATATGCATTTTGCCAACTATTTTGATCGGCATTTGTAATATCAAAAGCCCAAAGATGTCCTTTGAGATCACCGGCATAAACCCGGTCAGCGGTGCCGTTTCCATCGAGATCAATTATGGCGGGCGTGAAAAGTCCGTTTCTGTCGGAGACGGAGCCCACGCCGGTTGGGATGCGTAGGTAGTCTTTTCCTTCAGTCCAAACGCCGTCGATTCCACCGTCGAGATAGATAATGAAGAGTTGCGACTGTCCGCCGGTGCGATCGGTAGCGGTGTCATTAAGACCGTTTCCGGTAATTGCTGCCCAACGCCCATTATTCATCAACACAATGGTCGGCTCACTGAAGGTGTATCCGAGGTGTGGATCGTGCTGATTGGTGAACTCCCAAAGCACAACATCTTTTGCGCTGGAGTTTCTAAATATTTTTGGATTGGTAACGTCAAGGGCAAAAAGTCCGCGCCCGCCGCCGCCCTGAATACCCACCAACACGGTTCGCCACTGGGCGGGTGTTCGCGTGGCGATAAAGGCATCACTGACGGTGGGCGTGCCGTCCACGTATAAGTTGTTGTGATTGAAGTTGGGGTCCGTGAGACGGTGATAACCGGCATTAACGGTTGTGCTGAAAAGATTACCCGGCGCGTAGGCGATCACCTCATCGCCGGTGTCCGCGTCGAACCCGTGCAAAAACCCATCGTTGGAGCCCACATAGACGACCGGTGCTCTTGATTTTTGATCTCTCGCGAAATTCGAGTAGCGGTTTTTATCTGACGGGAATCCGCCTCCGCTATCCGGCCAGGGCTGCTGCGGCGCTCCCACATAAACGGCGCGCGAGTGCCATATGTCGCCAAGCACAGATCCACGCACGCGGTAACCAAAGCCTTTGCCCTCGTGGGCGCGATTGCCCCTGAGGTACTCAAGGCGAGTTGCGCCCTTAGATACGTTGCCGAGAGCGCCATTGGGTTCTGTGCGCAAATCGTTTTGCTGGGCTCCGGTGAGCTGACCCCAGATGAACGGCACGCCAACGATCTCTCCGCGCTGATTGCCTAGGGTGTATATGGTTCTTGCGCCCGTGCCCTTTCGATTCAGTTTGTCGGCAGCGCTCCACACCTTGTTGCCGATCGACGCATCGTCTTTGAGCTCGTAAGCAATAACGTCACCGGACCAGTCTTTTGCATTAAATAGGGTCTGGTATAGCCGCGTGTTCTCGGTAAATGACGGCGTATCGAAGGAGACTGCTGCGGCAGACCCCGCCTGAGCCATTCCGCCGGCCACGGCATCGAGAATCGCGTTGATGGTGGCTGCTGTGCCGCTGACCTGATTCGTCAGCGAGCCGCCTGTGGCTTCAGTGACGGATGCGGCCTGGCCGGGATCCGCTCCCCACATGCAAGATCCGATCCCGACGTCTGAAAAATGATCAATGCCTCGCCCGGAGCGACCCGAGTTAATTCCGGCAACAACCACGTTATTGGCTTGCAGTGCGCGGATCACCTCAGTTTTATCGACGGTTCGTGTCCAAGAGCAGGCATCCCCAAACCAGACTACGATTCGCCCGGAATCCTCCCGCCACTTGATGTCATAGCCGCTCGCAAAGCCTTTATCGGCACATTCTGCATAGGGCGCGCGGGGATAGGGCGGATCGATACAGAGTCCATCGGTCGATTGACCCCCGGTCGCTAATTGATGCAGTCCAAAAAAATTGGCCTCGGCCCAGTCTCCGCCGCAGCCGCCTGGGCTGCTGCAGGGACGCCACTCGTTCATTCCTCTTTGGGCTTGTAGTTTCGAATCCGTGAGAGGCTGATTGATCCTAAAAGCCCTACGCGCCGCGGCTGTTTTCTGCGCCTCGGTAGGCTCGCGACTCACACACTGCGAAGGCAGGTACCGCGCGCAGATGCCGTACGGGTTCTCGCATATGTATCGGTTGCACCAGGAATACGGGCAGGTGTCGCGATGACAGAACCAAAACGACGAATTTGTCAGATACTCGCGCGGATCACCCCAGTAAGTGGCAACGCCATAGCGGGTATCAATCCCCGCAAAGCGCGGATCGCCGCCGGATATGGCATCGAGAATTGTTCGGGCATTTCGCTTTGTGCTGTTAATCGGACCGCCCATGCTCCCGGTGTTATCCATGAGAAAGACAACGTCTGCGCGGCAGGCCCCTGCATCCGAGACGGACTGCGCAAGCCCAACGCTCGGCGCACCCCACAATGCACCAAGCAATAAAACAAATGGGACACACCGCATAGGAGTATTAGAAGACAGCCTTTTCATGGCCCAGTAAAAAGTCTTCATGGCAAAAAAAGAATGGGTTGTTCCTTAAGGAGAACTAGCTGCTTATCGGGAAAGACAAATACATCAATAGAGGCGACTGCCAGCGGCGCAAAAAGACCCACGTCGATGCTTGTGACAGCGGTTGGACTCGAACACTTAAATTCCCATCCAGCGCCGATACCAAGCTCCGCGCCATCAGCACCTCTGATAGGAAGCGCATCCAAAGCGTTCATCACGCATCCTGCGTCCTCAGGAAACCCGAATAACCCCGTTGCTTTGAGAGCCGTCATGAGGCTGTTGCGCTCTGCCCGGCGCTCGTTTGGGTCCTCAGGAAGCAAAGAAAGCGGAATATCTGAAGTAATGAGAATGCTGGTCTCGATCTGAGCGACGGTCAGCAGTACGCTATTGGATGTGCTCTCGCCCCAGGCGATAGGGCTCATTAGGAGATACGCGCAGATCGCGATGTGCGGGCGCACTTTTGACCAAAAGGCCATTCTTTAAAAACTCAGTCTGCCCTGGCGTAATGGCTTCGCAGCACGGTCTGCGTTGCTTCGTTACCGCCTAGGCCCCGGGCCGTGATTCGGTAGACCGATGATTTTTGGCTGAGATCAGTCTCGCCGTAGCCACCCATATTTAAAGATCCATTGCTGCCAATCTCGCCAACTTTCTTGATCATGTATCGCGGAGCCTCTTTGACAAATTTTGCAGATCCGGGCAGTTGTTTGGAGTTCGCGTTGGTCCACTCGGTTGCGAAGGGAGCCGGCTCCTGATCTCTCGGGTCATCGCCCTGCGCATAAAGTCCCGCACCCGTTGCGTTAAAAACGCTGGCGCTCGGAAGATTCTCAATGAAAGCCTCGCCCGCGCGGAGCGCAATCTCGCTCGCCTCAAACGAAAGATACATATCGCGAGTGACGCCCGCCATTTTTTCTTCCATTCGGGTGGTCTTCATCAGTCCCATGGCGATAACGGTGAGCATCACGAGCATCACCATGCCAATAATCAAGACCCAGCCTTGCTGTTTCAGACCCGATGCACTATCCCGCGATGTAGTCATCGTAGCAATGATAGCGCCGCAGGCCGGCTTCGCGGGTGACGAAAATCACCGTCAAACGTAAGACACCGAATAAAAGCTGCCACGAGCATCATGGGGAACGGGTTAGCGCACCTTGTTGCGAAGTGTGATGGTTGTGGTGAACACTTTCCGCAAATATCGGTCGGACGCGCCTGGGGTATAGGTCGTGCCATTAAAGCTGTAGGGCGCGGGATTTGTCGTAAGGTTATTTTCGATTGAGCGAAGGAGAATCGATATCCGCAAACTCACAATGCGGTCGACATCAAGACCTGAGGTGCCAGCGGCGACATAGCGGTTGGCAACATCGTCGCCATTGTCGCCGTTCGCATCGGCATCTGTATCCTCTCCATAAAGAATCTGAATATTTTCCACACCCTCGATTAATTCCTCGCCGCCGCTCGGACAAGAAACACCCGGGTCGGTTGTTCGCTTAAGAGAGGGTACGTTAGGTGTGACGCCATCACCAATGCAGTAGGTGCTCTGCCGAACAGGGTGCACGCGGGCGTCCGTCTTGTAGACTTTACTGAGGCTGCCCGATACGTTAGCTCCGGCTGTGTGCGACAGCGTTAATTCAGAGGCGGCGGTAATAGCGAAGATATCCGCATTCTCACAGTCGCTGACCATGGCAATAGGGCTCGTGAGTTCAGCGATGCTCGTGACAGCGAGCTCCGCGGCCTCGCTCGTCATTGCAGCGGTAAGTGCCGTACCGTTGCCAAAGCCGCCTCTGAAGCTGATGCTGTCTGGGGCATCCGGTAGGTTCGCTCGAGCCTCGCCTTGCGTACCCGCGATGTGGCCTGCCGCGATATCTATGAAGGCGGCATTTGTACCACTGACTCCATTCGATAATGTTGCGTTGCTGTTGCAGCCCCAAAAACCCGCTGCTCTTGCATCCCGCCGAATAAACTCAAGCGCAAACCGTCCGTTTTCCTGGAGACGCGCAAGACCTTCATTGAATCGATACATTCGGCTCGCGTCGATATAGACCTTGAGCAAAGCCACAGTTACCAAAAGGCCTAACGCCAACGCAACCATCAATTCCACCAGCGTCACGCCGCGCTGACGACGTGCAGAGGTGGCGGCTTTTGGCGCAGTGAACTGAAGGATTGCGGGTCTCATGGCCGAAACTCGAAGACGAAGCTGTCATCCGCTGCGCCATCGCGATCATCGTCCCAGGTAATCGTGACGGTATATATCGGTGATACGAAGGTGACCGATCCGCTGCCGTCGGGCAATACGGCTGCGTTTGTTGTGTTCCATTGCCACCGATCGAAATCGCGCATGGCAGTTGCATCACAGCCAGATGTGAGGCAGGTTGAGGCGGATTGATCAGAGCCGATGCCGGACAGGTTCGCGTAATCCCCGTCGCGATTGGCTCGGACGCGGTCGGCAATATCATAAGCCTGGCTCGAAGCATACGAGCGATGAAGTGCGCTAGTGTTGAATTGAAGGCCTTTCGCCATAAGCGCCGCAAGCGCCAACAAGCCAAACGAAAAAATCACGAGCGCAATCAGCACTTCAAGCAGGGTAAATCCCTTAGAAAAAGATGCGCGATTAGGTGCCACAGTTTGAGAGTCCTGAGCCGCTGGCATTGGCTTCCATAACTTTGGTTCTTCCCGTAGCGCTGATTACCACGGCGCGTGCTTTGTCCCCAAACCCTCGGCTATCGCAAAGCGCAAACACGCCGCTCTGACCAGTTCCTGCCGTGGTGACTGATGCCCCGTCGTGCCGAAAGGCGACGTAGGTCGCGAATGTAGATGATCGGAGTGTATTTCCTCCTGCTAGGGCCGATGCTGCAAGGATCGTGGTCTCACCGGAGTCTAGGCTTGCGTTGGAATTGCTGTCGATAAAACCAATCCAGCCGTTCTCCCAGGTGCTGCCCGAGCAGCCGCTGGTCGATCCCGGACAGAGCGTTACCCGAGCGCCTGCCCGAAGGGCTTCGGTACGTGCTTGCGCCAAATGCCCCATCAGATCTCCAACCTGAGCGCGCATCCGGTTATTGCGTATCAGATCAGAAAAAAGCGGTGTGGCCAGAGTCGCAAGAATAGCGATGACGGCTATCACCACCATTATCTCGATGAGAGAAAAGCCATGAATCCGTCGCGCAACGGGTGCCTTATATACGTCAGAACAGCTTGGGCTTTTCATTTTCATAGCGATCTTCGAGAAACGACCTCAAGAGAAAATTATAAGCCCCTGTTTAAGTTTCTTATGAATAGGCGTCATCATCAGGTATATTTGCCGCGGTTGAGGGCTGATCTCAGTATCAAAGGCGCGCGCTTTGAAATCCAGCAAGCGCCCGTTTATTCATCATCACTTTGCTCATGATCGTTAGCGTCGTTATTCCGGTCTTTAATGAAATCGAGACCTTGTCTCAAATTGTTGAGCGGGTTCGCGCTGTTTCTCTTCAGACGGAAATTATTCTGGTCGATGACTGCTCCAGTGACGGGAGTCGGGAATTGGTGCAGTCTTTGGCACAAAGCGACGATATCCGGGCTGTGCTGCATGAGGTCAATCAGGGTAAAGGCGCCGCTTTGCGTGCAGGCTTTGCAGAGGCAACGGGCGATGTGGTTTTGATTCAGGACGCCGATCTTGAATACGATCCCCAGGAATATCCCAAGTTAATCGCGCCGATTGAAGCCAACGGCGCGGACGTGGTTTATGGGTCGCGTTTTGCAGGAGGCGACTCGCATCGGGTGCTTTATTTCTGGCACTCGGTGGGTAATCAGTTTTTAACGCTTCTCTCCAATATGATGAGTAATCTCAATCTCACGGATATGGAGGTCTGCTACAAGGTTTTCCGTCGGGAAGTGATTCAGAGTCTTGCTCTTAAAGAAAACCGCTTCGGTTTCGAGCCGGAGGTGACTGCCCGTCTGGCGCGCTATCGAAAGCCGGACGGGAGCCGTCTGAAGATCTTTGAGGTTGGAATCAGCTACGCGGGCCGCACCTACGAAGAGGGCAAAAAGATTGGATGGCGCGATGGGGTTCGCGCCATCTGGTGCATCTTCCGTTACAACCTGTTCGCTGATTAGCGCCGCGTACGCTGCGCCTTTAGCCCTGAATCTTCCAGCTGCCGTCAGCCTGACGGCAGGCGGTGCCATAGCCCTGCTGTGTTTCCCCGCCGACCTGAATCTCGGTGGTGAACTCGCGGCAGGGCGTGCCGTCGGTTTTCACTACCGTAGCGGTTGGCGTCGCGCTGCCGTTATTGCCGCTGTTGGGGTTCTGCCAAGTGGTTACCGCTCCGTCTTTGGTGGATTCGAGCGAGTACTGTAGGTTCTGCGCAGCCAGCAGCCGAT
>Ga0181567_10004337_pt1 | contig 10411 bp, 8 predicted proteins | sample 101ome_14_FD_133761 | JGI IMG/M metagenome (GOLD analysis project Ga0181567, IMG submission 133761) | Coastal salt marsh microbial communities from the Groves Creek Marsh, Skidaway Island, Georgia - 101403AT metaG (megahit assembly) | ecosystem: Environmental > Aquatic > Marine > Intertidal zone...
CATCGCCGTGTTCGTCATCATGCTCGTCTTCATGATCTTCCTCGTGATCGTCTTCATGATGCATTTCGGCGACGAAACCATCTCGTTCGACATGATCAAAGCGCACACCCAAATCCAACGTGGCGAAGCCAAGGTCATCCGAGCTGAAGAAGCCGAGCGTTGTCTCAGTCGAATCGACGGGGGCCATAAAGGCCTCTTCACCGATGATCGAAATTTCTTCTTCGGCGTAGTTCAGCACTACTCTGCGGATCCGCTCACCCGCACTCAGATCCAGTGAAACAGAAACCTCCGTTGCCTCATTGCTGAACACAGTGGGGCCCTCGGCGTGAACTTCCACATCGTAGCCCCCGTCTTCGTGATCCGCGTCGTGATCAACCTCCGCATGCTGCTCGGTGAGGGTGTAATCCGTGTTCTTAACCGCGAAATCGATCGCATTCAAAAACCCAAGAGAGGTGTTGATCGAACCGCTAAGGGCGATAATCTCTGATTCGGTTTTCGAGAAAATCCGCTCACCGCCGTGCTCATCATGATGCGCTTCCTCGTCGTGATGTTCATCGTCATCATGATCCTCATCGTGATCGCCCTCCGCATGATCATCCCCATGCTCATCGCCGTGGCCGTCATGTGCCGCCTCGGAGTGAAAAGGAATGCCGTAGGTACTGCTCAGGTCGCTGTAGGACATACCTACATACCCCCAGTTACCTACCGTAGAAAGCCCCAACCGATGGGAGGTTGTCGACACATCAGAGTTTGCGAGGGTATCCATCTCTCCGTGGCCCTCCTCATGCTCCTCGTCATGCCCCTCGTCATGATCATCCCCGTGATCGTCGTCGTGATCTGCCTCATGATCTTCGTCATGGTGGGCGTCGTGCACATCCAATATGGCGCCGCCGGGGATTTCATAATCCTCCATCTCGGCGTCCTGATAGCTATAGGTCAAGTTCAGGCCGCCAACGTGGCCTCGCAACGAGAGATCGACGGCCTCGCCATCATTCACTGACTGGGCTTCAGCACCCAGGTGCCCCCTGAAACCCTCAAGATCCGTCGTCGGGATGGTGTTATCCACCACATTGACAATGCCGCCGATGGAGCCGTTTGAATACATCAATGCCGATGGGCCACGCACGATTTCGATCTGCTTGACGTCATTGAGGCTGACATCTACGGCATGGTCTGGCCCGAGTGCCGAGACGTCGCGGATGACGGCGCCATTGTTGAGCACCTTGACGCGGTTGCCACTCATCCCGCGGATAATCGGTTGCCCGACCGCGCCGCCGAAGTCGGCGGAGGACACGCCGAGCAGCGCATCGACCTGCTCGCCTAACGACTGGACGCCCGCTTCTGTGACGGTAGCGCCATCAAGAACGTGGATCGGTCTGGTTGCTAAGGATTCGTTAATGCCGACATAAGATGCCGTAACGACTACCTCTTCCAGTAAAGTTTCTTCGCTCCCGACCGCCGTTAGCGGTATGACCGCAACAGCGGCGAGAGCATGTGCTGCAAAGCGCTGCATGCCCGCCTCCCTTAAGGGGTTTCAGTGAACTAAAAGGATGAGTTCAGCTGAATGGCGGAGCACGGGGCTGGAAGGAAGTGGTTGAGCTGGCGACGCGGCCCCCAGTAGGCGCTTGCGCCGGCGCGCATTCCTTTGACAAGGGAAGATCGGCAGCGATCGAGGAGACGGCGGCGGATTGCTCAGTCGAGCAGTGGTGACACTCGACGTGGTTATTACCCAGATTGCCACTGAGGTCATGCTCAATCGCATGCACGGCATTGCTGGCCACGAATAGCATCGCAGCGCACAGCACCACCCACCGGACCCATCTAAGCGTCAAAGCACATCGCATCGGCGCATCCTAATGGCAAGTGCGCTTGCCATTCAACTGTTTCTACGCACCGCTAGCGGGGCGCGGGAAGGCGATATGGGCGCCCCATTTCGGTGCACACCGCCAATGATTTCCGTCGCTTTCTGAGCACTCAAACGGTTGTAATGTTGCACTAGGCTAGATACGGTTAGGCATGTAGGGCCCCTGATTTACTCTCGCATCGAGAGGGGTGTTCATTCAGCCCACTTGGCGGATGCGCAGACTTTGCGGGATACGTCCAGGAGCATACTTTGAGCCCAAGAATGGACTGCTTCAGTTCCCGAAAGCCGGCGGAAATGGCTGGAAGGAGATGTCCTTTATTACATGTCGAACTGAACAAAGAATCGGACGTGACAATGTACTTAACTAAACGAGCGAAAACATACCTGAGCGGATGCCTGTTATTTGCGCTAGCCGTAATGAACCAATCAGCTCTCGCCGCATCAGTCAAAGGCACTGCACCCTCTGGTGCGGAAGTCTCAATCGAAATCAAAAAGGCGCCCTCGCTGAAGTACCCCAAGAGAGCTGAACGCCTAGGAGTCGAGGGCTACGTGGTGGTGGCGTTTGATCTCTCGGCAAACGGGGACATTCTCGACCTTCGCGTGGTAGAGGCCGAACCGAGGATGGTCTTTGACAAATCGGCCATGAAATTTGTCAAAGGAATGAGGTTCGAAGTCCCTGAAGAGGACGGCACGCCGGTTATGGCGCGCGATATCCAATTCAAAGTCGGCTTTCAATTGAAGGACAGATTTAGATAATGACGATCAAAAGCAAAGTACTGCTCATTATCCTGCTCGGGATTAGCAGCCTGTTCGCGGCAAATTTCTATTCCTCGCAACAGATGAATGTGGCCAACAAGCTCTACAGCGCCGAAGAGAGTATCACCGCACATACCTCTGCCTGGTTCAGCAATATGGACACCCAGTTTGTGTCCAACCTGCTCACCTTTGACCCCTTGGATGGATCCGAGAGTAACTCTGGCTACTGGGATCCTGACACCGACGTATTTTACGGATCAGATGATGCAAACCCGCTTTACGCCGCAATAGCGGAAAAAGACGCCGAGACTGCGGCAGAGCTTTTTGAGCAAATCTTCTCCAATGCGGTGATGGAGGAGCAAATTACATTTGCCATTGCCTACGACAAGCGAGGCCTGCAACTCTACTGCGAATCCGGCCTCTACCTGGTTGGCGTTGATCCATGTGAGGAGTCGGCGCAGCCAGATTATTTCCTCAAATTTGGCTCTTTTATCAGCTCCTTGGAAAACGGCTCGGTCAGGAGAGTCACCCAAATCAATGACCTGTCTGGCGATATGCCAGTATCGATCAACGACACCCTCGCATTCCCGTTGACTGACAAGAATGACGAGATCATTGCAATGGTGGTTGTGGGTCGCAATGTGATTGACAGTCTTGAGCAGTTCTCCGAGAACTTTGAAATCGAGACAGCCATCGCGCTCGGTGAAAAGGCGCTCACCGTCCACGACTACTATGAAGAAGAACGCCCTGAGGAGCTGAGCGCACTGATTCGCAGCGGCCTGGCGTACTCTCGCGAAGAAGGAACCTTTTCATACAGTTTTATTGCTGAGGAGTTCGGTAACCGCATTTCATCGATCCCCTTTAGTAAGGAAATTAGAGCCAGTGATCTGAGGATATTGATATTCGAGGATCAGGCCGAACTTCTGGCGGCGCTGAAGGAAGCCGAGACCACCGCGTTTATTATTTTCGTTGTGGTGTCACTCGTTATTCTGGGATTGGTCTTCCTCGTCACCACCTCCTCCTTTAATCGCATTCTCGACGCAATTCACTTGCTCGAGAGAATGGGAGAGGGCGATCTCTCGATAGAGCCAGTGCATGCTGTGGGGGCTTTCTCCTCCAAAAATGACGAAGTGAGCCGCTTGCAGAGCACCATCGAGGACTACCGAAATCATCGTCTGGAGGCGGAGGAGCATCGAAAAGAGCGCGCAGTACGTCGAGACGAGCGCGACAGAATCATGTTCGACAAAATGTCTCTGCTCGCTGACCAGCTGGAAGGCCAGGCGCGGTCGATGCTGAAACAGGAAATCAGTGATATGCAGAACTCAGTGTCCTCTGGAAGCGATGAGGAGAAAGAGCGCGCTTCGATAGAGATCATGTCCCGCGCGTTCTCGAAAATGTCAGATGAGGTTTCGACGCTCATCGACGCGCGAACGCATGAACTGGTGGCAGCAAAGGACGAAATCAACAGCTCCATTCGGTATGCGGCCAAACTGCAAAATGCGCTGTTACCCAAAACCATGCCTGGTGACTTGGATATCAAAGTTGAATGGCGTCCAAGGGACATGGTCGGCGGCGATATCTACTTCATCAAAGACCTGCCAGACCGGGTTTATATCGCGGTCGTGGACTGCACCGGTCACGGCGTGCCCGGCGCTTTCCTCTCGATCATCGCTAGAAGCCATCTGGACAAAGCGATTGATCTGGAGAACTACCAAAGCGCAGGCGCTTATCTGTCCTCGGTCAATGAGCTCCTAAAAGAAACTCTGTCGAGAACCGACCAGAAAAACACAAATGAAGAAGGCTTTGACGGCGGTGTATGTATTTACTATCGCAAGGAACACAAGCTGGAGTTTGCGGGCGCCAAATCCTCGATTTTCAATGTCAGCGGTATCGATGCCACGGAAACCAGCGGGGATCGCAAGTCGGTCGGATCAACCAGAATGGCTTCGGATTTCGTCTACACCACACATGAAATTCTCTCCCCGAAAGGGGCATTCGTCATGCTCACCGATGGTATTACCGACGTCATGAGCCCAGCTGAGAAGCCCATCGCGTTTGGCCGACGTAGAGTGTTAAAAATATTGCGCGAGGCGACCGACAAAACGCCGGAGAATATCGTGAATAACATCATGAGCAGCGTAAATTTATACCGGGGCGATGCCCCTTTCAGAGATGACCTGACGCTACTGGCGTTCTCGCTCATCGAAGGCAATGACGAAACCGTGGTAGCTGAAGTTGTTGGAGAAGACCCATGATTTTTGAAGCTGGCCAGCGCACACCTCAGGTGGAACTCACACCGACATCTTGTCTCATCCGCGGCGAGTGCTACCCGGAGAATATTTCGGAGTGGTCCGATCCGGTACTCAAGGCGCTGGAGGAGTGTCTCGGGAATGATGAGAGCGAGTTCAAAGTGGATATCGAGCTCTATTATTTCAATAGCTCCTCAGCCAAGTTTCTGTTCGATTTTTTCGAATTTCTGGAAGAAAGCGCCGAGGGCGGCAAAGCCATTACCGTTAATTGGCGTTATCGAGCCGAAGACGACACGATGCAGGAGGCGGGCGAGGATTTTCAGGAAGACATGGAAGCCTGCACCTACAACATGGTGGTGGTGGTGGAAGACGCGGACTAGGCATACCTGAGTAGTTAGTAAAGTACGAGGGGAAAGAAAATGGGCGAAATGAGCGAGAGTAAAGATACGGTCCAATTGCATACGTTTATGCAGGACAGACGAACCTTATTCTGTTACTCGGGGCCACTGACGGAAGATCTGCTTACCACTATCTCTAATCCTGTCAGGCATCAGCTTTCTGACAAGGAGACACAAGAGATCGTCGCCACGCGCGTGTTCGGCGTGTTTATTGAGCAGGCGCAAAACATCATTCGTTATTCTCATCATAAGACCAAAGCAACGGGCGACAGTATCGGCACAATCGCCATCAGCTTGGCGGATGATGGATTTCTGATCGAAGCGGTAAATGTTGTAGACCCCGATAAAAAAGACGTTCTCGAAGCAACGCTGGTTGATCTCAGCCTCAAAGATCAGAAAGAACTGAGAGGGCTATACAAACAACGGCTCAGGGATGGTCCCCCCGAGGATTCATCAGGTGCCGGTCTGGGTTTTATAGAGATGGCGCGCAGGGTGAAGAAGTTTGAATTCGACTTCGTCGAATCTGAAGAAGGGGCGCTATTTGTTTACAGGGGCTGGGTACAGTAACAAACCTTAAATTAGGACCCTGTGCCTCCCTGATATGCCTCAAGATCACTCAGCGCCTGCTGCAGACTGTTCTTCGTTTCCGCTATGTCGTCCTGAGAGAGCCGGTCCAGCACCAACGATAGGCTCCGCTTGCCAAGGTTCACGGAAATCGTCTGTGAATCTATCGTTCCAATCACCTTTCTCGCCTTGAACTCGCCGATCCCCTTGAGGTGAATAGGCTCCAACTCGATTGCCTCGATCTCCTCCTTAACGAGGTTGTAGGTATCTTCAGAAATGAAAATGGACCCATGGTCAGCAGCCGTTTCAAGTCGGGAGGCTCTATTTACGGCGGAGCCGATCGCCGTGTAATCGAGTCGGGATTCACTCCCGAAGTTACCCACTGTCGCGAAACCGGTATCGATACCAATGCGCATCTGCAAAGGCTCCTTCATGCCATAGTTGACCCATTGATCGGATAAATTATCGAGCTCTTTAAGCATATCGAGCCCCATTTTGACGCAACTGTTGGCGTCCTCTTTGAGCCCTTTCGTTTCCGGATCCCCGAAGAACAGCATGATGCCGTCCCCGATGTACTTGTCGATCGTCGCGCCGTAATCCAGCGCAATTGTTGTCATAGATTCGAGATACAGGTTCAAGAGGTTTGTGACATCCTCTGACTCCATGCTTTCGACAAAATTGGTAAAGCCACACAGATCGGAGAAAAAAACCGTGAGCTTCTTGCGCCTGGTCACCCGAGTGCCTGCCCTCGAGCCGGAAAAAATAGAGTTATATAACTGGGGCGAGAGGAATTTAGACAACTGAGAGGACATCCCCTCGAGTTGAGTATTGGTCTCCTGCGCCTCCTGCTTTAACTCGTTGAGCCGTTGTTCATTCTTGTCGCTGAGTTTGATAATTCTTTTGGTCGTGCGCAGCAACTTGCCGTACTGATTGACCAGTGCAGAGTAGTCGTCAGTGGAGGCGGCGCCCTCTTCCACAGTTTGCTTAGCAGCTGCCAGTATCTTGGCCTCCTGACCAAAGATATCTTTTTCCATTTGAGCTCACCCCCAAACTATCTTTTTTGATTCATTCGTCACGCATCGCAGATGTCGTGATGAGACCATGAAAAGATGACAGTATTAGGTTCGCTCTGGCTGATGATCGCCGCACGCACTGTCCCGAAGTTACTCAGGCCTCGGGCTGATCTTGCCTGAGTTCGATGAATTCAACAATGCGCGAAAAATGACAGCTTAAGCGAGATGGCTATCCTGCCGAGTAGGCTGCCGAAAACGCCGTGTCAAACGCGATCAGGTCCTCGATGCGCCCCATACTGACACGGGAAAAAGTGGCATATCCGCCATAGGCTCCCCTGATCAGTACGTTGCGCGAAGCCATCTGCTCCTGAAAACGATCAGCGTCTCGTCCGATGTCGGCATAAACAAAATTGGTTTGCGAGGGTAACGGCTCAATGTTGTGACGACGGAACGTATTATTCACCATCTCACGCCCTTCGAGGATTTTGTCCCGCGAGAAGGCAATAAAGTCCTCGTCCAGGTAGCTGTAGTAGGCAGCGTACAACCCAATACCGTTGGGCCAGGCCATCACATGATCTTTCACAACTTCGACAATGTCGGGGTGGCCCATTCCATAGCCCACTCTTAATCCCGCCATACCAAAAATTTTCGAGAACGTGCGCGTAATCAAGATATTGGCACCGTCTCGAACCAGATCAACCATTGACGTGTACTCGGGTTTATCGGTGAGCTCGTTGTAGGCCTCGTCAATTAAGATCGGCACCTTTGCGCCCACCTCTTTGCAAAAACTGCGCAGTTCGTCGCCGTCGATCGCCATACCTGTTGGGTTATTGGGGTTACACAAGTACACCATACTCACCGAGTCATCTACCGCTCTAGCCATCCCCTCCAGATCGATCGCCATGTCAGTACGCAGTGGCACTCGCAAAACTTCAACACCCAATTTCTCGGCGTAGTGCAGATGGTCTGAATAAGTCAGCGCCGGCGAAATCACCCTGCCTTGCCGACCGAAAGCCATCATGGCGGCTTGTAACCCCTCATTGGAGCCGGAGGCGAGAAACACCTGATCATGCGCCAGACGATGACGGTCCCTGAATAAAGCGGACAAGCGCTCTTCGATGTCGCCCGGATAATAGGCGGTGTTACTCAGGAGTTTTGCGACTTCTGCCAACGCCTTGGGGCTAGGCCCGTAGGGATTCTCATTAAAAATGAGCCTCGCCTGACCCGCCGGAATTTCAACCTGACCCAGAGACGGCGCAACCAGCGACATCGCGGCCGCACCCACCACACCCCGCAACAAATTTCGTCGATTCATCATCAACGTGTTGATGTCTGAATCAACTCGCATCGCACGCTGGGACTGCAACCATGAAAGTGCTGCTTGATCCAATAATTGTTGTGCCATGATTCCCCCCCCACCAGGCCGATCACGCCCAGTAATCTGTCAATGGTCTGGAGCTGTTCCGGCCCTCTTACGCAAAACTTTGAACACCACGAAAGTCTGCTTTGCCTTTATCATACGCCCCTTTCTATGGCGGGACCCCGGGGGAGGGGTTGATCGTGTCAAATCCTATCGCAGAGATTATCGCTGCCAAGGGTTGGTGCGTGGCAGACGGCGCAACCGGCTCCAATTTTTTCGGACGCGGCCTAGAGGCCGGCTATCCCCCGGATCTCTGGTGCATGGAACGTCCCGAGGATGTGCTTTGGCTCCACGGCGCTTTTCTCGACGCCGGTGCCGACATTATTTTAACCAACAGCTTTGGCGCTAATGCGCCAAGATTGAAGCTGCACAAAGCTGAAGATCGTGTGGCAGAGGTCAATGCCACTGCCGCCCGCTTGGCACGTGCAGCAACACAGGGACATCTCGAAGAAACAGGACGACGTGCAGTCGTTGCCGGCTGCATTGGTCCCACTGGCGAATTATTTGAGCCCATGGGCTCGCTTAATCATGCGGACACCGTGGCCATCTTTGCAGAACAGGCTAGGGCGCTGGCCGAGGGAGGCGCGGAGATCATCTGGATTGAGACCATGTCGTCTCTTGAAGAGGTTGCGGCCGCGGCTGAAGCGGGGCGAGCCACCGGCCTCCCTGTCTGTGCAACGCTCACCTTCGATACCGCCCGACGATCCATGATGGGGGTGACGCCCGCCGACTTTGCCGCGTTTGCCACCGAGATCGGTCTTGAAATGGCAGGCGCCAATTGCGGGGTCGGACCCGCCGAACTGATGGACTCGACTCAGGGGCTTGTGGCCGCGGGAATCCAGATCCCGGTAATTGCCAAGGGGAACTGTGGTATTCCCCAGTATGTCGATGGTGCGATTCACTTCCACGGCAGCCCAGAGCTTATGGCGCAATACGCGCTATTTGCCCGAGATGCGGGTGCCACCATCATTGGCGGATGCTGTGGCACTACTCCTGAGCACATATCCGCCATGGTAGCGGCCCTGACAAGCCGTGAGCGACGGGAATTAGACCCCGAAGCCATGTTGCAGGCGTTGGGAAAACCATGGAAAGCACTGGCCGAGGCGGATAGCTCTGAACGCGCAGCAAGACCCCGTGGCCGACGGAGAAGAACCTAAAAGCCGAGATGAGCGGCCAAACCAAACGCTCAGATAAAGTCTTCGCAAGTGGGTCTCAAACGCCACTCAGCACCACAATTTAGTTCAGTAATTCGCAAAAAATGACCCCGACACGTATTGCCTAAATCGCTTTAGAGGCGCAAATTTAGTGCGCGTAAGACTCGGCACCTCCCGGTACGAGCGCAACGAGACTCATCCTCTAGACAGATGATCACCACACCCCCCTCTAGCGTGGCCACCGATCGCTCGTGCGCTCACTTGCCAATCCCATGCACCGCCGGAAACGTTGGATCCTGTCTATGAGCAAGGCTGTCGGGCAGTGTCCCAGCATTGCAGTGAGCATCAGAACTGCCAGCAAGTCAGATGTGGATGCACTCGAAGCCGTCGAAATAGCCTGCTTTGACGCCGAAAGGCGCAGCTCAAGACAATCTCTCATTCGCTCAGTGACCAGTGATAAGCAGCGAGTTGGGCTCGCGGTTACCACTTCGCCCGAAGGGCGGGAACAAGTGATCGGCGCCGCTGTACTATTCCTCTATGCCAAAAGTATCCGGCTCTACTCCATCGGCACTTTGCCAGCGTATCGGGGCTGCGGAGCGGGTGAGGCGCTACTCAAGTGGGCGTTCGGCCAGACCGAAGCGCTGGATTTGAAGCGCCTGTCGCTAGAGGCTGACGCCAACAACCCTGTGTTGCTCGCCTGGTATCAAGCGCAGGGCTTCACGGTTGAGGACTCACTGCCGGATTACTATGCGGAAGGAAACCACGCGGTGCGCATGGTCCGCCGCTTTGACCAGCACCAGCGCCAGCCGCGGGTGGTTCTAATTACCGAGTCACCCTCGTTGTGGCCCTATGCACTGCCCAACGTTACCGCCGTCAGCCCCAGCGAATACCTGAGTAACCATGCGTGGCAACGTCACGAAACACTGCGCGTGATCAATTTGTGCTCTAGTTACCGTGACCAAAGCCTCGGCTACTACACCTCGCTGCTGGCAG
>Ga0181567_10004345_pt1 | contig 10405 bp, 7 predicted proteins | sample 101ome_14_FD_133761 | JGI IMG/M metagenome (GOLD analysis project Ga0181567, IMG submission 133761) | Coastal salt marsh microbial communities from the Groves Creek Marsh, Skidaway Island, Georgia - 101403AT metaG (megahit assembly) | ecosystem: Environmental > Aquatic > Marine > Intertidal zone...
CATTTCGACCTTACCTATCAAAGTCAAGATAAACAGTAGTTTGGGGAGCACAATGAAGCAACAATTACATGAATTTTTTACTCTGCTCTGCTTTATGCTGTTTGCCTTGAGCAGTGCTTCAGCTGAAGCCCAACAGCCCCGATTTCTAAACATTCAAGCTCCAAACGGGCTACCTGTTGTTCCTATAATGGAAGGGTGGGTTGCGAATCCAGATGGTACTAGAAGTTATTCTTACGGGTTTTTCAACAGAAACAGTGAAACTGTTGAAATTCCGTTGGGCGAAAAAAACTTTATCGAGCCTGCTCAGTTTGATGGTATGCAACCAACTCATTTTCCACCAGGCCGAGCCACCGGCGTATTCTCTGTCACAGTCCCTGCTGATAAAACTGACATCGACGTCTGGTGGAATTTGCAAACTGATGAGAGTGAAGTACTCAGAGTGCCAGGCCGCTCTGGCCGGGCCGCCTACGAGTTGGACTTCATACTGCCTCGCCCGCAGGGCGCACTACAACCCTTTGCAGGATTTGGAGAAAACACTGAAATTAAGCCGGGATTATTGGCTTCTGTGACTGACTACTCTGACCCTGTAAAAGCTGGGGAAGAAATTCTTCTCACAGTGCGCGTAAAAGATCCCTCTGTTCGTGACACGACTGACCGTCGATTCACCCAAGCTTTGCCCATGGTTGTCACTTTTAACAAACATCAGGGTCCAGGTTTGGTGCAATTTTTTCGGCACCCAGATAACGCACTCACGCAAGTAGAAGAAACCACAAAAGAACCATCGACATTATGCGCAGGGTGCACAATGTCCGAGAAAAAGACTGGACCTAACGTCGTCACAGTACCAGGGCCAGCCGGGCAAGCACAGGTCTACGTCAGCTTTTCCGAACCTGGTGCCTACATCGTCCACGCGAAGGTGGACAATTTCTCGGCACCAGATAGCTCCAACACCAACCAGTGTTGCTGGACTAATGTCTTTCAGAAATTCACGGTAAACCCCTGAATTTACATACACAGCCAAGTATCTGACTGGCCTGAATTCAACTTAACAAAAATTCAACGTAACCTCGCAAAAAGAGTATTACAGGAGAGCAGTATGAAGATCTCAAAGAAACTACTGATCACAGTACTGGCAACATCAAGCATGACAGGCAAGGCATTAGCTCAAACCCATGAAACGGTTACATACACCGAAGACGTAGGCCGCATCATCAACGAGAATTGCGTAGTTTGCCATCGCGAGGGCGGTATCGGCCCGATGCAGCTTACGAGTTATGAACAGGTTCGCCCATGGGCACCATTGATTCAGTTAAAAGTTGCTAACAGGGAAATGCCCCCCTATGCCTATGATGAGGACATAGGCATTCAGGATCTCGAAGGGGACTGGCGTTTGAAGCAGGAAGATATCGATACCATCGTCGATTGGGTCAATCAAGGTTCACCCCTTGGAGATGCTGACCTGCCTGTGGCGATGCCGGACCTTCCTGGGCTTGATGAATGGAATTTCTCTCCCCAGTTTGGTGAGCCGGATATGGTTATTGAGTCCATGCCCATGGATGTGCCAGCAAACGGTGCCGATCTTTGGCTAAGACACTTTGTAGATATCGGTCTGGAATCTGATCGTTGTATCAAGGCCGTTCAGGTCAAACCCCGAGGCGACGCGACGGCTGTTGTTCATCATGCTAATTCTGATATTTACGCACCAAACGACAGTGGCGAACTCGTAACATACGGACAACTCACCGAGTACGCGATGGGCAAATGGGGAGAAATAGTCCCGGATGGTGTTTGTCGAACTGTTCCCGCTGGCTCACAGGTCCACTGGAGCATCCACATGTTCCCGGGAGGTCTTGGCGCGACAGCACAAGGCGAGATGATCGAGGACAACATTGTTGAAGTGGGTCTGTGGCTACATCCTGAAGGTTATAAAGAAGAAGCGATTTACGAGCAAGACTTAAAACAGTATCAGATTGGTCGCGAAGACAGTCTGCTGATTCCACCTAATGGCTACGCTATGGTAGAGGGCTTTCATTCATTCGATCATCCAGTACGGATCGATAGCTTCCAACCTCATGGCCACCTACGAATGAATGCGGCATCTCTGGAAGTATTCTATCCGGAAACCGGCCGCCTCGAGCCGATCAGCCAGGTATCCAATTGGAGCGCTACCTGGCACCACAGCCACATCTATGATCCAGATGTGGCTCCCTTACTCCCTGCCGGCGCCGTGCTTGTGATGAAACAATGGTATGACAATACATCGAATAACCCGAATGTGACTGATCCCGACCAGTTTGTCGTCTGGGGCAGCCGAACTGGAGACGAAATGAATCATTTCTGGATTGCTGTGACTCACCTCGATGAAGAAGGTTATGAGAAGCTTCTCGAAGAACGCAAGGAAAGAGAACAACGTGTCATTGCGGATAATGACTAAATCTCTCCGGAACTCAGTAATTACACATTTGGCTTCTGGAAGACCTGGAAATTAATGTCTTGGTGGATTGCATCCACTTGCAGCGCCCCACAGCCTTGATAGGCCTCTAATAAATTTCATATAAACCTAAACCATTCGCCCGAGAGATTTTGTTACATTACCGGAATAAAATCTCATCGGGCGCGTTGAGCGAAACAGAGTTTAATATCCTCAGACAGCCTGGCCCGATCTGTGCCGTTAAACTGATTCAACCTCAAGAACTCAGTCTCTCCTGATTTTCTAACCCTCGAATTTCCTCGTTTATCAAACCTGAATTACTACGAGAACACAGCTTTTTTCTCGTACAATGCAGATTGACAAGCAAGGAAGCCCATCATGCTTCAAGCCCTCAGCTTTGCGCTTACCGTTACTTCTCCCATCCTCTTGATGCTGCTACTTGGCTATACATGCTCTCGTCATGGCATGCTTAACCAAGGCTTTTTTCAAGGTGGCTCCAAACTCGTATTCAATGTTACTTTGCCCTGCCTCTTATTGATTAATGTAGCATCGGCAGATGTAGTAGCCCTGATCGAGCCCAAGTTACTCGGCAGCGCCATCGTGATAATAGTGCTGGCGGTGACGCTTCTGTGGCTGTTCAGTAGTTCCGTGGCTCCGAATCAGCGAGGCGTATTCGTACAATGTGCGTTTCGGAGCAATATGGGCGTAGTGGGACTGGCATTGACGGTCAATGCTTTTGGCAGTGACGTTCTTGCATCCGCCGGGGTCTATCTGACTTTAATGACCATTGTCTACAACATATTGGCTGCAATGGTATTAAGCGCAGCTCAGGACCAACCTGACCAGAACCTTGCGCTTTTGATGGGTAAGTCAATAGCAAGCAACCCACTGATCATTGCTATCGCAATAGGTCTACTACTATCGTTTATGCAGCTGCGCTTGCCTGATTGGCTGATGACCAGCGGGCGTTATTTGGCGGATATGACCTTGCCCCTGGCATTGATCTGCATAGGCGGTACTCTGAGTATTGGCCGTCTGCACAGTAATCGCAATCTATTGATTTGGGCCACCGTCAACAAGTTGATTCTTGTACCGGGATTAGCCGCACTTGCAGGAGTCTTCGTCGGATTACGCGGCACAGACCTTGGTATTCTCTATCTTATGACAGCAGCACCCACTGCGGCAGCCAGCTTTGTCATGTCACAGCAGATGAATGGTGATGCAGAATTAGCTGCCGATATCATCGCTGTGACCACTCTATTAACAGCGTTCTCCAGCTCGACTGGGCTAATTTTACTAAGAACCGCGGAACTGATTTAGGCTTGCTCGCTGAAATAAGCAAATGCTTCAAGATTTGCTCGAACCACACTGCTCAATGTTACTTACGGGCAGCGAGCCGTAGCATTCTCCATAAGAACTTTACTGTAAGGGCGAATAGTCAGTCGCCACCATATAATGCCTTTCCACAGAATCAAGAATCGGACCATCAGCATTTGATGCTTCTGAAACTGACCGCCATTCAGGGTCTGCCCCAAACGCATTCCATGCTGCATCGGCCGCTGCCCTGCTAGGGTGTTCTAGTACATATATAAGCTGACTATCGCGATCTTGTTCCGCCGTTGGGGACCAGAAGCCCATAACCCGCATGCCATGTTTCTCAAAAATACGAAGTGTGTGGTCACGGAAACGTGTGTGCAATTTCTCGAGATTGCCTGGGGTTGCCGTATAGATACGAAGTTCAAAAACCCTCTGGGTATCCTGAGCCGAATTGCTTATCAGAAGCGTGCCACTCAACCCGACGCACAAAGCGATCAATACCATTTGGGTCGTTCTAGCTAATAATTTCATCCTACTCTCCGATTAAAATTTAGGAATTGACGCAACCCGCCCAGCGAGACCAAAAATCTGTCTCTTCTAAATTCAGGTCAAGTCGGAAATTTTAAAGTTCAGTATTCGAGTAACATTCAGGGCAAAGTCATTGCGATAAGTTCAGCGGCTCTTCCGCCACCTCCGACGAAAACACCAAGATATTGTTTCCCTGCATGCTCGTACGTAAAGGGCAAACCAGTTTGATTGGCCGGCAAATCAATTTCAGCGATAATCTCGCCGGTTTGTTTGTCCACTGCCCGCATTATTGGGCTCGCGCCTGCAGCACCTGTGCCTTCGAATACAAAAAGCAGCGTCTTGGTTAACAATATCCCTGCGCGCGTCGGAATACCCGTTCTTGGTAGCTCAACCCCCTGGAGCAATGGGTGGTTAGTGAGCCGTTCGGGAGTATCTGCATTGGCGATCATCCAAAGGTGCTCACCTGAATTCATGTCGATTGCAGTGATTCGGCCATAAGGCGGCTTAACAAGTTCCAACCCCTGTACTCGTGGGATACGAACGCCGAATCCCTGACTCAAATCCAAATCGGAACCTTCATATTTTGCCAAAGTCATCACACCTAACTGGGTTCGTGATGGCACATATAGAATCCCAGTCTCAGGATCATAAGCTGAGCTTTCCCAGTTTGAGCCGCCGGTTGCATTAGGGAGTGAGAGAGTACCTCGGGTTCCATCCTCTGCAGCAGTTAGCGACGGTGGCGTATAAACCATCGGACTTAGTCGATAATCTTGAATAGCTTCGAGCGCCAGACTCCTTAGCTGGGGAGTAAAATCAATAAGGTCATCCTCAGTAAATCCCTGCCTGTCAAATGGCGCGGGTCGAGTGGGGAAAGGCTGAGTTGGAGAATACCACTCACCTGGTACGTCTCCCGCGGGAACAGGTGTCTCAACAATAGGCCAGACTGGTTCGCCGGTTCGTCGATCAAATGTATAAACCCAGGATTGTTTGGTGGCAGACATGACAATTTTCTTTCCATTGGGCAAATCCGCCACAATTGGGGGAGAAGGAATGTCATAGTCCCAGATATCATGATGAACCAGTTGATAGTGCCATAAGCGTTCGCCTGTTTTAACGTCCACTGTGACAATGCTACTGGAAAAAAGATTGTCACCATGTCTTTCTCCGCCATACGCATCGCTGGTAGCAGCTTCAGTCGGCAAATAAACATGTCCAAGCTCTGGATCACCTGAAATCGCGGCCCATACTCCTGCATTGCCTGTAATTTCATTCCCAGTCAGCCAGGTTTCATATCCCACTTCCCCTTTTTCGGGAATCGTATGAAAAGTCCACAACAACTCACCCGTTCGCACGTCAAAACCACGAACGTCACCTTTGGTATTGAACTTGGATCGAGGTCTTCCACCACCGCGGTGCGCTGAGCCCACGACGATGACGTCATTCATCACTAAAGGAGGGGCTGAAAGCCCTATTTCCGGAAAGGGATAGCGAGGATCATCCCCATTCCTAACCCCCTCAAACAGATCCACCACTCCTTTGTGCCCAAAACCGGGGTCTTGGATACCTGTCTCAGCATCGAGTGACACCATGAGATAACCCGGAGAGACATCAATAATTCTTTTCTCATCCCCATCCGTCCAATAGGCGACTCCACGACCTGCTCCCTTCCGCGGTGCTTCATCAAATCTTTCCCCTTCCTGATAGCGGTAAAGCCAAAGAATCTGACCTGTGGCAGCATCCAGTGCCGCGACGTTTCTCGTTGTACCTATATTCAGATACAAGACACCACCCACCTCCAAAGGAGTGGATGGATTCACAAAATCGACAGTAGGCCCAAAGTTTCTGGTCGAGAAACTCCAGGCAATCTCCAGGTCGGTAACGTTATCTTTGTTAATTTGGGCCAGTGGAGAATAGCGCTGCGAAGAAAATTCACCGTGAATGTTAGGCCAATCTCCAGCCTCAACACTCGTGCCAGTCTGGCCGGTAGCAAAGGCTGGAGCCAACAAAATAGTAACAGCGGCACTCAGAACAAAACGAAGACTTTTCATTGCCAAACTCATCGACAGTCCTTATAACTTTCCGACATTGGGTTACCTTGGGAATTCTAGTTTGAACAGGGTTAAACAGCGGAGCGCGCTCCAATTTACCTGTTAAGGCCTGACCCGTATGTATTTCTGAATGTTTCTGCCCATAGGTTCGCCGCCGTACATGTTTCCTTCAGCATCTACCGCTACGAACTCAGCACCTACACCGCTCACCACATGAGGATTACCGTAAGGCAATAAGACAAAATAATTGACCCAGCCGGTTTCGGCATCACCTATTCTGATACCCATTTCCCAACCGGGGTTTTCTATATTGTCGGATTCAGAATCTGCAACGAAAACGTTTCCGTGTTCATCAAAAGAAATTCCGCTGGGGCGACCGAATTGAGTCCAAGTAGCGACATGTTCTCCATCTTGAGTAAAGATCTGGGTGCGGCTATTTGAACGATCACCGACAAAAACCCTGCCTTCGTTGTCGATTGCAATAGTGTGCAGTGCCCTGAATTCCCCAGGTCCATATCCTGTTTTTCCCCAAGATTTGATAAATGTCCCATCACTGGAAAATTTCATTACTCGGTTATTGCCGTCGACATTGTGTCCATCCGCGACGAAGATATCTCCGTTATGACCAATTACCACATCAGAGGGCGAGGTAAACTGATTATTGGCTGGACCCTCCACACCTGGCGTTCCGAGCACCATCAACACTTCTCCGGTTGGACTAAATTTAATGACCTGATGCGCTCTCGGATCACCTGCCGGCAATCTGTCTCTGCGCACAGCTTCTGTTACCCAAACATTACCGTCATCATCGACATCTAGGCCGTGAGGCCAAATAAAGAGCCCTGCGCCAAAACTTTCTACAAGATTACCGTCGGGATCAAACTTGAGAATTGGATCAAGATCCGAATCGACACATTCGTAACCAAAGTTTGCCCTGGGAGCATCACAGCGCACTACCGCCCAGATATGCTTGCCATCTGGGTCAGTAGCGACATCGCCAACTGCCCCCATTTCTCTGCCGTCTGGCAGTTTCGCCCATGCTGGTACAGTACGATACGGATTCGGTAATCCTTGTGCCAGAACTTGAGTTCCGAAAGTTAATAATAAAAAAGCCAAGGAAATCTGAAAAATATTTACCCTATCATTCCACAACATTTTACTACCTCTTTTAGATGGTCCTTAAATTTAGTTTATATTGATCTGCAGCGACGCATATTCCAGAAATAAATCACTGCTTTTCTTCAGCGCAATTTTCATTCTGCCGGATTTTGCTCTTCCACGCGGGCACCCCGAAGCATGTATAGCACCGCGCGATTCCCCTCATGACATGCATATTCATAGAGCAGCCCGTCAACGCGAGTCAGAGGAATTACACCTGTAAACTTGTCGGTGTAAGTTATTGGATCATCGACCGTAAACTGGTAGGTAACAGAGGAAGGCCCTACCCTTGTAAACTTCTCGGTCAACACTTTGCCATAGGCGTTACCGGGTAAACCTAGATCAGCAGCAAGCCCACCGAAACTTGCCACAAGCCTGTTGAAATTTTTGGTGATTACTACCAACGTATCGCCTTCCCAGTAGCCCCTGGAATCACCGGAATACAACCGAATATCTTCATGGAGCGAAACGAGATCAGCTGCTGAATCATAGAGAGGAACAATACGCGCTTCATGAATCATCTCAGTCATAATCACAACAGTATCTTTGTTCTGAATGATCTGGACATTATTGTTGTAGACACTTGGGGTGAAAGGAGGTCCCGCATTGAATCCGATCAGGCAACGCTCGGACAAACCCCGGTCTTCAGGCCCATCTGATCCAATGCCGCGCGCAAGATGTCGGGAGGGTCTGTCTGCTGTTTTCACGGATTGCCTGGTTCCATATTGCACCGCTACATTAGGCCTTATTGAAGGCACCCTACCATTTTTTGGATAAATGATATGTGATGTGCGAATAGAATCATTGATACTGGTTAATTCGTTCCAGAAATCATCATAGGTTTTACCTACTTCACCTTCGGGTAAAGGTACCTCGTCCAGGAGTGTGCTTTCCTCGGCATCAGAAGACGCCGATAATGCAGCAACCTCTTCTTCTGTCAGGAATTCACGATCGCCGAACTGCTCTGGTCTCTCCATAGGCACGCTGGATGAGAAATTCCAAACACCTTGTAAATCCGGCGAACCCCATTCGGTGATCGGGCTTTGCCAATCTGCATCCGCGCCAGCAGAGAAAACGCAGACCACGCAGCTCAAAGTAAATAAGCATTTAAGAAGCTTGTTTTTTGCTCGAAACATAAAGGGGATATGATTTTCGCTCAAAGGGGTTCAGTTTTGCGTCCGAATTGGCTCAAAGCTCTACTTATGACAAGCCAGTTCAGCAGGTTTTGACCAAACACTGCTGCTCTTCAAGGGTTTACGGTTACCGGCACGTATGCGTTTGACCAGCAACACATATAGTCAAACCTGCTGTCTGGCGCCAGAAAATTATCGGCACGTAAACGAATCACGTAGTCACCTGGCTCACTGAAGCTTGCCTCTGTCTTTACCAAAATCCAATCTTCCTCTGTCACAGTATTACCGTATTGGGCAACGCGCTCTGCACCAGTAATCTTTGCCTGCGTAAACGCGGGCACTGCCGGACCTTGATGTAAAATCCATTCAGTTCCAACCTGATAATGCAAAAATTCATTGTTGTCCGGATAGGCATCCCTGTTACTACGATCCTGGACATACGCCCTTAAAGTCACCGGGGTGCCGACAGACGTCGTAATTCTCTCAGCTGTTATTCCCTCATGATTGGTTGATTCCGAACCATCCATTTCAAAGCGAATAGCAGGTAGGAGTGATCCAAAAGCTGCTCCACCAGCACTCATTTCATAGGTCGGTGAAGTCGCTCTGCCAGGAACCGAGTATTCATGTCCGGCGTGCTTCAAAGTCCAGATTACTTCCGTGCCTGCCATTTCAGCGGGGACCGTCACGGCGAAAGCCCCTCTTTCGTTGATGCCGATAAAAGCCCTTCTTTTGTAAATAGGAAAATGGGTGGGTTGAACTCCATTGAACTGAGAAGGCTCAATGAAATTGTTTGGGCCAATCGGAATATCTACGATTTCTTCTCGGTTCCGGTTAGCAAATCCGAAAATCAGCCGAACTGACCCGTCTCCGTTGTCAACCCATCCATTAAAAATAGGTGCGACTATGTCACCACTGGCTTTTTGTTGCCCCCCAAGTGGGTAGTCCCGTAGATGTGAAGGAAGCTGAGCGAACGCAGAACTACAGCCTATTCCAGCTAACAGTAGCACCAAAACTACTGAACTTATGCTCACTGAGTTTTTCATCTATTTTGCAGCACTCCACCGGTGACAGTCCCGTTAGCCTGACGCTCTGCCAGAATCTTCTGGTATCCTTCTTCATCAAGGTGAGTAACTGCAATCCATGCGTGCGACATTTCATCCCCGGTCCGTTGACCAGAGATCACCCACTGATCAGGATCAGGATTCCAGGGATTGTCAGCCGTGTTGTCGTGCCAGCCAGTCAGGATCATTACCGCACCCGTTGGTACCAATGGCTGATACCCTTCTTCGTAGGTGTGGCTGTGGTTCCAGCCTGCGCTCCAGTTTGATGCTTTGCTGATGACTTCTTTACGACCAGTCGCCGGATCAAATATTTCCAGAGTTTGCGCCACGCCCCTTAGATGCATGTGCGGCTGCCAACTGTCGATACGCACCGGGTGGTCGAAGGAGTGATAACCCTGCGTCATTAACTTGCCATGAGGGGGAATCATGTAGTCAATTCCCTGGCTCAAATAGTAATTGTCTACGTCCTGTAAATAAGCTTCATCCTCGTCAAAATCGTCGTCTTCATCGTAGTACCAGATACCAACTGCAACTTGATCATCTGGTACTGCTTTGCCGTCAGGGTAATAATGAACACTCCATTCAATCATGGAATCAGCAGGCGCTACCCTGCAGGCTCCTTTAGGAATTTTCTCACCGAGTTTTCCCATGGCATATTCTGACAGCAGGCTATTCCATTCCCATTCATCATTTTCATCTTTCGTAAGGATAGTTGTTACAGCGTGGTGG
>Ga0181567_10004346_pt1 | contig 10404 bp, 8 predicted proteins | sample 101ome_14_FD_133761 | JGI IMG/M metagenome (GOLD analysis project Ga0181567, IMG submission 133761) | Coastal salt marsh microbial communities from the Groves Creek Marsh, Skidaway Island, Georgia - 101403AT metaG (megahit assembly) | ecosystem: Environmental > Aquatic > Marine > Intertidal zone...
CTCGTGCCCTGGAATACCTGCGGCGCCTACATGAGCGCCACACTGGGTGTCGCCACCTTTGAGTACCTGCCCTACGCCGTTTTCAATTACATGTGCCCATGTATCGCCATCGCGTTGGGTTACTCACTCATTGCACAGAAGCCCCAAGAGGCGGGATTGTGAAGACAGCAGCAGAGCTCAGCTGGGATCAAGAGCAACCCTTCATTGAGACCCGCGTGGTGGGCATTAACGATATCGATGGCCTAGAACACACCAACAACGCCGTCTACGTTAATTGGTGTGGCGATATTGCCTGGTCGCACTCACAGGCGTTGGGATTGGGGCTTAGACAGTATCAGGAACTGGATCGGGCCATGGCGGTACGCGAAGCCTATTACGACTATGTGCGCGCCACGCGTCTCGGCGATGAGCTTCTTATTGGCACTTGGATTGAGTCTTGGGAGCGGCGCATGATGATGCAACGACGGTTTCAGATTCTCTGCGCAACGACCGGAGAGACTGTACTGAGAGCGCATATGCTCTTCGTTTGCATTGAGCTTTCAACCGGACGCCCTAAGCGCCCACCTCAGGCTTTCATTGACGGCTACGGCCCCGCCGTTCGCGATCCTGTTTAAGCTCGGGACCAATCAAAAGCCAGCGTCGACTCAATGGTGTCAAATTTATGCTGCACCATAAGTAGCCGATCTAGACCCATTGCAACGCCCGCGCAATCCGGCAGGCCCGCCAACATGGCATCCAATAAATACGCATCTATGCCCCGTTCAGGTAGGCCGCGCTCCCGACGAAGACGGTTATCCTGTTCAAACCGCCCGGCTAACTCGTCAGGATCGGTACATTCCCAATACCCGTTGGCCAACTCTATACCCTGAACATAGCATTCAAATCGCGCTGCCACTGCAGCGTCATGGCCGGGAATGCAGCGGGCCAAAGCGGCCTGCGAGGCCGGGTAGTCGGTGACAAAAACCACCCCCCAATCGCTTATTGCCGGCTCAACACAATGGCTCATCAAGACATCCCAAAGGCCGTCTCGATCAAGGTCATCTGGTACTGTCAAACCAAGAGACGATACGAGCTCGCCAAGTTCACCGGCATCCATACCCAGCGGATCAACACCCAGTACCCACTGCATCACCGCCTGCCAAGACCAAATCTGCCAACCTGGCAAGCCCGTGATAGCACAGACCAACTCACCCACCTCGCGCATTAATTGGATGTGATCAAAGCCAATGCGATACCACTCTAGCAAAGTGTATTCGGGGTTATGTCGTCGCCCCACTTCACCGGCCCGGAAGGCTTTGCATACTTGGAAAATATCGCCTGATCCGGCAGCGAGCAAACGCTTCATCGCGTACTCGGGCGAGGTCTGTAAATAACGCGCGCCCTCAGAATGTGGCAAACAAAAGTTCTCCAGTGCCGGATCCGTCACCGCTGCCTGAGATAACAAGGGGGTTTCAACTTCGAGAACGCGCCGTTCAGCGAAGAAAGCGCGTACGACCGCAAGAAGCTCAGCGCGTGCTAATAGCGCCGAGCGATCGGCGCTAGGGCGCCAGCCGGTCAAGATTTAACTGCGGCTTGCGCGGCTAACGTATTCGCCAGTGCGAGTATCCACTCGAATCACTTCGCCCTGCGAAATAAACAGTGGCACGCGCACCACCGCACCGGTGGTCAAGGTTGCTGGTTTAGACCCACCTTGAGCCGTGTCACCCTTAAGGCCGGGATCGGTCTCAATGATTTCAAGCTCAATGAAGTTGGGCGGTGTTACCGAGATGGGGCTGCCGTTGTACAAGGTCACCTCGTAACGCTCTTGCTCCTTTAGCCACTTCTCGGTGTCACCCACCGTGGCGCGATCGGCACTGTGTTGCTCAAAGGAATCGGGGTCCATGAAGTAGAAAAACTCCCCATCGGTATAGGAGTATTCCAGGTCATAGTCCATGACATCGGCACCTTCTAAGGTATCGCCAGACTTAAATGTGCGCTCCCAGACCCGAGCGGTCTTCAAATTACGCAATTTAACGCGGTTGAATGCCTGGCCCTTGCCGGGCTTCACAAATTCATTTTCCAAAATAGAGCAGGGCTCGCCATCAAGCATCACTTTCAGGCCGGGTTTGAATTCATTGGTGGAGTAATTTGCCATGGGAGTATTTCCGTTCTTGATCGCGGCGGATGATACCTCAGCCGTCGGTAATTAATAGGGTTTTATGCTTAAGCGCGCCGCTCACTGTCCGCACCTAGCAGGTAAAGCACGCCATCTAAGCCCACGTGGCTCAAGCTGAAATCGGCCTGCTCACGCACAACAGGCTTGGCATCAAACGCTACGCCTAGGCCTGCAATACCGAGCATTAACAAATCATTGGCGCCATCGCCCACGGCGATCACCTGATTCAATTCAATGCCCATCTCTTGGGCAAGCTCCGCTGTCATGTCACGCTTATATTGGGCATCGACAATGACGCCGCTGGGCAACCCAGTCAGGCATCCATCAACAACATCCAAACCGTTAGCATGAACGCTGTCAAAGCCGAACATCTGCTGTAAGTGCTCTGCAAAGTATGCAAAGCCGCCTGATAAAATAGCCGTTCGGATACCGCGGGCTCGGAGTGTTGTCATCAGCTCGGACAAACCCTCGGTAATGGGTAAATTCGCTGCAATCTCAGCCAGCGCGGCTTCGGGCAGACCTCGCAGCATCGCCAATCGCTCGCGAAAGCTCGCTTGAAAGTCCAGCTCGCCGCGCATCGCCCGTTCGGTGATCGCCGCTACCTGCTCACCAACACCGGCAGCTATGGCCATTTGGTCAATGACCTCACAGCGGATCAAGGTCGAGTCCATATCAAATACCGCAAGGCGGTAGGGGTTCAAGCGGACCGCGGCAGACTGCAGCACACAATCCATGCCCAGCTCATCACCGAGCGCCACTAATGTCGCGGATACCTGATCAGGCACGGAAACAGCACCGAGCCCCAGCACCCACGCCCCTCGGCACCGATGAAACGCCCGTGGTACGGGCAGCTCGCGACGGGATAGCACTTGTACACCGGCGTCAATCAACGCGTCCTCCACCGCCTGAGGCGGTGCACTTAATGGTCGAGGCGCAATAACAACAAGACTGTGGCTGGCGGCGGTCACGGGACACTCCAAATAAGGAGCGCAAGCATACCGCAGCCGCCCTGTTTATACTTGGGCAATCTCTCCCAAAAAGTTGGGCCTTGTGTGACCATCATCGAAGTATTTAAGACACGCCCCCTTAGTCAGCAACTGGCGCTGGCGGCCAGCGGTTGCGCATTGTTCGCCACGCTAGCGCTTGTGCTACTTGCCGCCCAATCCAGTCGCTATACCCAATCCGCTTTGCTCGATGACTACGGACAAGCCGTGGTAGACCAGCTGGCGAGCAAGCTGGCCACCGAACTCGCCGTTGGCGACCGCCTGGGTGTCGCCAGTGAACTGACCAGCCTTGTTAGCCAGCCCAGCATTGCCATGGCCAGGGCGCGAGACGTTGAAGGTGTGGATATTGCCCTGGTGGGATCTGCCCTAGATGGCCAGCGCCAGTTCATGGCCGTTATCACCATCGCCGGTGATCGCGCAGGCACCGCCCATATCAGCCTGAATACCCAGCATTTAGACGGTGTTCAGCGGCAATTCCTTATTGGGCTGTCCGGTTTGGCTGTATTACTCAGCGTAGCGGTGTATTGGGTAACGCAGACCCTGGCACGCAGGCTAGCGCGCAATATCAGTGCGGTGACCGCCGAGTTGGCTGTGGTTACTGGCGATGTACCCGAGAGCACCAATGAACTTGAAGCACTGCGGCAGCGGGTTGCTGATCTGCCATTGGACCTTCTCAAGTCGCAGGTGGCCTCAGCGAGCACTGAGGATCACTACGTCGAAACCGCCATTTTGTTCATCCATTTTCGCAGCCTGCCCGGCTATGTTGACACCGTTGACCAGCAGCGATTGCAACGCTACGTGGCTCACATTCACCGCTTAATCTACGGTGCGGCGGGATTTTATGGTGGCCAGCTTGAAGCCTCGCGGCAATTTGGGGTAAGCGTTTACTTTTCTGGCAAACACAAAATTGGCTCACCGGCGCTGTGTGCGGCTAGCTGTGCCTGGCTCATTCAGAATGCCGCACCGGACTTGGGCGCTATGCTGCGACTATCTGTCAGTCTAGGGTTGGCGATCGGCGGCAGCGAACTGGGACGCGGTGATGGCCGGGACCTGTACCCGGGTTTGTACACTCAAGCTGCAATTGATGAATTACAAGAGCTTGCCCGCAAACCGATAGAGGGCATTGTGGTATCGGATTTCGTCGCGGAAGACATCGACCTCATGACCCGGATGGGCGTCGAGCACAGTGACTCCGCATCACTGCTCGGTGACATGAGCGATGGTCAGCGCGACCTGCTAGAACGGCAACTACGCATCCTATTAAAAGCGTTAATCGATTCTAATGACGACGAATCTGATGACGAGCATCAACTAGACTGAATCGTAAGCGCTGTTACTTTTTGAAAGCCTTTGGGCAATTTATTTCCGCGCCGGCCTCGCTCGCCACGGTAGTGCTCTAAGTCAGCAAACTTTAGTTTGAGGTGCTGCTTACCCGCCACGACCTGCAGGGTGTCGTTGGCACCCATGACCGCTAGACCCACCATGAATTCCTCCCGTGCTGCCGCGCGAGCGCTAGGGATACCGATGATTTTATTGCCCTTACCGCGCGCCAATTCGGGCAAATCCGCCAGCGGAAAGACCAGCATGCGGCCTTCATTGGTCGCAGCGACCACCATGACATCCTCAGCTTCGGTAACGGCTGCGGGCTGTAACACACGGGCACCTTTTGGGAGAGTCAGCAAGGTTTTACCCGCTTTATTTTTTGCTTGCAGGCTACTAAAGCGCGCCACGAAGCCATAGCCAGCATCGCTCGCCAACAGGAACCGATCTTGGTCAGCTCCCGTCAGCAAAGCCTCAAACGATGCCCCTGAAGGCGGATTGATACGACCGGTCAATGGCTCTCCCTGACCACGTGCCGACGGCAGGTTGTGCGTCGGCAAGCTGTAGGAGCGCCCGGTGGAATCAAACACCACTGTGGGTAAGTTGGTCTTGCCTTTGGCGGCAAGCTTAAAACTGTCACCGGATTTATAACTCAAACTGGCCGGGTCAATATCGTGACCCTTAGCGGCACGAATCCAGCCCTTCTCAGAAAGCACAATCGTGACGGGGTCCGCCGTGGTGAGCTCAAGCTCGCTAAAGGCGCGGGCTTCCTCGCGCTCCACCAGCGGCGAGCGCCGGTCATCACCGTGGCTTTCCGCTACCGCGAATAATTCTTTCTTGATCAGCGTTTTCATCCTGGCATCACTGCCCAGGGTTTTCTCCAGGCCATCACGCTCCTCGGCGAGCTCGTCTTGCTCCCCGCGGATTTTCATTTCTTCGAGCTTGGCCAAATTACGCAGCTTCAACTCCAAGATCGCCTCGGCTTGAATATCGCTAATCCCAAAGCGCTTCATCAAAGCGGGCTTGGGTTCATCCTCTTCTCGAATAATCTGAATCACTTCGTCAATATTCAGGTAGGCAATCAAATAACCTTCGAGGATATGCAACCGCCGCAAGACTTTTTCCAACCGGTACTCAAGACGGCGCTTGACGGTAGCGCGACGGAATTCAAGCCACTCCCGCAGGATATCGCGCAGGGACTTGACGGCGGGGCGACCGTCAATGCCAATCACATTGAGGTTTACCCGATAGCTGCGCTCCAAGTCACTGGACGCAAACAGATGGCTCATGAGGCCTTCTAAATCAATGCGGTTAGAGCGCGGCACAATCACCAGTCGCGTGGGATGCTCGTGGTCCGATTCATCCCGCAAATCCGCCACCATGGGCAGTTTTTTAGACTGCATCTGTGCGGCGATTTGCTCCAATACGCGAGAACCCGAAACCTGATAGGGCAACGCATGAATGACGATCGCGCCATCCTCCACTCGCCAGGCCGCCCGCATACGCAAACTGCCCCGGCCGGTTCGGTACATCTCCTGGATATCTGCCCTGGGGGTCACGATTTCGGCTTCGGTGGGGAAATCGGGGCCTTGAACGTGCTCGCACAATTCATCGACAGTGGATTTGGGCGACTCCAGTAGTCGCACCGCGGCACTGACCACTTCACGTAAATTGTGCGGCGGGATATCGGTGGCCATACCCACAGCAATACCGGTGGTGCCGTTGAGTAATAAATTCGGCACTTGTGCCGGCAACACCGTGGGCTCTTCCAAGGTGCCATCAAAGTTGGGCTGCCAATCTACCGTGCCCTGACCCAACTCACCCAATAAAACTTCGGCGTAACGGGTCAAACGGGATTCGGTGTAACGCATGGCCGCAAACGACTTGGGGTCATCGGGAGAACCCCAGTTACCTTGGCCATCAATAAGCGGGTAGCGGTAGCTGAAATCCTGCGCCATTAACACCATGGCCTCGTAGGCGGCACTGTCGCCATGAGGATGGAATTTACCGATCACATCGCCCACGGTACGCGCCGATTTTTTGTACTTGGCGCTCGCCTTTAACCCAAGCTCGCTCATGGCATAAACGATACGACGTTGCACCGGCTTTAAGCCGTCGCCAACGTGGGGCAGCGCCCGATCTAGAATGACGTACATGGAATAATCAAGGTAGGCTTTTTCGGCGTAGTCGCGCAGCGATAGGGTTTCTACCGCGATCGGGCCTTGGGATAGGTCTGTCATGAGGTCCTAGATTCCAAAAAACTGAGGTAGCGCGCCGGGGTCTGCTCGCTGTGGCTGAGCAGGGCGTCGACGCGATACGTAATACTATGAGAACAGCGCATGCGGGGGTATCGTAACCGAGTGCCGGAGACGCGGCTACGATAACTGCATCAGAACTTACGGAAACCAATAAAATTGTGATGAGCGGGAAGGGTTTTGAATCGCTTAGCTGGGATTGGGGTCACTTTAATGATCACAATAGCCAGCAATGGCACGACATCTTGCAACTGAGGGCGTCCGTGTTTGTGGTGGAACAAAATTGCCCTTATTTGGATCCCGACCACAAAGATCCAGCCTGCTGGCATTTGAGTGTCCGCGATCAGGGGCAGCTGGTAGGCACCTTGCGGGCGGTGCCACCCGGCGTGTCCTACTCCGACTGTTCAATTGGCCGGGTATCCCTCAATCCCGCCTGGCGAGGACGCCAGCTGGGTCGAGAAATGATGGAGCAGGCGATAGCGTTTACCCAGAGCCGCTGGCAAAACCCGATCCGCATTAGCGCACAGGCCTACCTGCAAGGGTTTTACCAGTCCCTAGGGTTTGTCACCGTTAGGGGGCCATACCAAGAAGATGACATTCCCCACTATGAAATGGTGCTGACCTAGGCGGCTTTGCGAGAGGCGCGCTTGCGCTCGTGCTCAAGCAACAGTTTCTTGCGCAAACGAATGCTGTCAGGCGTCACCTCGACCAACTCATCCTCGTCAATAAACTCGAGCGCCTGCTCAAGGGTGTGACGTACCGGCGGCGTAAGCACTACCGCCTCATCAGTGCCTGAGGCGCGCACGTTAGTGAGCTGTTTAGCTTTGGTGGGGTTGACCACCAAATCGTTACCTCGACTGTGCAGACCCATAATTTGGCCTTCATAAACGTCGACGTTGGGCTCAATAAACAGGCGCCCGCGATCTTGCAGACTGAATAAGGCGTAAGCCAAAGTTTTGCCCGAGACCATCGATACCAAGACACCGTTGTTGCGCGCACCTAATTCGGATTTCGCGACTGGGCCATAGTGATCGAAGATGTGGGTCATGATGCCTGAGCCCGAGGTCAGAGTAAGAAACTGTGACCTAAAGCCAATCAGGCCGCGTGCGGGCACGATGAACTCTAGGCGAACACGCCCGTTACCATCGGTAATTAAGTTCTTCATCTCGGCACGGCGGAGACCCAACTCTTCCATAACGCCACCTTGGTGCGCGTCTTCGCAATCAATAACCAAGTGTTCATAGGGCTCACACAGGGCACCATCGATCTCTTTTTGAATGACTTCCGGGCGCGACACACCCAACTCAAATCCCTCGCGACGCATGTTTTCTATGAGCACGGAAAGGTGCAGTTCGCCACGGCCTGAAACTTTGAATTTGTCGGGGCTGTCGCCCTGCTCCACCCGCAGCGCCACGTTATGGTTTAACTCGCGTTCCAGGCGCTCTTTAATATTGCGCGAAGTCACGTATTTACCTTCACGACCGGCAAACGGGGAATCATTTACCTGAAAGGTCATACTCACCGTGGGCTCATCAACCGTCAGTGCTGGCAGCGCTTCTGGATGTGCCGGGTCGCACAGGGTGTCGGAAATATTGAGCGCATCGATACCGGTCACACAAACAATGTCGCCGGCTTCCGCGCGCTCGGCCTCTACACGCTCAAGCCCCAAATAACCCATTACCTGCAACACTTTGCCATTGCGCTTATCGCCCTCACGATCCACAACCGCGACCTGGGTATTGGGTGTTAACACACCCCGGGTGATGCGCCCGACGCCAATAACACCGACATAACTGTTGTAATCCAACGCGGAGATTTGCAGTTGCAAAGGTCCGTCAGCGTTAACCTCTGGTGGGGCAACTTTATCAACGATGGCCTGAAACAAGGGCGACATGTCATCAGCCATGTCTTCGTAATCTTCACCGGCGATACCGTTGATCGCCGAAGCATAAATAACAGGGAAGTCGAGCTGCTCTTCAGTCGCACCCAAGGTATCGAACAAGTCAAAAACCTGGTCAATGACCCAATCAGGGCGAGCGCCGGGACGGTCAATCTTATTAACCACTACGATGGGGTTGAGACCACGCTCAAAAGCTTTCGAGGTAACGAACCGCGTTTGGGGCATGGGGCCATCAACAGCGTCTACCAAAAGCAATACTGAGTCGACCATCGACAGCACACGCTCTACCTCACCACCAAAGTCGGCGTGCCCGGGGGTGTCGACGATATTGATGCGGTAATCGTTCCAGCGAATCGCGGTGTTCTTAGCCAGGATAGTAATGCCGCGCTCACGTTCTTGGTCATTGGAATCCATGATGCGCTCAGCGCCGGCATTTTTGCGATCCAAGGTGCCTGATTGCTGCAGCAAACAGTCCACAAGCGTGGTCTTTCCATGGTCAACGTGGGCGATAATGGCGATATTGCGAAGCTGGTTAATCACGACTGAATCTCGTATTGGGGAGGGGCTAGGCCAAAAGCGCGCGGAGTTTAGCAGAAGGGCGCAGCCGCGTCGGAAACAATGACGGTACATTTTGGCGCAAGCTCCGCACGTTTTTAGTGCGCTGTGCATTATTTTGGTGCACAATAGCGTCGCTGGAGTTTGGTCCGCCGCTCTAAGCTGAGTTTTTTTTCTTGATTTATCAGTCGTTTAGTTTGAAATCTGGGCTCGCTACAAGGTTGGCATGGGTCTTGCTCCTAACAGGCGACTGGCAACGTGTTGACGTCTGTAGACCCAAACACCAACCCTTTCAGTGGCGGGAAACCGACCCAAATTAACCCTTGGAGGAATACCAAATGGCTGAGCGCACGCTCAATTTGATCAAAGACAACGATGTCCGTTGGGTCGACCTGCGATTCACCGACACCAAAGGCAAAGAACAACACGTGACCATCCCGGCCACCGAGGTGGATGACGACTTCTTTGAAGACGGCAAAATGTTCGACGGTTCATCTATTGCTGGCTGGAAGGGCATTAACGAATCAGACATGATTTTGATGCCTGACGACGAGAGCTCTTTGCTTGACCCCTTCACCGATGACACCACCGTGATTGTACGCTGCAACATCGTTGAGCCCTCCACCATGCAGGGCTACGACCGTGACCCTCGCAGCATCGCGGTTCGCGCTGAGGCCTACCTCAACTCTACCGGCTTGGGCGATACCGTTTACTTCGGCCCCGAACCCGAGTTCTTTGTTTTTGATGACGTTAAGTGGCACGCGGAGATGGGTAGCGCGAGCTACACCATCAACTCCGAGGAAGCGGCCTGGGCGTCCAACAAAGATTTCGAAGACGGCAACACCGGTCACCGTCCGGGCGTGAAAGGGGGTTACTTCCCCGTACCGCCAGTTGATTCACTGCACGACATCCGTGCCGCCATGTGCTCTGCCATGGAGCAAATGGGTCTACCTATTGAGGTACATCACCACGAAGTGGGCACGGCTGGTCAGTGTGAGATCGGCGTTCGCTTCAACACCCTAGTGAAAAAAGCAGACGAAGTGCAGGTGCTCAAGTACTGTGTGCACAATGTAGCCCACGCTTATGGCAAGACGGCAACGTTCATGCCCAAGCCGCTGGTTGGCGACAACGGTTCCGGCATGCACTGCCACCAATCCATCGCCAAAGGTGGTGAGAACACCTTCGCTGGCGACGGCTATGCAGGCCTGTCAGAAA
>Ga0181567_10004351_pt1 | contig 10397 bp, 9 predicted proteins | sample 101ome_14_FD_133761 | JGI IMG/M metagenome (GOLD analysis project Ga0181567, IMG submission 133761) | Coastal salt marsh microbial communities from the Groves Creek Marsh, Skidaway Island, Georgia - 101403AT metaG (megahit assembly) | ecosystem: Environmental > Aquatic > Marine > Intertidal zone...
AACAGCAAGGTAAAATGGATTGACCATTCTGGTCGATGAGGCATATGAACATTTTGTTTTTGATGGGCGTAAACACATAAGTTTGGCCAGCCTTCCGAACATGCATCCTACTACTATTACAATCCAAACTATGAGTAAAATTTTTAATATGGGTGGATGGAGGGTCGGATGGGCTGTCGGGCCCGCTCATATAATACAAAAAATGCACTTGGTTCACACTCACGCAGTGACCGCCCCTTCGACATTTTCGCAATCAGGTGCTGCTGCTGCCTTAGCGGCGGGTATTGCAGAGGGCAATCAGCCAATAGCAAATATTGTCGAGCGTTATGAGACGCAAAGGGATGCAATGATTGAGGGGTTGGCCTCAATCCCAGGCGTTTCATGCCATGTCCCACATGGGACTTTTTTTGTTTTTCCGAATGTCAGCAGATTCAAAGCCCCACCTGCTGGCATTAGTAATTTTCTTCTTGAGGTAGGTCATGTTGCGACTGTGCCTGGTTCAGCTTTTGGGCCAAATGGATCTGAGCATATAAGAATGGTTTTTAAGTGCGACACGGAAATGATCAAAAAAGGTATCGCGTGGATGGCCGCTGCTTTTGGAAAGCTTGAATATGAATAGGTTATTAAATTGGGTCCGCATCTTTTTGGGAAAAGAGCTCTATGAATTATGAATTTGATTGGTCTCTCCTTCTGCAGGAGCCAAATTGGGGCTGGGTAATTGAAGGGATTTCAAATACCGTTCAACTTTCATTGATGGCTTGGGGGCTAGCTTTAGTCATTGGAATTTTTATAGGTACAATACGCATGGCTAAGTCACGCGTGTTAAGGCTTGTCGGCACTACTTATGTTGAAATATTTCGAAACATTCCTCTTTTAGTTCAGCTTTTTCTTTGGTTTTTTGTTTTTCCACTGCTCTTGCCAGATGATTTTATGCGAGCATGGAACAGACTGGATGGCGTTCCTTTTTTAACAGCTTTAATTGGTTTATCCCTGTTTACAGCAGCCCGTATCGCGGAACAGATACGATCTGGTATCTCCTCGATACCGAAAGGGCAGTTTCTTGCAGCGTACTCGACTGGTTTGACTGAAGTACAGACGTTTCGCCATGTAATAATCCCATACGCTTTCCGAGTTATGATACCAGCCATTGCGTCGGAGTTTCTTACTATTTTTAAAAACTCCGCCCTTACTCTTACGATCGGAGTAGCTGAAATTACTGGCGCGGCGAAAACTATTGAGGCTTATACCTTTCGCGGCATTGAGGCTTATTCGGCGGCTTCATTGACTTATATGCTTACAACGGCGTCCGTTGTGATTTTCATGGGATGGTTAGAACATGTGCTTCGTATACCCGGACTAATTGGGAAACGGTAGGGGCTGGGCATGGATTTTTCAGTAATAAGCGACAATATCGAATTTCTAATGCTTGGCTTGATGCGTAGTTTCCAACTCGCCGTTTTTACGATAGTCTTCAGCTTAACGATAGCCTGCTTCATTGCGATAGGGCGGGTGAGTAGCAGGCGCGCAATAAGATATCCGTCTGCAATATTCGTTAATTTGCTGCGAAGTAATCCTCTAATATTAATTGTTTTCTGGTTTTTCTTTTTGGTACCGCTAATTACCGGGAAAACATTGCCTGAATTTCATACTGTACTAATCGCATTCGTTGTATTCTTTGCCGCGTACTTTGCAGAAATTGTGCGCTCTGGCATTCAATCTGTCGGTGCGTCTCAAGTAAAGGCGGCTTTATCAACTGGTTTGACCTATTCGCAATCCATGCGTTTAATTGTTCTACCTCAGGCTTTTCGCAACATGCTGCCAGCACTTGTGACAGAGTGCGTGATCGTTTTTCAGGGCACTACGATAGCTTATGTGATTGGAATGCGAGAATTTTTGCATAGCACTTCACTAGTTGCTGAACGAACAGTTCGCCCCGTAGAACTCTACCTTTTTGCAGCGCTTGTTTACCTTGTGATTTGTTTTGCAGGCACGCGTTTGGCTCTTTTTCTCGAAAAAAAATAAGGAATAGGTCGGATGACATTACCTTTAGTACAGATAAATAATTTGTCGCTGCGATATGGAAACTTTGTGGCGCTGGATGATATCTCGATAGATTTTATGCCTGGAACTTGTGTCGTTATATGTGGACCTAGCGGATCTGGAAAGAGTTCATTACTTCGTTGTGTGAATCGACTTGAGGATTTCGATACAGGCGATGTTATTTTTGACGGACAGAGTTTAAAAGCTGCGCAAAACGTGTCAAAAATTCGGTCCAATATTGGAATGGTTTTTCAGCATTTTGAGCTGTATCCACATTTATCTGTAATGAACAACATCACCCTCGCGCCTCGATACGTAAACGGAGTAAATCGTGATGAGGCTGAAGCAAAAGCTAACAAACTTCTTGAACGTGTTGGGATATTAGATCAAGCACACAAATATCCGGATGAACTCTCAGGCGGACAACAGCAACGAGCAGCTATTGCTCGAGCGCTTGCTCTCGAGCCTAAGCTGATGCTTTTTGATGAACCGACATCTGCACTTGATCCAGAAATGATCTCTGAGGTTTTACAGGTAATGCGTGATCTTGCTCGGAACGGGATGACCATGCTTGTTGTAACTCATGAAATGGGATTTGCGAGAGACGTGGCAGATGAAGTTGTCTTTATGGATAAGGGTAAGGTGATTGAAAGAAACGAGAGTGGCAGTTTTTTTGACAACCCGCAATCGGACAGAGCAAAAGAGTTTATCGATCGAGTATTACAAAAGATCTGATCTACCATATAGAGTAAATTTCATATAAATTGATAAAAAACAGTATTTTAGGTATATCTAATGAAGCAATATATTAAGTCAAAAAGTGTGAACAGGTGTCGTATAGGAGTTGATATTGGAGGAACGTTTACCGACATAGTTTTGACTAGCGACAAAAAACCGCCATTGGTAAAAAAGGTATCTTCAACACCTGAGAACTATGCGTCAGCCGTTGCTGAGGGTATTGAGGCTCTGATAAACGAAGAGCAAATTAATCCAGAAGAGATTAGTGATGTTGTACATGCCACAACAGTAGCGACTAACGCGATCCTCGAGGGAAAAGGTGCTCATACTGGTTTAATCACTACGCAAGGTTTTAGAGACGTTCTTGAGTTTCGGAGGGTTCGATTTCCTGAGCTTTATAACCTGAGTTATCTAAAGCCTAAGCCGCTTGTCGAGCGGCGTGATCGCTTGGAAGTTATTGAGCGCGTTTCCGCAAATGGCAGTGTAAGGATCAAATTAGATGAGACGTCTGTTGTTAGCGCAGCACTAAAACTTAAAGCAAGAGGTGTAAAAGCAGTTGCAATCTGTTTGCTACACTCATACATCAATCCCTCCCATGAAAAACGTGTTGAAGAAATCATTCGTGATGTTATGCCTGCAGATACCTTTGTCTGCTGTTCTTACGATGTTCTTCCAGAAATAAGAGAATATGAGCGAACTAGTACGACAGTTGTAAATGCCTATTTGGGCCCTGTTCTGAGTCGTTATCTTGGTCAACTCCGAAAACAACTTAATGATATAAAAGTTTTAAGCCCTCTGTACGTAATGCAATCTGGTGGGGGGCAAATGAGTGATAGTGCAGCTATGAATTTGCCAGCTTATTTTGTTGAGTCGGGCCCAGCTGCTGGTGTCGTGGCTGCGGCGGCTATTGCCAAGCGAGCGGGAGTGGAGCAAATCATAACTCTAGATATTGGAGGTACTACCGCTAAAACTGCGATTGTTGAGGGAGGTGAACCCTCTCGTACATCAGAATATGAGGTAGGTGCAGGGGTAAACCTCTCTAGCAAGCTTGTGAAAGGCGCGGGTTATTCTATAAAGCTTTCTTTCATCGATGTATCAGAAATTGGTGCTGGTGGCGGCAGCGTGGTCTGGTTTGATGATGGTGGTTTGATGAAGGTAGGCCCTGAGAGTGCGGGTTCATTTCCAGGACCGGTTTGTTACGACCTGGGTGGAGATAAGGTAACGCTGACTGACGCGAACTTATTACTAGGATATCTGAACCCAATAGGTCTACTTGGTGGTCGTATGAAGATCAATCGTGAAAAGGCATATTCCTATGTAAAACAGATAGTTGGAGATAAACTTCACCTTTCAGTTACGGATGCTGCTATGGGCATTTTCACCGTCGCTGTGAATAACATGGTGAGGGCGGTAAAATCAGTTTCCACCTATAGAGGACGTGATCCACGGGAGTTCACTCTTGTTGCTTTTGGTGGTAACGGAGCCGTGCTTGCAGCGGCGATAGCGGATGAACTTGATATTACAAAGTTTCTCGTGCCTTCCCGTTCAGGTGTGCTCAGTGCAGCCGGATTGCTTGCTGCTGATACTACTAATGAACGTGTCCGGTATCTTTTTGGTGTGGTCGGTGAGTTGGATGACGATCTAGTTTTATCCGCCTTCGATAGTCTTGGAGTGGAGGCATCAGCACAACTTCTTGAACAAGGTTTTTCCCCAATTGAAATCTCAAACAATATGTATGCAGACTTAAGATACAAGGGACAAGCATTCGAATTGACAGTGCCGGTTGATGTTCATGCTCCTAAACTAACTGAGATGTTGGCACAACGATTTCATGAAGAACATCATCGTACCTATGGTCACAAATCAAGCGAGGAGCAAGTAGAGCTTGTGAGTATTAAGGTTTCGGCTCGCGTGTCAAAACCAAAAGGAGTCAATCTAGAAAGAGCCGAAAGCACATCGGCTAAACGTGAGAGCAGAATGGTTAAATTTGAGGCAAATTCTGCCGAAGTGGAGACCATTGTCATACCGGGACGGGAAAATATTAGCGAAAGATATATATTGGGTCCCGTTATAATTGAAGAGTATGACTCCACAATAGTCGTTCCCCCAAATTGGAAAGCTGAGGTCGATGAATCAGGAAACTTGATTGTATCTAGAGGGGAGTGCGAGTCATGACTTCAAATGTTGATCCCATAACCCTAGAGGTTTTTCAAAATGCCCTCGCATCTATAGCAGATGAATTGGCATTAGTGATAATGAGGTCAGCCTACTCGAATATCGTGCGTGACTCCATGGATTATTCAACGGCGGTTTGTGACCACCAAGGGCAAACAATAGCTCAGGGACTTACTACGCCTGTTCACCTTGGTTCATTTCCACACGCCATGCGAAGTTTAATTGGCGCTTATCACGGTAATATGTCACCCGGAGACATTTTTATTTTTAATGATCCCTATGAAGCTGGCGGTATGCATTTGCCAGATTTTTATGTGATCAAGCCTGTTTTTGTTCAAGATAGATTAGAGGGTTTTGTTGCAACACTTGCTCATCAGATCGATGTTGGTGGTATTGCCCCAGGTGGCATGGGAGTTTTTTCACAGGAAATATTTCAAGAAGGGTTAAGAATTCCAATACTGAAACTTTTTGATAAAGGGCAAGCAAATGAGGCTATCCTCAGTTTAATAAAGATCAATACACGGATGCCTGAGAGCCTGATGGGCGATCTGAGGGCGCAGATATCTGCCTGCACCACGGGTGAGAAAGGAATGATTTCACTTATTAAAAAGTACGGTGGTGACTTATTTCGTAAGCACTGCGAATCACTGCACGATTACGCAGAAAAAATTATACGCAAACAAATTGCTGAACTACCTGATGGCAGGTATGCATATGAGGATTATCTTGATGGAGTTGGAGAAAATCCAGAGCCAATAAAATTTTGTGTTTCTGTGAATATTACAGGAAATCATGTAGAGATTGATTGGACGGGGACATCTCCTCAGGTCAAAGCAGCGATTAACGGGCCACTGCCAACAACGCACGCAATGTCATACCTTGGCGTTCGCTGTGCAATAGCAACGCAAATGCCAAATTGTGAAGGCTACATGCGTGCCATCTCAGTTACGGCTCCTAAAGGTTCGATTGTAAACCCCTTTGAACCAGCGGCTTGTGGTGCCAGGGGCATAATATGTTTCAGAATGTTCGATACTTTGTTGGGAGCTTTTACACAAATTGTACCGGATCGAATCCCTGCTGCCAATGAGGGTGGATCTACTGCCCCACATATAGCTGGGCGTGATGTTAACAATAAACCATTTATGGTATCGGGTGGTTTAATGGGGTGTTGGGGCGGTAACGCATCTAGTGATGGAATGGAGGGTATATCTAACCCCGCTGCTAACCTTGGCAATACTCCTATCGAACTTTTAGAAAGTCGGCAGCCTATTGAAATTACTAAGTACGCTTTCATCACCAATTCTGGAGGTCCTGGTTCTCAGCGGGGTGGTGTTGCTCTCGTTCGTGGCTATCGATTATTGGAGGAGGCAGCAGAGCTTGTGGTCCGTTCTGATAGACGCTCCGTGCCACCTTATGGGCTTAGTGATGGACTTCCTGGGACGCCGTCTTGGAATGTTATTTATTCCGATGGAAATCAGAAACTTTTGCCAGCCTGTCCAATGGAAGCTTTACCAATGAAAAAAGGTGATGAGTTTGTTCATTATCAGGCAGGTGCTGGGGGATATGGTGACCCGTTAAATAGAGATCCTGATAAGGTGCTACGTGATACGATGAATGAATTATTTAGTGTGGATTATGCAGCGGAGGTTTACGGTGTGATAATTGAAAATGAACAGGTATCTTCGGAAGAAACGGCTAAAAAAAGGAAAATTTTAAGAGCTGATAAAAGCCATAAAGGCGCGTACCTGCGGCATTTTCACGAGGCTATAGGTGTTGATTTTTCCAATTGGCAGCCGCATTTCATCGACAAAAGCTAGTGGCTTCACTGCGAGGTCATTAACATAAATTGAGAAAATAGAGAGGGTGTCTGCAGAATGAAGACTCAAGCCATTGATAATGAATCATTTTTTTGGTTGCACAGGATCTTACCCCACATTTTGCCCCACATAAAAATAAGGGTTACTGAGGGCGTTTGTCTGTCAGATTTGGGCTTGGTTAGAGGGGGTGGGGCCGCAGGACGGAGGGGCTTGCGTCTCGGATCGGCGGTTTACTTGATTGGTTGGTGGATGGGGCGGCTGCCTCGAGCGAATTCAAGTCATTGCTTGTACTGCATTTGTTCAACGATAAAAAATCTTACCCTACATTTCACCCTAAACTGATATTCGGGTTATTGTGCCACCCTGCTACACGGGGATCTCACCCTGCGCAGTGCATCGGTGGAGTTTTCTTGGCATGTCTTCGGTGTAATCGCGGACCGCGTAGTGCATCGTGCGACGATTATCCCAAACTAAGACATCTCCCACACGCCACTGATGGCGGTAGATATTCTCTGGTTGGGTCGCAACCTTGTTCATGTGGTTTAACATCCAGGATCCTTCTTCTGGGCTGACATCTTCGATTTCAGTGGTGAAGTGTGGATTAACAAATATAGCTTGTTGGTTTGTGCCACTGGGTAATCTTACGATAGGATGTGATTGTGGAGGCTTTATTTCAGACTTATCTATTGGTCGTGCATCAGAAGTGCCGGCAATGCTTCTTTGAAAAGTTGCCATTCCACTATGGAGTGCTCTCATACCGTCGATCATTTCTCTCATATTATCTGACAGATTTTTGTATGCATTAACCATATTACACAGCATCGTGTCACCGTGGCCTTCCGGTATAATAAGTGAGTGTAAAATAGTAGCTGACGGTGGTTGTTCTGAATGAGAGATATCAGAGTGCCAATAATCATTTGGCGCACCTGGGCGCCCAGGTTGGTTTTCCAGTATCAGAACTTCAGGCAAACCCTCGACGCTCGCTCGCGTTTTTAGTGGGTGCGAATTAACTGGGCCAAAAAATTCAGAAAAGGCAACTTGAGCGTCAGGGTTTAAATCCTGGTTTCTGAATAAAAGTACAAGGTTGTCATTGTAAAGTTCTAGAATGTCAGATTTTGTTTCGTTGTTTATTTTGTTCAGATCAATGTCGCAGATTTCAATTCCCAAGGCCCCATTTATACATTTTGTCTTCATCCATTGCCTCCCAATAAACGCTGCTGTTACTTATCTAATGTGTACAATTGTAATACTGAATGATTTGCCAATAAAATGTCAAAGCCTTACCTTCACGTGATACCCTATATTTTAACGCACATTAACATTGGTTTTGATGAAGATTTTTTTCTGTTTCAGAATGATTTTGTTAGAGGAATTCAATCGGATCTTGAATCTTAGCCAAAAGACCTTTGCTGAGTTGTTGGATTCAAGGCGCAGTGATATCGTTGGGTTTTGAATAGTTCATTTGGTCGATGTTTTGAGGTCAATTCTGATGCTGCCAGAACATATTAACATCCCCGCTGCATGGTTTGGTGCAGAATTAGCAAGCAAATCTGATATTTGGCATTACAAGCTTCAAGATGAAGAAATTGACGAGTTAATCACAGCCGCGAACAAATTTTGTGCATCTGGAGAAGAATTGGGGAAGATTAACCCACAAAACTTCGTATTGAATAAATTTGCAGTCAGGCTCTCTGAACTCCAAGAGGAGCTCAGAGCAGGAATTGGATTTAAACTTATCTCTGGTTTACCAGTGGACCAGTTGACTCCTGAATTATACTCCACAGTTTTTTGTGGCTTGGGTAGCTTCCTGGGTAAGGCGAGGTCACAGAATGCCGCTGGACACTTGTTAGGTCATGTTCGAGATACTGGGGCGAGTGCCAAAGACCCATCCGTTAGAATATATCAAACCTCTGCACGTCAAACCTTTCATACTGACCGTTCAGATGTTGTAGGCCTATTGTGCATTAGAGATGCTAAAGAAGGGGGCGATTCATTATTGGCTTCAAGCGTGACCGCATTCAACGAAGTAATGAAGAAGTCGCCAAACTTGGCTGAAGAGCTTATGCGGCCGGTAGCATATGATCGCCGTGGAGAGATACCGACTGGTCAAAAGCCTTATATGACGATACCGGTTGTCAATTGGTACAAGGGAAAACTCACCTGCATATACCAAAGGGAATACATCATATCCGCCCAAAGATATGAAGATGCGCCAAAGCTAACAAAATCACAGATTGAAGCTTTTGACCTTTTTGATGAGGTTTTAAATGACGACAAAATAAATCTCAAAATGAGGTTAAGACCTGGTGACATGCAGTTTGTTTATAATCACAGTCTTTTTCACGATCGCACCGGTTTCGTCGATTGGCCCGAGCCTGAAAAAACACGGCATCTGTTGCGCCTCTGGCTCTCATTGCCTGGCGACAGAGAATTACCACCAACCTTTTCACAAGCTTATGGAAACCTTGATGTAGGTGATCGTGGTGGTGTCGTAACCAAAGAGACAGTTCTCCACGCCCCAATAGATGCCTAATGATAACATGCTTAGATTTTGCACACTTGGAATTAACAAATATCGCAGCAACTACACACTCATACTAATGAGAGACACTTTAGACACTTGGGGATCTCTGTGTCTCTGTAGAGAACACTCGTAGGGCACTTCGGGATGACGAGGGTGTCTGCAGAATGCGGATTCAAGCCATTGATAATGATTCATTTTTTTGGTTGTGTAGGATCTTGCCCCACATTTTACCCCACATAAAAATCAGGGTTACTGAAGTAGCTTCTCTGTCAGATTTGGAGGTTGTTATTTAGTTACAGTCAGCTTTTTCCTCCAGCCACAGGTTAAATGGTGTGGACAAAAGCTTCCTTGACGGCGGATATGTCGACGTTCGCTTGAAACCTAGCAGGTATTCTAACCTGCTTATAAACAAATGCAGTCGGTTTTTTGGGGTTAAAGGCTTACTGGTCAGCCGCTGATGTAAGTTCTGTCCTTTGGCCGGTACCAGTTTTTTTGGTTGTGCAATGACCCTAAAAGATCCAACAGTGCTGCCGCTTTGTCGCCTGTGCTTTGTTTTAGGTTGTCATTACATCCTTCCTTCAGGCTTTGGGCCTTATTCAATTCCCCTCTTAAGGCATTCTCAACTAATTCAAGCTCTATTGTATTTAATTCAAATTTTCGTGTGTAGGACATGCTTGATCACCAATGCAGTTTTTTTGTAAAATTTAACAACGGACAATAATTACTTTATTACAAAAAAATTACTGGCTGTAAATATTAGTTTTGGGAAAAGTTAAAAATAATTTTTCGCAAAAGGTTTTGTAAAATCATACCCGCTTTTTCTGTCTGCGATTATTTCTTGGTCCAAGTTTAAATTCAAAAGTACTAGCACTCAGGGGCTTGCGTCTCAGAGGGCCGTTACTTCGATTAGTTGGCGGGTTTAAAAGTTAATGTTAGTGTTTTGCATTAGACATTTTACTAGGTCGAAATTTTAAGGTTTAAACGAAATGCTTCCTGACCCATTTGATGTTCCCGCAGCTTGGTATGGTCGAGATATCAGCAAAAAACAAAAACTGTGGAGCTATGAGTTTAATTTAAATGAAATCAGTGAATTGGAAAATGCT
>Ga0181567_10004355_pt1 | contig 10392 bp, 7 predicted proteins | sample 101ome_14_FD_133761 | JGI IMG/M metagenome (GOLD analysis project Ga0181567, IMG submission 133761) | Coastal salt marsh microbial communities from the Groves Creek Marsh, Skidaway Island, Georgia - 101403AT metaG (megahit assembly) | ecosystem: Environmental > Aquatic > Marine > Intertidal zone...
AAAAGTGATGGCAGATGGTCCCCTGAAAATACAGCAGCTCCGTTACGTTGTCGCGGCGGCGGAAAGTGGAGGCTTCAAGGCGGCAGCGGACCGCCTACACCGCACACAGCCCGCTATTTCACTGGGCATCAAGGAGCTGGAAAGCCGTTTTGGACAACCCCTGTTTGAGAAGCAGGGGCAGGGCAGGTTAACTCCCTTTGGATCCCAGTGTTTACCGCGTTTTCGCGAGTTGTTGGCGCAGCACGATCGCATATCCCGAGAACTCGATGACATGGCTAATCAGCGTATAGGCCGCGTCGAGCTGGCAACGGTTCCCTCTGTTGCCCAGCGCTATATGCCGGCGGTACTCAATAAATTTTTACGAACCCATCCAGATGTCGAGCTTAGCCTACATGACGGGCCCGCTGAATTGGTGGCCGAGATGGTTCAAGCAGGCAGTGTCGACTTTGGCGTTGGGGCTCTCTGGGCGGTAACCCCCGAGTTAACCTATGAGCCCCTGCTTGAGGATGATATCGGAGTTGTCTGTCACCAAAGCCACCGGTTTGCTGACGCCCAAAGTCTCGTTTGGCGTGATCTTGCAGGACAGTCCATGATCAGTAACGGAACCTCGCGCCTGCTCCTCGGCACCCCTGCCGAGGGGTTACTGTCAGAAAGTCGCCTATATATATCAGACATGATTTCGATTCTTGCCATGTTGCAGACGGGCACCACGTACACCACCTTGCCACGGTTGGCTTTTGAGGAATGGGACACGGCGCTGCGCTTTATCCCACTCACAGAGCCTTTGATTACGCGCTCAGTGGGCTTGATTACGCGTCCCAATGTCACGCTATCGCCTGTCGCCGCGCATGCATTGCATTTGGTCCGCGAGCAGCTTGCCGTGGTTTGAAGGCCCGGTTGACCCCATTGATCAGTTTCTATGGGCGGGTATGACCTATGCCAATAGCTTCAACTCCGGCGATGAGGACAGGTTTCGCCCTGGTGGCTATCTGACGCACTACTGGACTGATGAGTCCATAAAAATAATCGAGGGGAATCGACATCGACGCTATTTACTTTATTTGACGCATAGGGGCGTGCACACACCCTTACAGCCCACGCGGGAAGACTATACGGCCGTGGGTGCTATTCAGCCGCACCGGCTGCTGAGCTGAGACTGCTGAAAGACAGAATGTCATGGCCCCAGCCCAATACAAGCATAGATGGGAGAACCCCAAACTACCGATTGCACCTTCGTGGGGAAGGCCAACATACTGCGTGTGTTTATAGTGACAGCAAGTGGCTAAGGAGCAGGTGGCCAGCGGCCAAAACGCCTTGGTTTCTGGTACCATCTCCGGGTTTGCACCGCACTGCAGTCTGGCAATGTAGGAGCTAGATTGGACAATACTGGCAACCGGGTGAAAGGATTGGTCAGTAGATTCTGAACGGTGCGGGCGCTGTGCGCGCTCGCTTGCGTCCGGGTGACCCCGCTTTTGCACCAAGGTGCGTTGTATTCCTGCCAAGGGAACCTAGATCAGTAACACAGCGCTTATCTTTTCCAGCGATGAGAAAACTTTTTAATAGTATGGGAAACGTATGCTAAGGACGCAGGAGGGACATCTACCAACAGCCCGTACAGCGAAGACTTGTATCAGTGGTTTCTCTGTCATAGTGGCCGATAACGGTTGGCTAGGTGGGGTCTGATGGGTCAGGATCAGACACCGTTCTTCCTGGTCGGTTGCGTACGCTCAGGGACAACCCTTTTGAGGGACCTGCTACGACAACACGACAGGCTTGAATGTCCAGAGGAAACTCATTTTTTTCGCTGGGCTGACCCCTTTGGTACTGACCGTTACCGGAGAATGTACAAAAAATCTGATTTGATGCGCCGACACCGCGAGATGGACGGGGTGGACAATTTTGATTTCAGCTACATTATCAATAACTCCCAAAACCGGTGGCAGATGAGCGGCGGCTATGGACTTGCCTATCTCAAAGCACAAGGAAACCCGGAAGGTCGCTGGTTCGATAAAACCCCGCAGAATGTCTACGGCCTGCTGCTAATTGCCGCCGCCTATCCCGATGCCAAGTACGTTCACATTCACCGACACCCGCTTAACGTAGTAGCCAGCCTTCTAGAGGGCGCGGTAATGCCTCCCCACAGCCTAAACGGAGCAATTAACTACTGGACCGAGGCAATCGGTATCCTTCAGCAGTTCCGCAAGGTCGCGGACGATCGACTGATCGAGCTCCGATACGAGGATCTCACCTTGGCGCCATTAGATACTCTTATTGGCCTACTGGAGTTTCTGGATGAGGACTCCGCCTTGTTGAGCGCTGAACTGAGCAATGTGCACCCGGAGCAAAATAAGTACATTGAAAAGCTGGACGACAGCCAAGTGCAAAAAGTGCTTGAGTGTACAAAGAAAGAGCGTGAAATTTACGGCTATGGCGACACACCCTAATCCACCACAAGCAATTTTGCTTGCAGGTATGCACCGCAGCGGCACGTCGGCGGCCGCGCTTGCGTTGGAGCGCGTGGGTTGGAGTCTTGGCGCCGACCAGCTTGCAACTCAGGCTGAGGTTAATCGCGATGGTTTTGGTGAAAACGCTGGTGTGGTCGCGCTCAATGAAAAACTTTTGGCCCATTTCGGCAGCACATGGTTCCAACTGTTTGACTGGCCCGCGGGGTGGGAGCAGGAGGCGGAGGCTGGCGATTTTTTGAAGAAGGCTAAGACTGTTATCGCGGAGCAGTTCGCAGGTGAGCATCGAGTGCTCCTTAAAGATCCGAGGTTTTGCTTGACGCTGCCCTTCTGGCTGCGGGTTCTGAGCGAGGCTGGATTCGCTACCCGCGTCATTTTGCAATGGCGTCACCCGCAAGCTGTAGCTCAATCACTTAAGCGTCGGGACAGCCTGCCCATCCCCGCCGGACTGCTGCTCTGGCTACACTACACGCTGTCCTCGGAACGCTGGAGCCGTGGAGTCCAGCGGGCGTGGTTGCGCTATGAAGACCTGCTGCATGATGGAGCCCGCTCCCTGTCATTGTTTGATGATCTGGTTGTGCCAGAGTCGCTGGATGCCGGCATAGACTTTGGTTTGGCGCATCAAAGGGAAACCAGCTTTGATCATCACAGCCCGCTGACGGCTACCTGCGAGTCACTCATGCGGGCCATAGAATCTGGAGAAGAGCCGGTGAAGTCGCTGTGTCATGCCATGGAGGTGGCGGACCTAGCTTCTGTTTTTAACGCTTTTGCTTCTTCGGTGACTAGTCTCGCAGCCGAAGTCGTTTCGGTGGGTGAGCAACACAGCATGGCTTTGGCAGTGATTTCTGAGAAAGATCAGGCGATAGAACAAGTCACTGCGTATGCACGGCACTGCGAAGCGGCTGTGGCGGGGAAAGACGCGGAGATCGCCGAAGCTCTTAGCTATGCGGGCAAGTGTGAAGCTGCTGTAGCAGGGAAAGACGCGGAGATCGCCGAAGCTCTTAGCTATGCAGGCAAGTGTGAAGAAGCAATCCGATCAAAGGATTCGGAAATCGCTGAAGCAAAAGCCCGTCTCGATGAGCTGGAAGTATTGCGCGCGCAATTCTTGCTTCGACTGCTGCGCAAGCTGCGCCTGTTGAAATAAAGATGAGTCCGGTCGATGTCATCATTACTGTATATGAGGGCTTTGAAGAAGTCCGGGCATGCTTGGAGTCCGTGCTCGCAGCACCTCAGAAAACGCCTGTAGAGTATGTGGTTATCCACGACGCAGGCCCCAGCACAGAGATTGCAAGATTTGTGAAAGGCTTAGCAGAGTCTGGGCACATCACTTTGTTGGAAAACGAGAGTAATCTAGGGTTTGTGCGCTCAGCCAATCTTGGTATGGCATTGCATCCAGACCGCGATGTGGTTTTGCTGAACTCAGATACGCTGGTAAGTGGGAACTGGCTGGATCGGCTGCGCGACCATGCCACCGATGATATCGGCACTGTGACTCCGTTTTCAAACAATGCCGAGATATGCAGTTTTCCTCGTATTTGTCGTGTTAACGACCTCTCTTATCTGCCCGCAGAGATTGACGCAGCCTGCGCAGCGGCGATGAGCGGCCGGTCTGTGGACATACCTACTGCGGTGGGGTTCTGTATGTACATCCGCCGCGACTGCCTGACCGAGGTAGGACCTTTTGACGCAAAGACTTTTGGACTCGGTTACGGGGAAGAAAATGATTTCTGCTTGCGTGCGCGTGCGTTGGGCTGGCGCCATGTGTTGGCCGCGGACTGTTTTGTAGCCCACGTTGGTGGCGTGAGTTTTTCCGCTCGGAAACAAGCTTTATTAGAAAGCGCAATGACGGTGCTCGACCGGCGTTATCCGGCTTATCATGCGGAGATAGCCGAGTGGATCGCCGCGGACCCGCCTTATGCCCTTCGCTGCTTGGGGCTAATTGAGCTGCTGCGGCGCGATCCTCGTCAAAAAATTCTCGCAGTGACGCACCATATGGGAGGCGGCACAGAGAAGCATGTACGCGAACTGGCGGATGCCTGCGATGCTCGTTCCCTTGTCATAGTTATGAAACCGTTCCAGCATGGTGTGGTGCGCGTCAGCCTTGGGGTTGACGAGGATCTGCCAGGCCTTAATTTTAATTGGTCAGACTCGAAGCAGCGAGAGGCTCTGCTGCGCCTGTTGGGCTACGTTGGTGTCGGCCGGGTGCATATCCATCATGTACTGCATCTCGAGGACATGCTGCCGCCGCTTTTGGCAGATTTATCGCTGCCTTATGATGTAACTCTGCATGACTACTTCTTGATCGACGGTAATCCTACCCTCACGGATGAATCAGGCCTGTTCCAGAGAGAACGACGCCTGCGAGGTCGGGGCTGTAATGCAGCCCGATTTATTGAGGACGGGCCCCAGCTGGAGAGCTGGCATACCGACCAGCAGGCTTTGCTGGCTGGCGCAGAGCGGGTGTTTGCGCCCAGCCGAGCAGCACTGGATTTGTACCTGGATGTCTACGCACTACCCAATGCCATTGTTTCGGGGCACACAGATCTTTTAGGCGTGGCCGACCTGTCGGTAGTTCCTCGAAACCGAACAACAGAGCACAGGAAATTTCGAGTTCTTGTGCTGGGCGCGCTGGGGATCGAGAAGGGCGCGGCACTTCTCGAGAAAACAGCTATGCTCGCTGACCGACACAAACAAGCCCTTGAGTTTGTGCTGCTAGGTTACGCCTTGCGGCCTCTCACCACCGTCGAGATACTCGGCGCCTACCGCGACGAGGACCTCGATGGCCTCATCGCAGAGCAGATGCCAGACCTAATCTGGTTCCCCTGCCGCTGGCCTGAGACTTACAGCTATACGCTGAGTGCCGCATTGCGCGCAGGTTGCCCGCTGTTGGTACCGGATATCGGCAGTTTTCCCGAGCGAGTAATAGGCCGTCCACTGACATGGGTTGTGCCATATGCCACCGATGCGGCCGGTTACCTTCGGCAGCTGGGTCTGATTCGTGAAGTGCTTTCTGGCACGTCTACTGAACCGCAGTCCTGGGCGCCGCCCCGGCTCGGAGAGTTTCGTTACGATGAAGACTATGCGGGTGCTGCTATACCGGTGGTCGGCCCAGAGTTTGGCCTTGCTGACATCATTGCTCACCTAGCAGGGAGTCAGGAACGGCGTGCGGAGGGGCGGCGGCTCTCGTTACTCCGCCTTTTGCTGTGGATAAAGCAAAGGTCGGCTTTCGCTTGGTTGACCCGGCTCATTCCCTTACGTTGGCAGCGCGCCGTAAAGCGCCGACTCTCGTCCAGGCCCTTGCACGAACTCTAGTTTTAATGCGCTGGTACTTGTCTAGACAGGGCGACTGAGGGGCTTCGATCATCGCGTTTGCCCCCCAATGTGCGCCAAAGCTGTCCCGATATTTAGTGCGCGAGTACTACAATAAAGAGCTTCGGCTTGCTAGCCATCTTCCAGGCCATTCAAGACCATGACAGATTCGGCGCCACGACGAAGGTAGCGCAGTGCGCTGTCGGGCACCGGCCCAAGAAAAGTGGCACGTTTTTCGGGCGGTGAGAAGCGCTCACCTCGAAGTTCTACGTACTCAGCTTGCATATCATGCAGGAGCTGGTCCCTATTAATGTCAGGTTTTCCAGTGGTCTCACCTTTGTGAAACTGATGGAAGGAGCCCTCGCCGGGGAGAATGACAAGCTGCGTATCTTTGGTTTCCAGGGCGCGCTTGTAGAAATCCATATTCACGAGACCTCCGCCACGTTGCCGGAAAGCGGCATCAAAGCCGCCAAGTTGGTGAAACAGGGCGCGGGACATGGCAATGCAATTGCTCTCCCCAATCGGTTTGAAAAATCCGCCAGCGCTGGTGCCGGCGCTACAGCTGATGTCGAATAGCCGATAGCCGTCCTCAGGCCATCCAATTGAGGCGAGCAGTCTAGCCTCATCATCTTCATTGTAGCCCTTGCGGGCTGCTATTTGCTGAAGTTCACTACCTAGGTGATACCCTGGTACGCAGATCACGGGTTCGTCATATAGGTTTAGTCCTGCTAGCGTCCAAGCTACGACACCCGGGGTAATCATGCGTGCGCCATCAATCATGATGGCGACAAAGTCCCCTTTAGCCTGCTCGGCGCCAAAGTTAATTGCATGGATGGGCGTCGGCTCGGCCTCCTCGCGCTCGAAGTATCGGAACTGGCCGCGGTGAGCGGTGGCGCGTGCCTCTCCAAGGTTCCTCTCAGAGGTGTTTTCAACAACGATAACCTCGTAATCGGCATTCACAACGCTGTGCTGATAATCTAGGGAAAGCGAATAGAGGGTTCGGTCTAGCTGCTCCGGCATGGCGTAGGCGACCACGATGACGCTGAGCTTCAACCCCTGTTCCTCTCGACGCCGCGGGCCAGGCATATCGCAAGCAAAGCGCGTGATGGGTCGAGCGGCTGGCAGGGTTTTTTCGGACATAAGGGATTCAAACAATGAAAGCATTAGTATACATGCTTGCACTTGGACATAGTTACGGCCGCATCTTACCCTACAGCTCAGACTGCCGCCCGAGCACAGTTACCCATCGCCGCGCATGCATTGCATTTGGTCCGCGAGCAGCTTGCCGTGGTTTGAAGTTGCGGCTGGCCCCATTCTAATCTGTGGTGGGGTCGACAGTGGGAACCTTGATGGTGAAAGTTGCGCCATGTTGATTATTTGCTGCGTCTATCCGACCGCCCATGGCCGCAATGATTCCATGGGTTACCGATAACCCTAGCCCCATTCCCTTATCGGGATCTTTCGTTGTGAAGAAAGGATCAAAAACTCGTTCTATGTGATCTCTGTGAATGCCGCCACAGGTATCTTCCGCCACAATGATAATGGTTTGCTCTTCTCGCTTAATGCTAATAGTGATATTGGCTGCCGCTTCTGTCTGGTTGTCTCTGAGCTTCTCGTTCGCCGCATCAATCGCGTTCCTTATCAGGTGCGATATGGCCACCTTGAATTGCTCGGGGTTGCCGGTTGCTGTGACAGCGTTACCGGTTTGGTCTCGGTATTCCAACGCTATTACATCGTTGTGCTGTCGCTCATATTCCTCGACGGTCGCGATGAGCACTGCTGCAGGGTTGAATACCTCTCCGTGAAGGGAGCGAATGCCACCGTAGGTTTTCATGAAATTAATTAGTTCCGAAATCTTTCTAACGGCTTCCAGAGTTCTGTCAATTTTCTCGGATGCTTTTGGCGCCTGTGATAGTGGTTCTTTCAACAGGTGCCGTAAGTTGGCAAGCGATAGCGCGATTGTCTGAAGGGGCTGATTTATTTCATGGGCCATACCTGTAGTCATTTCACCCAACGTGCTGAGTCGCTGCGCGGCTAGCATTTCGCGCTCAGCTCGCTTCAGATCACTGATATCAGTCAAAATTATCCAGTACCCGTCAGGCTCACCCTGGGTATTAATCCGAGCCGTCCGGCTCATCAGGACATTCATCTGTCCTTCGGAATTTTCCGTGGTTACGGGGATGACATCGGAGTTATCAGGCAGTGAATTTTCAATCTTGGGCAGAAGGTCCGGAGATTTGCTTACCAGCTCGCGTGCGACGACATTTTCGTAGGCGATATCACCGGTTTTAGAAAATGCAATGAAGCCCAGCTGAGCATTGTCAAGTAAGCTTTCGTAGCTGGTATTCAGCGCGACTGTGCGCTCGAATCCTTGGCTGATCGATCGGTCCATAGTCTTGAAGGCATTTACCAGCCGTTGAAACTGTGAGGTAGCCTTGGTGGTGTCAAAGGTGAACGACGCGCGGCCAATGGTAATAGGGTTGTTCGCTACGTGTTCCATGGCGCCAATGAGTTGATCGAATGGTCTGGAGAAGCGCCCTACAACGAATTCTATGGCGGCTGCCATAATGAGTAGTAGCAGAGAGCCGCCGAATATCCAAAGCGTAAAGTTCTTCAGGCTGGCACCGATATGAGACCAAAAATCTACCGTAAAGCGAAAACAATCGACGTCGAACAAGTCTCGGTCAAAACTTCCGATCAATTCATCGCTGGCTTGAAATGTGATGTAGCTGTTTTTTAGATCTCTGAGGCGCTTGAAGCGATTTTCCTGCAGAGTTACACGGGCCGGGGGCACCCAGATCGCGTAGTCGTACTGCTGGTCTATGATTTTGGCTGAGTCAGATATACCATAGAGTGCCTGCGCTGAGGGGCCGTGGAAATGGCTCACTCGGTCAATGACCCCCTGTTCTATCTTCCCCGTCATGTGTCCCAGCATGTCGCTACCATATAGGCTCTGCCACAGGTCAACTGGAGTTGGATACACCAGTACAAGCCTAGGAAAGTCAGCGTTGGGGATGAACGCCACGGGGCCTTCTGGATCGTCGGTGAGTGCTATAGAAATCTCGTCTTTGGTTTCGTCCAGCAAGCGGTCAAATGTTTGCTGTTGAAGATTCAGCGCGTCGAAATTTGAGCTGGTGAAAGGAGAGCCCTGCTCTGCGATCCGAATGATAAAGTGCGGGTTACCCGGGATTCCCAAGGCATCTAGAATTTCGCGATCCCGACTCATTGGGTCAGCCGTGGCATTAGACAACAGTCGGGGCAAGATTGAAGTGAGTTGATTTAGACGAGCCCGTTGCGTCGCAATATCCGCTGACGCCGTCAACGCGAGCGCCTCAAAGCGGGCATTAGAGGCGGCAAAAAGCCGTTGAATGTTGGCCTCAATTTGCTCGTTAGTGACAACCCATAACAAGGCTAGCAGGGGTGCTGATGCCGCGAGAAGGGCCGCCGTTTCGGAGATCTCGCGCATTCTGATGGTGAAGCGCCGCGGCCCACCAAAAAACAGGTTGGGCAGCCTATGTTGTAGCAGCACGACTGTGAAGTGTAGGGCCGTTACTAGCGTAATGCAGGATACACCGCTAAAAAGTCGCTGGCCTGTCGCCGCGAGCGCATAGTCCGCATCAAAGGCAGGTAGCCAGAAAGCGAGATAGGTGAGCGGCACACCGAGGCAGGTCCAGTAGCCAAAACCAATGACCGCCAGACCGAGAGTCCTATGCTCAGATTTTATCCACTTGATGGTGAGGATAAGCAAATAGCTGTTGCTATAGGTTGCTATCCACGCGTCTAGTTCATGCGTGCCCCATAGAACGTAGGCCAGTGCAGCTGAAGCGGTTAGAAGCGCCAGTAGGTGCTTGCCACGAAACCAGAGGAGCGTGAGCAGTGCAGGCACATCAAGAAATGAAATTTCGACATTACCAAGTTCAAAACAAGGGTACACGGCCGCAAAGATTGCAAGCGCTACCAATACTAAGTAGGTGGGGGCCTGAATAATCGGCACAGAATCAGAATGACCGCGAGCTACGCTTTGATTTACGGTATTGGTACTCACCGAGATACTCGCAATTCCTCAAGCAGCGGCTTGAGCCGCTGTTGCCATACTTCAGGCTGAATCAGACCCTGGTAATGAAACCTTACGTGGCCCTCGCCATCAATGACGAAAGTTTCGGGCGCTCCCTGTACGCCTAATTTTTCTGCATACTCGCCCGTAGGGTCCTGCAGTGACACCGAGAAGGGTGATCCAAAACGCGTAAGCCAGCGCTCGGCGTCATCAGGGTTATCTTTTAGTGCAATACCCGCAAGCGGAATACCCTGCCGCGATAGCTCTTTAAGGAATTTGTTTTCAGCTTGACAGGTGACACACCAACTGGCCCAGAAGTTCAAGAGGTAAGGTTGTCCGGCTAGATCGGAAAGTTTCGCGTTGTTATTTTCGCCCAATCGCTGCAAACCGCCGTTTGGCAACGGATATTTGGTTGCTGCTACGTCGCCGCTAAATTGGCCTAGATGTGACATGCCGCTCGCTGTCCACAGCACCAGACAGAGCAGTCCTAATATGGTTGTTTTTTTACCCAAGGGTTTCATAGACACTTCTTTGTCCAGCAATCACGGGAGAGGCTAGCAAAAATCT
>Ga0181567_10004373_pt1 | contig 10372 bp, 8 predicted proteins | sample 101ome_14_FD_133761 | JGI IMG/M metagenome (GOLD analysis project Ga0181567, IMG submission 133761) | Coastal salt marsh microbial communities from the Groves Creek Marsh, Skidaway Island, Georgia - 101403AT metaG (megahit assembly) | ecosystem: Environmental > Aquatic > Marine > Intertidal zone...
GTTTCTAAAACCGCTCTACCCAAGGACGCGGGCGTAGCTCAGGGGTAGAGCGTTACCTTGCCAAGGTAAATGTCGTGAGTTCGAATCTCATCGCCCGCTCCAAATCTTCCCAGCTTTTTATGATGCTACAGGCCTTGACAATGGTCACAGCCCTATGGCTTACGCCCACTCGCTCGCCATTTTGGAATACGGACCTATCCTTGTGTCAGGACACTTGCAGCTGACGGAAAAATTTATGCGCATGTTGATTGGAATTTTCACGGTATTCTTCAGCGTCGTTTCGGCCTTTGCCGAGGATAAATTAACTACGGCTATCACCAGTATTGATGCCGATGTTGTGTTCATGCGCCATGCATTGGCCCCAGGCTTTGGAGACCCCGCCAATTTTGCGTTGGAAAACTGCACCACACAACGCAATTTGGACAGTGTCGGTCGTAAGCAGGCCATGGAAATCGGTGCGGAAGTACGACGTAGCGCAACTAATTTTACCCAAGTGTTATCAAGCGAGTGGTGTCGATGCAAAGAGACCGCCGAATTGCTGGGTCTTGGAAAATGGAAGCCGTTTTCTGGGTTAAATTCCTTTTTTCAGAACTTTGCCGACAAACAGGGCGTTTTGGAGAAGTTAAACCAAAAACTTCGCCAATTGGAACACGGTGTTACCTTGATGGTGACCCATCAAGTTGTCATCGCATCTGTGACAGGGCAATCTGTCGGAAGCGGTGAACTAGTTGCATTCAACACCCGCACCAAAGACGCCCGTAAATTTAGATTAGATTGAATTTGAAAAATTGAATCTAATGAACCCAAAGACTTATGCCGCTTTCAAATTCCGATGCTGAGCCTTATAGTTCAATACGGCTAACTCAAGGGTTCCATCGTATCGGACGATCTCTATAGTTTTAGCCTTAAATCCAACCACACCTGCGCCCGGCATTATACCTTTAGCGTCGTTTCTCGATGGACAACACATGTGTTCAATCTGCACGTCAAGTTCAATGCTGGATCAGCTCTCCACATGAAACTAAGCTTAACCAGCCATGTTCTGCTTCAAGTTCTTGATTATTTGTGTCAGTCGCTCTTAATTACACCCCAATTAATGGCGTGTCCTGCGGTGAAGTCACCCACCGGATCAATGCATTCTTTGAAGATCGAGGATTATTGCAATACCACACCTTTGGTTATGGTCATTCGTTTAGAGTGCTTAGCCATTACTATGGCCGCGAGGCGGGATTAGAAGTGCGAGAAGATATCGACACCGTTTTAGAACCAGGCATGGTGATCTCTATGGAACCCATGCTGACAATTCCCGACGGACAAGCAGGTGCAGCGGGATACCGTGAACACGACATTTTGATCATCACCGAAGACGGCAATGAGAATATCAGGTGCTACCCCTATGGCCCAGAATTTAATGTCGTTAGCTAACGGTTGTTCTTTTTACGCCATTCCTGAAATGTATCCAGATTTTCTGGGTGCGTTGCGGGATATAGGCCGATAATTGATTGGCCCGCACGCACCTGCTCGATTACGAAATCTTCATAGGCGGTCATTTTGGTTGCCTCTAAAGCCACCTCATCAGCAATCTCTGCGGGAACAACAATCACACTGTCGTCATCACCAACGATGATATCGCCAGGAAACACCGCAACATTCCCGCATCCAATTGGACCGTTGATTTCTATCGCTTCGTTATTGGTCAGGTTCGTAGGGCTAGAGGGACGATTGTGATAGGCAGGGATGTCCATTTCTCCGATATTCATCGCGTCGCGAAATCCACCGTCTGTAACCACACCTGCCCCACCACGCACCATCAATCGAGTAATCAAAATGTCACCCGCTGACGCCATTGATGGATCACGCCGACTGTCCATAACCAGCACGTGTCCCGCAGGACAGGTTTCGATAGCATGCCTTTGTGGGTGCTTGGGATCGCGAAAAGCCACCAACTGGTTGCGATCTTCGCGCGCAGGGATATAGCGCAGAGTAAATGCTGGCCCAACCATATTGCACGCTTTGGGTTTCACCGGGCGCACATCTTGGATAACTTGATTACGCAGGCCACGTTTGAAGAGGGCCGTTGCCAGTGTCGCAACCGATACCCGTTCCAGTTTCGCTTTGGTTTCAGGCTTTAGATATGCATCGCTCATTTGATACCCCTATGAAATCAGTCCATTTTTGATCATAAAATTTTTAAGCTGCTCCTGTTGATCATCACTCAGGGGCCAAGCCGCAGGCGGACGCGCCGCACCGCAATCATTGCCCAACATCGCAAGCGCGCATTTCACACCAGAAACATTGGCACCTCCTTGTTCAGCGGCGCGGATATCTTCAAACACTTGCATTGTTGCAATCAATGCGCGCGCACGATCAATATCACCCGCCTCAAGCGCTAGATTAATCGCAACCGAGTGTTCGGGCCAGACATTGATCAACCCCGAGGTAAAGCCACGCGCACCAACCGCATAAAAACTGGGTGCCCAAACTTCTGCCAAACCACCAACCCATGTGACGTGATCAGGGGCGGCCTCGATTGCGGACTTCAAAACCATCGGATTGGGCGTGGCCCATTTGACGCCAATAACACCCTCGATTGAACACATCTGTGATATGGAATCCAACCCAACCCTGTCGTTGCGCAAATAATGGATCAGGGGCACATCCTCCGCCGCGTCACGAATGGTACGAATGTAATCACAAACGCCACGTGGCGCGACAAAGGGATCAGGAGGTTGATGGATCATCAGCGCATCCGTCCCTGCTGCAACGGATGCACGTGTCAGCGCAATCGCATCAGGTAGGGCACGCCCAACGCCCGCCACAATAGGAACGCGCCCGTCAACCAATTTACAAACCAACTGCACCATCGTGACAGCTTCGGATGTGGAAAGGCCGTAAAATTCGCCCGTATTGCCGTTCACCGTTAAGATATGCACACCCGCCGAAATTGCGCGATTTATGATTGGGTCCAGACGCAGCGGTGCAATCTCACCGCTATCGTCAAAAGGAGTGACCAAAATTCCCGACACCCCAAAAAGCGCCTGGGCCAGCGCCATCAGTTTATCTCGGGCTCAGGTATAGGGGCTCCAAAATCCGTGCGAAGGAAATCGAAATCGCACCCTTTGTCCGCCTGTTCTATATGCTGCGTGTACATCTGTCCCCAGCCGCGTTCATAGCGTGGAGGGGGTGCCACCCATTTTTCACGACGCTCTACCATTTCCAGGTCCGAAATATCCACGTTCAAAATGCGGTTTGGAACATCCACCTCAATCATATCCCCCGTTTCAATCAGGGCCAGTGGGCCACCAATATAGGCCTCGGGCGCGACATGCAGAATACAGGCCCCGTATGATGTGCCCGACATCCGCGCATCCGACAGGCGCACCATATCGCGATGCCCCTGCTTTAACAGCGCCTTTGGCATGGGGATCATGCCCCATTCTGGCATGCCCGGCCCACCAATTGGCCCCGCGTTGCGCAGGATCAAAACATGATCTGGCGTCATTGGATAATCTTCGTCATTAATGATTTTTTTCATCTCATCATAGCTGTCAGCAACAATTGCAGGTCCACGATGTTTTTGAAACTTTGGATCCATTGCGGCAGGTTTTATGACAGCCCCATCTGGGGCCAAGTTCCCCTTTAACACAGCCAAGGACCCTTCGTGATAGACGGGATTGGACAAGGGACGGATTACGTCGTCATTGTAATTCACAGCCCCCTCTAGGCATTCTCCCAACGTTTTACCCGTCACCGTTTTCACGCTCAGGTCCAATTTGTTCCCCAGCTCAACCATCAAGGCGCGAAGACCACCTGCGTAATAGAAATCCTCCATCAGGTATTCAGAGCCCGAGGGGCGAATATTCGCAATCACGGGCGTTGTGCGACCGATATCGTCCAAATCATTTAAGGTCAGATCAACTCCTGCACGGCGCGCCATCGCAATCAGGTGAATGATTGCATTTGTGGAACAGCCTGTGGCCATCGCAACAGTGACCGCGTTGCGCGTGCTGGCGTGCGTCATAATTTGATCCGGGGTCAAATCCTCCCACACCATATCAACAATGCGCCGACCACAAGCGGCCGACATCCGTTTGTGTCCCGCATCTGGTGCTGGAATGGTGGATGCCCCGGGCAGTGTCAGGCCCCAACCATCTACAATGCTCATCATGGTAGACGCAGTGCCCATCGTCATGCAGGTGCCATAACTGCGCGCAATGCCACCTTGGACGCCGTCCCATTGCTCTTTGTTGATATTGCCTGCACGCCGTTCGTCCCAATACTTCCAAACATCTGTACCAGAACCCAGTTTTTCCCCAGCGTAATTGCCGCGTAACATGGCCCCTGCAGGGAGGTAGATAAATGGAATACCCATGCTGACTGCGCCCATGACCAAGGCAGGCGTTGATTTATCACAGCCCCCCATGAGAACGGCCCCATCAATGGGGTGCGAACGTAACGTCTCTTCCACCTCAATTGCACCCATGTTGCGATAGAGCATCGAAGTCGGTTTCAAAAATTGCTCGGCAAACGAATGGACAGGCATTTCAACAGGCATACCCCCTGCCTGATAGACCCCTTTTTTCACATACTCAGCACGATCGCGCAGGTGGTGGTGGCAGGGCGATAGATCAGACCACGTGTTGATAATTGCGATGATCGGCTTTCCCTCCCAATCAGCACCATCCAGTCCCATCTGCATCGCGCGTGATCTGTGACCGAACGAACGCAAATCATCTGGTGCAAACCAACGTGCTGAACGTAAATCCTCTGGTTTTTTCATGTTTGACCAGCCCTGCTTATTATCATTTGGCTAAAGTTGAACATGTAAATCAAAACGAAATCAACTCCATAAAAAGAACGCGGACCATGTGGCCCGCGTTCGTGAATTGGTTTCTCTGTCGCGCATCTGCACAAATGCAATGCATCAACCACGCATCTTGGCACCGCTTGGGTCGTAAATGGGTTCGCCCTGAACTGTCGCGCAATAGCGTTCGCCCAAAATTTCAACATCTAGCCTCGTTTCCGCCGCAGCATGTTCTTTCGCCACATAGGCCATCGCCATGGAACATTGCGCATGATGGGCATAGCCACCAGATGTGATGTACCCAACAGCCTTATCACCAACCAAAACAGCCTCATCAGAAGTAACATCGATAGGTGCTTCAATGACTAAGGTGACCAATTTACGCTTTGGTCCCGCCTCTTTGGCGGCAAGGGTCATGGATTTGCCTGTGAACTCCTTGTTCCAATTGATGAAGGTGTCCATTCCACTTTCGACAGCATCAAAATCGGGGCGGAATTCCAAACCCCATGCGCCCCACCCTTTCTCAAGGCGTAAGGACATCAATGCGCGTGCGCCATACCATTTGTATCCCAAATCTGCACCCGCCTCTTCAATCGCCTCGGACAGGCGCAGTAGATACTGTGGACGACAATAAATTTCGTATCCCAATTCACCCGAGAAACTGATGCGGTTCAAAACAACAGGCACACCGCCCACGAAAGTTTCGCGGCAATCGCGGAATTTCATCCCAGCAGCTGACACATCATCACGGGTGATGCGAGACAGCAATTCTCGTGATTTTGGACCAGAGAGGGCAATGCCGTGCCATTTAGCCGTTTGGTTTTCATGCGTCACACCATCGGGCAAGGTTTTTGCAAAAAAGCGGCTGTGCGCATCCTGCATCACACCCGATCCAAACAGCATGAAATGATCGTCCGCCAAACAGGCCACCGTCAGATCCCCATAAAGGCGACCCTTTTCTGTGATCATCGGGGTCAGAGCGATGCGGCCAGGTTTCGGGATGAAACCCGCCATGGTCTTGTTCAACCATTCCCGCGCGCCTGCGCCTTTGATCTCGTGTTTTGCAAAGTTTGCAACCTCGATCCCTCCAACAGCGCTGCGCACAGCGGCGCATTCGGCGGCGACATAATTATGCGAACGGTTGCGTTCAAATGTCGGATCCTCCCACGCATCCGAGGGGTCACTTGCAAACCAAAGCGCGTTTTCCAACCCAAAGGATTGCCCCATGCGCGCGCCCTTGGACATGAGACGATCGTAAAGCGCGGTTGTTTGCTGCACACGCCCCTTTGGCAAGGTTTCATTGGGGAAGGTCATCACAAAGCGACGTTCATAGTTTTCTGTGGATTTGATCGTCCCCCAATCAGGGGTCGCCCAATCACCAAAGCGGGCGACATCCATTGCCCAAACATCGATCGAAGGTTCCCCATCAATCATCCATTCTGCCATGGTCAGTCCCACGCCGCCGCCCTGACAGAACCCCGCCATCACACCCACAGCGCACCAATAATTTGTCACACCAGGCACAGGGCCAATCATGGGATTGCCATCGGGGCCAAATGTGAATGGGCCGTTGATTGCATCCTTGATCCCCGCCTTTGCCAGTGCAGGGATACGTTCAAAGGCCAATTCCAAACGATCCGCGATGTTGTCCAAATTCGGTTGCAATAATTCGTGCCCGAAATCCCACGGCGTTCCGCCCACCTTCCATGGCGTGCCCACAGGTTCATAGGTACCCAGCAGCATGCCCTCGCGTTCCTGACGGAAATAAATGTTTGCCTCATAATCAATGCCGCAGGGGAGACGAGAGCCAAAATTTGCAACCTCATCAATTTTTTCAGTCAACAAATAGTGGTGCTCCATCGGCTGCACAGGCACGTTTAGGCCACCCATTTTGCCAACCTCACGCGCCCAAAGCCCGCCGCAGTTCACAATGATTTCTGCGTTCACGACGCCGCGTGGCGTGGTGACATCCCAACTGCCATCTGCGCGTTGCGTGGTTGCGGTGACAGGCGTATGCGTGAAGTATTGCGCCCCATGAACACGCGCAGATTTCGCAAATGCATATGTGGCGCCTGATGGATCCAAATCCCCATCCTGATCATCCCAAAGGGCCGCGCAATAGTGTTTTGGATCAATCAGGGGATGACGTTCAGCAACCTCAGCAGGGCTGATGAATTCCTGATGCAATCCCATGTAGCGCGCTTTTGAACGTTCGCGTTTAAGGTAGTCATACCATTCCTTGTTTGAGGCCAAATAAAATCCACCAGTCATGTGCAAGCCCACAGAATGGCCCGATGTCTCCTCAATCTCTTTGTAAAGATCAATTGTGTAGCCTTGTAGTCGGCTGATGTTTGGGTCCGAACTGATCGTGTGGATTTGCCCTGCCGCGTGCCAGCTGGATCCAGATGTCAGCTCGTCCCGCTCAAGTAGGATCACATCCTTCCAGCCAAATTTTGCCAAATGGAATAGAATGGAACATCCAACAACCCCGCCGCCGATCACGACAACTTTTGCATGACTGGGTAAGGCTTTGTCGCCTGTTGTTTCGTCTTTTTGAATGGTTGGCATTTTTCACTCTCCCTAATCAATACCACGCATCGGGCAATTCCGATTTGCGCCGCGATACGTAATCATTCAGCGCCTCTTTCTTGGCCACGTCCAATGCGGGCGGTTCATATTGTTTTAACATTTCGTTCCAGCGTTCAAAGGCGCGGGTGCGCATATCCTTTGAACCGCCCTCTTCCCAACTTTCGACATTTTCGCTGTCGCTCAACTTTGGCTCATAAAACGCCGTTTGATAATTCCGCATGGTGTGATCACTGCCCAGGAAATGCCCCCCCGGCGCCACCTGTTCATACGCATCGTGTGCAAAGGCATCTGGGCCCAAATCCAACCCCTGGCCCAAGAATTTTTGATAGCTGCCCAAACGATCCGCATCCATGATCAGTTTTTCAAATCCTGTTGAGAGGCCACCTTCTAACCACCCCGCTGCGTGTAGGGTATAGTTTGATCCCGCCAACATTGTTGAATGCATACTATCAGCGCTTTCATAGGCGGCTTGGGCATCTTCGATTTTTGATGCGGTCAAAGATCCCCCGCAGCGCAAGGGCAATCCCAAACGCCGCGCCATTTGTCCGATGACGTAGTTGGATAGCACGGGTTCGGGCATTCCGAATGTGGGCGCACCTGATTTCAAACTCATTGAAGATAGGAAATTGCCCATCACAAATGGCGAACCTGGACGCACCAATTGCGCGAAGGCACAGCACATCATGGATTCGGCCACCGCCTGTGCAACCGAGGCTGCGGTGCTCACAGGCCCCATGGCCCCCGTTAGGATAAAGGGCGTCACAACCATCGCCTGTCCGTGGGAGGAATAGACTTGGATCGCCTCACTCACAACGCGGTCCACCAGAAGGGGCGAATTGGTGTTGACGTTGGCCATGATGCAAACATGTTCCTCCATCACATCCGCGCCAAACATAATCTCCACCATATCCATACTGTCCTGCGCACGGCTTTTTTCGGTGATAGCCCCCAAATGCGGTTTATCCGACAAGGTCATTTGCGCATACACCATGTCCAAATGACGTTTCGAAACAGGAATGTCCGTAGGTTCACAAATCACCAGCCCGCCATGGTGCAGGTTTGGATGCATATAAACAAGTTTCAGCAATTTTTCATAATCATCAAGGGCCGCGTATCTGCGTCCCTTTTCCAGATCACGCACAAACGGCGCACCATAGATTGGGGCAAACACCTGATGGTTGCCCCCAATCGTCACATTACGCGCAGGATTGCGCGAGATTTGAGTGAACTGAGAGGGCGCTTTGGCGACCAATTCGCGGATCCACTTTGCATCCGCGCGAATTAAATCTTCATATTCGCCCGTGGGCGCAACCCCCGCCGCACGCCAAATGTCCAAGGCAACGGGATCATCGCGAAAGGCGACGCCGATGTTTTCGATCAACCAATCAACTTGTTGATCCAATTGCTGCAGCTGCACCTCATCCAAAATATCGAAATGGGGAACGGTGCGTTGAATATAGGGAGACGGGATCGCCCCACCTGCAGTGTCCGTTGATCTTCGACCTTTGCGACTGCGTCTTGCCATAATGCCCGCTCCGAAAATTAAGTTGCGCTATCTAAGCACAGAAATTCACTTTGTGACCCTTGAAAAAATCCATGTTTTGGATAGACATAGTCTATGCATAATTTCTGGAAAAAATTTCAATCCCCACGCAACCTGATCATATTTGAATCGGCCGCCCGATTGGGATCATTTACCCGTGCGGCAGAGGAATTGGCAATTCAGCAACCATCCGTCAGTGCCGCCATCCGTCAACTCGAGGATACGCTAGGCACCGTTTTGTTTGCACGCGCCCACCGTAATGTAACGTTAACAGCAGCTGGGGCGCGTTTATTTGCTGGGGTATCACGATCTTTATTGGGGTTAGAGGCAGCCATTACAGCCACGCAAGATTTGGGTCGCAATTTACATGTCACTCTATCCACATCATCGGCGTTTTCCTATTATTGGATGATGCCGCGCCTAAGTGCGTTTCACACCATCCATCCAAAAATTGATTTACGCCTACAAACCAGTGACCGTGACGTTGATTTGAACGTCGAAAATATATCGCTTGGCATACGTGTAGGAAATGGCAAATGGGCTGGTCATGAGGCCGCAAAAATCGCAGATGAAATAATATATCCCGTCGCACACCCACGCGTGATGCAATCGGCCCACAACCTGCGGTCTATTCCCAATCTGATGAACGAACGCCTGATCCACCTTGAAGAACCCATACGCGAACGTCCCACTTGGAGCGATTGGTTTGCCTATCACGATCTTCCGAACCGTGACATTCATGCAGGACTGCGCCTGAACGATTATGCCTTGGTCCTACAAGCCGCCGTTTCAGGCGAAGGGTTCGCCTTTGGTTGGGATCACATAGTGCGCAATTTGTTAGAGCGCGGGTTGTTACTTGCCCGTAAAGACTGGGCTTGGAATACGGGGCTCGGGGTCTATTTGGTTTGGGCACGGGACAAACCTCTTAGCGCCCAAGCCAATGACGTGCGCGATTGGATCATCGGTGTGTCTGATTTCCCAAATGATTAAGGCCGATCATCCTCGATAAAATAGCGCACGTTATCTTGAAAACTGTCATCAGCACTGAGCCCAAGGCGAAGCGCCTTTTGCGCATTCATGTCATAACGCCATCCATTTACAATCGCTTGGATGGCGGCGTCCTCTTGCCATTTGATCAGTTTTGCGGGTTCGGGACCTGCGACCTGGGTCATTGCATCAACCAGCTGCTCAATGCTCCACGCGCGACCAGGCATCATCATGCAACGGTTTTGCCCCAAATCCTCAGCGTCGACCTCGGTGCCGATGATCAGATTTTCCACACATTTTCGCGGTGAAAGATAGGGATGCATGAATTCGGGACCGACGGGGCAAATTGCCTCTTCTCCGTTCACAGGTTCACGTATGATTGACGACATAAACGAGGATGCCGCACGATTGGGTTTACCCGGACGCACCGAAATTGTTGGCAAGCGAAA
>Ga0181567_10004391_pt1 | contig 10358 bp, 17 predicted proteins | sample 101ome_14_FD_133761 | JGI IMG/M metagenome (GOLD analysis project Ga0181567, IMG submission 133761) | Coastal salt marsh microbial communities from the Groves Creek Marsh, Skidaway Island, Georgia - 101403AT metaG (megahit assembly) | ecosystem: Environmental > Aquatic > Marine > Intertidal...
AATCCGTACATCTACCACCCCAAAGCCAAGTGGCGTACGGCGTTCGTCACGCCTAGATCATTGGAGGCTGCGAGCGATATCTTGTGGCAGGCAGACAAGTTTGACAAAGCTACCGTGCGGTTGCTCCTGACCGGCACTATCGGTGATCGGGCTGCGCGTGACATGCAGTCGTTTCTCGAACTGGCTAGTGACTTGCCTACCAATCAGGATATCAAGGACAACCCGATGACCGCCAAGGTTCCTGAATCTCCCGCAGCATATTGCATGGTTGTTCAGCGTACGCTGGCGACTATCGAGTATCAGTGGGTGAGCCAATGGATGAAGTACCTGAGCCGACTGCCCAAGGAAGCGCAGGGTTTGTTTGTCAATGCCGCCCGCAAGGATGACTACCACAAGCAAGATGTGGTGGTTAACACCAAGGAGTTTCAAGAGTGGTGCATGGCTAACGGTTACATGTACTTCAACGACAAGAAGTAAGGGGGTGACTTATGACGTTCTCAACACGAACACAACTAACCGCCGAGCAGCGGGTATCCAAAGCTCTGGTTAATATCATTGACCACAGGAACTACATCGCATTAGCCGGTGTGCTGATGATGGGTAGTAAGGAGATACGAGATGATGTTCCTACAGCTTGCACCAACGGGCGGGACGAGTGGTACGGACGGGAGTTTGTCGATAGTTTGACTGATCCTGAATTACGTTTCCTTATCTTGCACGAGTGTTATCACAAGCTGTATCGCCATCTGACTACGTGGAAACATCTGCACGACAAGGATCATCGGCTGGCTAACATAGCATGCGATCACGTTATCAACTTGCAGATACTCAGTGACAAGTCTGTCAACGATGACGGTACCTTGTTTGTTGAGATGCCTAGATGCAAGGAGACTGGTCAGCTAATGGGACTTGCAGATACACGTTTCTCTGAGATGAACAGTGAGCAGGTGTTCAACATCTTATACGCTGAACAGGAGGAGCAACAGCAATCTGGTGAATCCGAACAGGGTGATGGTGAGGGGTTTGACGATCACGATTGGGAGGGTGCCGAAAGCATGTCGGACGAGGAGCAACAGCAGCTTGCCGAGCAGATCGACACCGCGATTCGTCAGGGTGCATTGACTGCCGGTAAGGTTGGTAGTGGTGGCAACCGTGCGATTGATTCGCTGCTGCAACCGGAGATCAATTGGGTCGATGTGTTGAGTGAGTTTGTTACCGAGACATGCCGAGGTACAGATTACTCAACGTATGCCAGACCCAATCGCCGGTACATGTCAGCCGGTATGTACATGCCCAGTGGTGTGTCCGAGCAGGTAGACGAACTTGTTATCGCTATCGACACGTCAGGCAGCATTGGTCAGGCAGAGCTAACTAAGTTTCTGTCCGAGGTGCAGGGTGTGGTATCCAACGTCAATGTGAACAAGATTCGCGTGTTGTACTGGGACACCAAAATCTGTGCGGATGAGACGTACGAAGCCGAAGACATTGACAGGTTGGTTGAGTCAACTAAGCCAGCCGGTGGTGGTGGCACTGACATAAGCTGTGTAAACGAGTACATGGCAGAGCATAACATCAATCCCCAAGCGGTGATCGTATGCACGGATGGATATCTGGGTGGGGATTGGGGTACATGGAATTCGCCCGTACTGTGGTGCATTCTTGGGCACGACACTGCAAGACCTAATGTGGGCACTGCTGTCCACGTAAACCTTTAATTGGAGAACTCTTATGGCTAGATACAATGATCGGGGTGTGAACGACACCCCTTTAGAATTTCGTGAACGCTTCTACGGCGAGGAGAAACAGACCGTCAACGGCTCTTACATTCCGAAAACCGATGAGGAACTAAAGGAATTTGAACGTGAATCGTGGGGAGAAGACAGCGCACGTTACAAGTTTGGTAAGTACAAGACGACTGAGAAGACAATAATCCTGTTGAAACTCATTCAGGAGAAGTTTAACTATGCAGTAGACATTCATCCTATGGCAACCCACAACGATGCTTATATGGGTGAACACATAAGGAAGTGGTCTATCCGTCCCAGACGTAGCAACTTATATACCGCACACGTTTGGTATAACTCAGACGAGTGTCGGTACGAGATAGAGTCTTTGCGTATCAAGCGGCAACGTAGACTTAGCACTTCCTGTGTCAGCACTTACGATCAAGAGAGGACTATCAATGCGATCAATGATGCCAAGCGAGCAGCAAGTTTTGTTGCTGGGCTGCGCCCTTACGGTGACGATGAGTTAGCGGAACACGTTGCGGATATCTTGTCGCCCTTGGTGTGGGAGATGGTTGAATCGTACGATGACGAACTCAAGGGTTTGTTCTCAAACTTTAGAACCGATGCAGTCAGCAGAAGTTGTGCGCGTGAAATACTCAACATGTTGTACGAGATGGAGGAAGGTAAGTCCCCCACTCTGTCGGAAGATAGCGCACTACGTGAAACTTTTATCAAGTACCGCGACGCACGTAACGCTGTGTTAGCCAAACAAGAACACGCAGGAGATCGCAGTGTCATGTGCATGATGCGTTCAACTGTAACCGGAAAGATTGTTTGCATACACAAAGCGCAGCGATCCCCATACGATGAAGTACAAGTACAAACTTTCGATGACTTTGAGGGTTTGCCTGTCGAAATACAGCGTGCAGTGATGACACTGGAAACTGTCGAGCGGGATGACGATGGGTGTGCCAAGAATATCGGCGTGATCAGGCCAGACTACGAAGTGTTCTGTAAGGAAGCCTGTGCGTTTATGGTACCCACTGATTTTGTATACAAGTTTGTCTACGGAGTAGCACCGGATGATAATTGATAAAGCCGTGCTACGTGTGGAACTTAAGGGCGACTTTGTTGTCTTGCAGTCATTCGGTCTTATGGAGATGACCATACGAGGTGTCAACATAAGTCGCCCTTATACAATTCCCGCAGACAAGGTACCTTTGTGGGTACAACGTAAGGTAGCAGTATTGAGAGTAATGCCGCACAAGTCACCGAGCAAGTACATAGATAACATCGGTAGACGGATGCAAGAGAACGTGTTTTGGATTCATTTGAACGGAGATGAAACTGATGGCGATGACGCCGGAGAAACGAGTAAAGAATCAGATAGTGAAACAACTGAAGACGTTGGGTGAAGATGTCTATTACTTCTTTCCAGCCACAGGTGGCTACGGACGTTCGGGTGTGCCGGATATAGTCGGGTGCTACAAAGGAAAGTTTTTCGCTATTGAGTGTAAGGCAGGCAAGAACACTACGACTGCACTACAGAAACGTGAACTGGAAAATATAGCTAAGGCTGCCGGGGAAGCATGGGTAGTTAACGAGGAGAATATAGATAGCGTGCGGGAGGTACTGCTGTCGTTTTAGGTTCTTAATAGGGGGAGGTTTTTTTAGTTGATTTGTTTACTCCCCCATACCCCAGCGGACGGTGGGTAGGTGTGTTTGTATCATTCTGGCCGAAAACATCCGCAGTGCATGATAGGGCTTAAATGCTTCATAAGAGCACTCCAACCCTGTGCATGCACCGAATAAGCCACGCTACGGTTAGTCGTGAGGAAGTACAGCATGAACCCTGAATGGGTGGGGGGATTTCTGTACGAACTCACGCAAACTTATTTCTTTTAACTAGGAGAACGAGAATGAAAAAGCAACAGACAGTTAGAGGCATCCCGCACTGGGGTAAGTTTAAGGATGCGGTACGTGATATGCGTACTGCGGTTGGGGTGCTTCTCGAAAACGAAATGCCGCAACACGCCCAATCAATGGACTACTTAGCTGAAACTATTGAGAGGGGCATGAAGTTTTATGTACCAGATGTAAGAAACATAATTAGTGGTAAAGATTTACATCCTCCTTTTGATGGTAAAGAGTACGTGCCATTTCGATTGCCGTACCCAATTACGATTCTGCTAAGTACTACTCATATAAATAATCAGGCAGATGGTATCGACACGAAAGGCGCAACAAGAATAAAAATACCAGATGCACCCGAAAAAATAGACACCCATAAAATTTCTATTCTTGTCCAGAAACAAGAAGAGGGGGAAGATTTAGACATAAGATGTGCGTCAGTATTGTATGCCCCCCATCTTAAAGTATGGGCGTGCCAACCAGCGTTCTGCAAATTTAGTTTTAAGCCTGAAGATATTGGCGCTCATAGAGCTATGGGATATGGACTTGATTGGAACCCCGACCCCCATACAGTCAATTTTATTGAATATCTTGTGGATCATGGGAATAGCCAAGAAGAAATAGGGGACATTCTGTCAGACTACCAAGATGACTTTATGTCAATGGCTACGCTTTGCAATCTGTTAGAGATAAACGACTGTAAACAAGTACCTGTAAATGTCCCCCCTAAACTTGCTAAGAAACATGCCAAGAAAGGTGAGACAGCTAATTATGACTACAAGGTTCTGTCTATCGGCGGTGAGGTATGGGATAGCCCGTACTTAGGTGGAGGCAACGGCGGTGGAGGTGGTGCGAAACGTAGCCACATGAGACGAGGACATATCCGTACGTACCAGAACGGGAAGAAGGTGTGGATTAATTCAACGTATGTTAATGGAAGCAAAGAGGGATTTGTGGAGAAAGACTATAGACTTAAAGGTGGAGATGACGCAGAATGATTGGTGAATCTTTTTATATAGATATAGATGGTGAGACGTGGCAGTACATGTTGGTGACTGAGCCGGAAGCCGCGCTGTACTGGCAACCGTCGAGTTACAAACTAAGACTGAGTGATATCAAGATCGTGAGTAAATGTTCGTCCGAAGATCGCAAGCGACTACGGCGGGAGATACTGAAAGATATACAGGAGAATGATAATGGGCAGAGTCTATAACGATTGGCGCACAATACCGGATGATCCGAACCGTGTAGGTGATGAGGACGAGGGGTACAAGTGGCGGTCATACGAAGTTGATCCAGACGAAGAGCGCGAACGGGAGTGGGATCGCCATGTTAGAGATAACAATTAAAATAGACGAGGAGCATGCTGAAGAGTTGGTACAGCTAGGCAAACGTCTTGTTGAAGCGGTAGATAAACTCGAACAGATACTAGAGGAAGACGATGCTGATTGAATGTAGCATGGAAGACTTCATCGACTACATAGCCGATGACCCTGTTCGTCCACACTTGTTTGAAGATAACGTAACACGTTTCGAGGGAAAGTTTCGTGTGTTTGCTGATGTGGACAAACAGGGTTTCGACATGAAGGTAAACGCTATTGTCTGTACGGTGATGTGTCCGTTCATTCCGAGAACAGAAGATCAGTTACGAATGTACGCGACCGGAGAGATAGACGAACTCATTGAAGAAGTCGAAGCTAAGTTTGATGAAGACGATACAAGCATAGCTACGGTTTTTTGCCTTTACTCTTTGTGGTCGTACTCTAAGGGGGCCGGGCGTCGGCTGGTAAATGAGCTACTAGAATCTGTTCCTATAATGTATCCGAATGTCTCACACGTCATTACTATGTCGCCCCCTACAAAGATGGCTATGCAGTTTCATACCAGCAATGGCGCGTTCTTGATGTCACCCAACGATGAGACGATAAATTATGAATACGAAATCCCTGACTACGGGGTCGTTGTTCACTGATTGAAACCAGTTACCAGCAAAGAGATAGTTATGGAATTGATAATAGAGAAAGATATACCTGTGCCTCGACGTAGAGGAGGTCGGTCGTCTAGGTTTGATCCACTGCTAGATATGGAAGTTGGTGATAGCGTTGCACTTGATAACTACAGAGAAGCCGCTAGCGCACAAATGTTTTTGTCTAGGCGTGAAAGGGTAATGACGATGCGGAAACAACCCGATGGTACCTATAGGATTTGGAGAATTGTATGATCACCCCGCTTATGTGCGTAGCCCTAGCTATCTACTTTGAGGCTAGAGGTGAACCAGATGCAGGGCAGATTGCAGTCGCTCATGTAATACGAAATAGAATCGAAGACCCACGCTACCCAGACAATGCGTGTGATGTAGTCAAACAAGGTTACTACTGGAACGGTAACCCGATACGCAACATGTGTCAGTTCAGCTTCTACTGCGATGGCAAACCAGAAGACCCGCACGATGAACGGGCTTGGCGGGATGCGGTATACATAGTGCATTTGAGTGGTTTGATTCCTGATATTACAGGGGGCGCGACTCATTATCACAGTACAAAGGTATTCCCCGAGTGGGCATACACGGGACAGGTTACAACTAACATACACAAACATGTGTTTTATACAGGTGTAAGATGAAACAGAAGTTCGGTACGTACAAGAAACCCAGATTCTCAAGTGAAACTAAGGACATGGTAAACAGTCCACCCCACTATGCAGAACAGGGTGTGGAGTGTATCGACTACATTAAACAGCAGCTTACGCCGGAAGGATTCAAAGGTTATCTGTTAGGTAACATCACAAAGTATTTGCACAGGCACACTTACAAAAACGGGCTTGAAGATTTGAAGAAAGCTCAGTGGTATCTGGACAGATATATAAAAGTTTACGAGGAAAACTAAATGTACGAATACAAAGCAACTATTAGACGCATAGTAGATGGGGATACAGTAGATGTTGACATTGATCTTGGTTTTGATTGTTGGATGCACAATCAGCGGATTCGTCTGTATGGTGTTGATACTCCCGAGTGCCGCCAGAGAGATAAGGCGCGCAAAGCTCATGGACTCCTCGCAAAAGAATACGTTCAAAAGGCTCTCATCGTGGGAGAAGTTTATGCTCTCCGAACAAAAGAGAAGGGAAAGTTTGGACGCTATCTCGGTGAAATCAAAGTGGGGAGAACGACAATCAATAAGCTACTCATCAAAGAAAAACTGGCTGTCGAATACACCGGCCAAAATAAAAAAGAAATAGCGGCTGCACAGGAAGCTAACCGTCAAGCACTAATAAAAGAAGGTAAGCTAACAGCTACGGGCGTACCGCCTGTTAGCGAATATGAGGATAGATTGTAATGGCAAAAGAAGTTTCGGAATACGGCACTTTATACTACAACCCCAACGCGGGAGAGGGAGAGGTAGAACTTTGGGAAAATTTCCATGAAGAACATTCCGTCATTCAGTTGGATATCTTGCAGGATTGGCGTTACTACCTTGATAACTTATACGACAAAATTTTAGAAGAGAGTAGATTATAGTGGATGTAATAACCGTAGACTTTGAGACTTATTACTCAAAGACGTTCTCGCTAACTAAACTAACTACAGAACAGTACATTCGTAGTCCTGAGTTTGAAATCATTGGTGTGAGTGTAAAGGTCAATGACGGCGAGACAGTATGGTTGAGTGGAGCATTCAGTGACCTGAAGAGGTACTTACATGACAACTATAACTGGGAAGAGTGTGCTGTACTTGCTCATAACACTTTGTTTGACGGCGCTATTCTTAGTTGGTTGCTTGATATTCACCCTCGTTTATACCTTGATACTCTTTGCATGGCGCGTGCAATACACGGTGTTGATGCAGGTGCGTCACTTAAAAGACTCTCAGAGATGTACGATGTCGGAGAGAAAGGAGACGAAGTAATTCATGCGCTGGACAAACGCCGCGAAGATTTCAGCGATGTCGAATTAGAACGGTATGGGGATTACTGTATCCAAGATGTAGAGCTAACCTACAAACTGTTTAATATCTTTATGACTACGCGCAAGTTTCCGAGGTCAGAACTTAAAGTTATAGATATGACCTTGCGTATGTTTATAGACCCTGTGCTTGAGTTAGACATAGATAAACTACAAGACCACCTGTCGAATCTAAAAATTCAAAAAGATCGCTTGCTCGAAGAATGCGGGATTGAGAAGGACGAGCTTATGTCCAACCCTAAGTTTGCTAAGGCGTTGGAATCACTAGGTGTTATCCCTCCAACCAAAACAAGTTTGCGTACAGGTAAAGAGACATTTGCTTTTGCTAAAAGCGATGAAGCATTCAAAGCTCTCCAAGAACACGAAGACCCAAAGGTGCAAGCGTTAGTAGCAGCTCGCATAGGACTTAAGAGTACGCTAGAGGAAACACGTACAGAAAGGTTTATTGATATCGCACTGCGCGGCGCATTACCTGTACCGATTAAATACTACGCAGCACACACCGGCAGATGGGGCGGTCAGGATAAGATTAACCTACAGAACCTACCAAGTCGGGGTCAGAACGCTAAAGTTTTGAAGTCATGTATCGTAGCACCGGAAGGATACACACTGGTTGAAGCCGACTCTGCCCAGATAGAGGCGCGTGTACTCGCATGGTTAGCCGGTCAGAATGATCTGGTCGAGGCTTTTGAGAAGGGGGAAGACGTATACAAGAAGATGGCAGCGGCTATCTATGGTGTGCCTGAATCCGAAGTTACTGCCCACCAACGCTTCATCGGTAAGACTACAATCCTCGGAGCCGGATATGGAATGGGGGCAGTAAGATTCCGTGACCAACTTAAGACGTTCGGGGTTGACGTAGAAGCGGCGGAAGCAGAACGTATTGTACGTATCTACAGGGACACGAACGACTCAATTACTAACTTATGGCGGCAGGCCCAAACTGCACTGATGCGCATCTACCAAGACTACTCCGCAGAACTTGGACGTAAGGGAGTGCTCGAAGTGGTGCCTAATCTCAACGCTATTCAACTCCCATCAGGGTTGATGATGTATTACAACCAGCTAAAAGCTGACGAGACAGAGAAAGGTGTTCAGTTTTCGTACAAGACTAGACGGGGTTGGACTAAGATTTACGGCGGTAAAGTTATAGAAAACGTGTGTCAGGGAATAGCACGTTGTGTGATGTCCGAACAGATGTTAATGATATCTAAGCGGTACCCTATTTTGCTAACGGTACACGATTCTGTGGTATGCTGTGTCAGAGACACGGAGGTAGAGGAAGCTGCTATCTACGTGGACTCCTGCATGCGTTACACACCGGAGTGGGCGAACGGCCTTCCCGTGCGTGGTGACGTGGAGATCGGCAAAAACTACGGAGAGTGTACCGAGTGGATACCAAACCAGCGTGGTCGTTCAGTAGCATAAAGACGTTTGATCAGTGTCCGAAGAAGTATTACCACACAAAGGTAGTAAAAGATTACGAGGAAAACTTTGAAACCGAAGCTATCTTTTACGGAAACGAGTTTCACAAGGCCGCAGAAGATTACGTCGGCGGTGTAGTTAAAGAGTTAGACCCCCGATTTGACTATGCTTTGGGTGCGTTAGACAAACTCAAAGGCATGAAAGGCGAGAAGCTCTGCGAATACAAGATGGGGCTGACTGAAAAGCTAGAACCGTGTGGATTCTTTGATGACGGTGTTTGGTTTAGAGGTGTGGCCGATCTATTAATAGTTGACGAAAAAACCGGCGTTGCTACAGTAATAGATTACAAAACCGGCAAGTCTGCTAAGTATGCAGACAAAGGACAACTAGAGCTAATGGCTCTGTGCGTCTTTAGACATTTCCCTGACATAAAGAAGGTGAAATGTGGGTTGTTGTTTGTGGTATGTAAGGCTTTCATTAAAGAAACATATACCATAGAAAACCAAACAGAACTGTGGCGCAAGTGGTTAACCGCCTACGCTACACTGGAAAAATCATACGATAATGACGTATGGAACCCTAAACCCACAGGGCTTTGTAGAGCACACTGTGTCGTAACTGAGTGCCCACATAATGGGAGGCGATGATGCCATATACAAAAAAGAAACGTCCTTATAAGAAAGAGTACGAGCAACAGAAGAAGCGTGGTGAACATGCTGACCGTATGGAAAGGCAGCGTGCACGGCGTAAGATAGACAAGGAAGGCGTAGACAAAAACAAGAACGGCAAAGCCGACAAGCGAGAGGGCAAGGATGTAAGCCACAAGAAAGCACTGAGCAAAGGTGGCAAGAACTCTGACGGTACTAAGATAGAAAGTAAATCACGTAATCGATCTTTCAAGAGAGATTCTAGTGGACGATTAGTCTCTGAAACTAGTAAGCGTGAGAAGAAAAAGAAAACTAAGAAGTAACTCCAAGGAGGAGTGATGCAAATTGTCGATAACAGAGGCTTGCTTCTGCGGGTTCGTAATCCCGAAAAAATTACTGCGGCGATACCAAAGAGCAGACAACTCAACGCAAATGACGTTATTGTTAACTGGGGTGTAGATGAGTCCCGTGTTTTACGAAACTTAAACGTCAGAGATGTGCCATCCCCCATACTGGGCAAGTATAAATGGACAGGCAAGTACCAGCCTTTCGAGCATCAGAAAACAACTTCCTCTTTCTTAACCTTAAATAGCCGGGGGTTTTGCTTTAATGAGCAGGGCACCGGAAAGACCGGCTCTGCAATCTGGGCGTCAGACTTTCTGCTGGACGAGGGGATAATCAACCGTGT
>Ga0181567_10004404_pt1 | contig 10339 bp, 9 predicted proteins | sample 101ome_14_FD_133761 | JGI IMG/M metagenome (GOLD analysis project Ga0181567, IMG submission 133761) | Coastal salt marsh microbial communities from the Groves Creek Marsh, Skidaway Island, Georgia - 101403AT metaG (megahit assembly) | ecosystem: Environmental > Aquatic > Marine > Intertidal zone...
AAGCACTGTTAGAGAAGATCCTATTGTTGCTAACTTTATTAGAGCAGCCGTAGAAGCAGGTGCAAAAGGCATAGGTGCAGGTCCAGGTTATATGGATGGCGTTGGAATACACGTAGACATAGTTGGCGATTCAGCAGGCGGATCAGTAACATGGGGCAGGGGTTCAAGGTCAGCAACAACTCCTAGTTACGTTACGGCAGCATACCAAGCAGGACAATCAGGAACGGGGACAGTATGAAAATTTCAGATATTCTAAAAGAAAATATTACAACAGCAGATATACCTGTTGTAAACTATGATAGAAACTATGGTGGAGATATTAACAAAGTCCTAGCAGTCAAGCCAAATGCACAAGCAGATGCTCAGGCTATATACAACAAACTAGGCGGTATTACAAGTGCAAATTATGAAAAATTATCTGCCTTGGTGCAAGCAAAGATACAAGAACTAAGAAATGTGTATCGTAATGCCGTTGCACAAAAAGGATTAAAAGGTGCTGCTGTATTGAAATCTCCAGAATATCTTTTGTTTAGAAAACAAAGCAATGACTTAAAAATAATGTTAAGCACAGCAATGAGTATGATGACAAAGGCAGCAGGTGCAACAGGGCAAATAATAAAACCAAATGTAACTCCTGGATATTCAGCTAAAATTTTACAGCCTCAAGGACAGGTATTGAAATAATGCGCTATAGAGAATTAGTAGAAGCAAAACAATTAGGAAGAGCTTTCAATCATTTGGAAGATCTTGTGTTCTTTTATGGCAGTCAGGGAACATTAGAAGCCTTAGAACATTTACGTGATTTTGCAAGTGAACAGGGCAGCAACAGTATAAGAATGAAATGGGATGGCAACCCACAAATCTATTGGGGCAGAGCACAAGCAGGCGGACCGCTGGTGCTTGCAGGACACAATGCTTGGGCAAGAGGAGCTGCTGCCACATCACCAGAACAGGTTCAAGACTTTATTGCAAATCAAAGTGGGAACCCAAAATCAGACGAAGAACGGGAAGCACGTAATGAATTTGCTGCAAAGTTTGCAAGTTTATATAGCGAGTTTGATGCTGCAACACCAAAAGATTTTGTAGGCTACGTTTATGCAGACGGGTTGTTTTTAGAGCAACCAGAGCAAAAGGACGGAGTATATACATTTTGTCCTAATCCAAGATCCCAAACCTGCTATCATGTAAAGGCTAGCAGTGACTTGGGCAAGCGTATACAAGCTGCAAACATAATGGTAGTAGGACATGCCTTCTTCCCAGAGTTTGGCATGCCAGATAGTTCACAGCAACCTATGCAGGACTTTAGCATGTTCGACGGTAATAAAAACGTTATTGTTTTAGGTCCAGTGTATAACACAAAACCTGTAGAAATTGACACCAGTGCAATTGATTTGGTAGAAAACTTTGTAAAGAAACATGCTGATCATATCGATAAGTTTTTAGAAAGTGTCAAAGGTTTGAGTGACTTAAAAAATATTATATACACTTATGTAAATCAAACTGCAAAGGCAAAACGACTAGACAGTTTAGGCGCACAGCATTTTTTCCAATGGCTAGCAACTAGTAAAGTGAGTCAAGGCAAGCAAGATAAAATTGCCGAACTTGATAGCACCTATAATGCTGCATTGGCTGCAATATTTGAATTAGTAAAAATGATTCAACGTATGAAAGATCAAGTTATTGATCAGATAGAAGGCGAACAGGGCGACATATGGGATACAAACGGTGAAGGTAGAGTTAGATATGCAGATCCATCTACCAAACAATTTGGCAACGTAAAACTTGTTCCAAGAAAGAGATGGACACCGTCATGAAATTAAGAGAACTTTTTGAAGATATACCAGTTCCAACACCTCGACCAGGGGCGCCTGTTCCTGTGCCACAACTAAGAGGTGATGCACCTCCACGTGCTCCACAGTCTGGTGAAATAACCATTACTGGACCAGAAGGGTCTGGCTTTGAACCACAAACCACAGACGCAGGACTACAACAAGGTCCTCCATATCCGCCTGAAGACGAAGCGATGGTTAAGTCTATGCAAACAAGGCTGCAGGAATTAGGTTACAGCGTAGGATACACAGGTATAGACGGAAAGTATGGATTTAGAACTGCTGCTGCTGTAGACGCATTTAAAAAGGACAACAAGATTTCGGGTGACGGAAGTCGTATGAGTGTTGCAGAACTAGACAAACTAAAGACAGCAAAGGCCGTTGAAAATCCTTCACCTACAGCAAATAGCCTTTCAAGAGGGTCAACCACAGGTAGCGCAAAGCCTACTGACGATATGCTAACAATGATTAAAAACTTTGAAGGATTTTATCCCAAGGCATACTGGGACTACAAACAATACTCAATAGGTTATGGATCAAAAGCCACAGGACCAAATCAAACTATTACCGAACCCGAAGCAGTTGAATTGTTAAAACAAGAAGTTAAAACATACATACGCAATGTAGAATACTGGAACGAAAAAGGTGGTTACAATTGGAACGATGGTCAAAAAGCAGCTCTAGTAAGTTTTGCATATAATATTGGTAGCATAGATGAACTTACAGCAAACGGGACAAGAGACAATGCAACCATTCACCGCAAAATACCAGAATATAGAAAAGCAGGTGGCAAAGTGTTACGTGGATTGGTTAAGCGTAGAGGAATTGAGGCAGATAAATTTAAGATGCACACCCCAGAATTAGCAGGAACAGCAAGATGAAAATTAGAGAATTACTAGAAGCCCCGGGCGAAACTGTAGGACTTATATTTGGACGTTTCAATCCTCCACATCAAGGTCATAAAGCAGCATGGGAAATGGCAAGTAGAGAAACACATTGGTATGTAGGAACCAACATGGCCACAATAGGTCCTAAAGATCCTCTGCCGTTTCAAGTTAAAGTAAGGGCGATGGAAACCATATGGCCACAGGTGTCTAGTCATATAATAGCAAGCCAAAGTTGGCTTACACTTGCTAGTGAACTTTACACAAAACATCCCGATGCTACACTGGTGCTTTTTACAGACGAAGCATGGGTGCCAAAAACAATACAACAATACAACGGGCAAACAGGTCCGCATGGCGAATACAATTTTGCAAACATAGAAACAAAGCCAACACCTAGATTAAGCAGTGCTACAGCACTTAGACAAGCTGTGCTAGACAATGATAAAGATGCATTTAGCAAAGCAGCAGGTGTTCCAGCAGATACAGTGATTGATATTCCCGGAGAAAATATTTCGTTCTTCGATATGGTAGCTAAGTATATAGAACCACATCGAGAGAAACTTCTTGCAAAATCAAAAAAATAATAGTATAATACAAACTATGGATCACGCTTTTATTTTGACTGGAGTCGATACGACTCCTTACAGTAATCTTTATGCAAAAAATCAAAGCAGAGATCGTGCAAATATTCCTGTAGATAATGTGTTAGGACACTTTTACAATTTCAGTTACGCTAATATATTTACATGGGAAAAGCGTCACCTAGCAGATAAGCACAAAAAGAAGTTTGTTTGTTACTTTATACAAATGCCTATACCTACGACATTTAATTTTGGACAAGATGTTGTGGATAGTATAAATCACGATCCAAATACATATTTGCTATTGTTTAGCATGTTAGAAGGAGTGGTTGATCCTGTTGATTTAAATAGAAAATTAGCAAGAAAAGGAATAAATGCTAGTAAATGTATAGTGTTGTGTAGCAATAAGTTGGTTGACAGAACACGTCAGTATGGTGTGTTATATCTATATGTTGATTTTTGGGAAAGCCATACAAGATATCATCAGCAAGTTATTGCAAACAGTAGTGAAATGACAATTAGAGATAGAAAAAAATCATTGCATACTGCAAATAAAAAATTTTTATGCCTAAATAGAAACATTAAAAATCATCGTATTTGGTTTTATTATTTGATGCACACAAAAGACATAATTGATCAAGGACATGTAAGCTATCATCTGCCAAGATTGACAACTACAATAGAATACCGCTCTTGTGCTAATGAATATAACACAACAAAATATATACCACAACATCTTGAAAAAGATTATAAACTTGCAATCAGGCGTATCAATGCTAGACATCTAGATAGAATAGATCGTGAAATAGTTATCAACTACAATTCAACTATTTTGCCTTACTACAAAGATAGTTTATGTAGCATTATCACCGAAAGTGATTTTAGAATACCATTTTTAACTGAAAAAACTTATAAAGCAATAGTTCATTGTCATCCTTTTTTTATAATAGGCAATCCGGACCATCACAAACTGTTGAGAGAAAAAGGGTATTATACATTTGAAGATTTTTTTGAAACAGAACAAGTTACAAATTGGCAAGAAGCTGAAATGTTTTTAGATAAACTTTGCAATACTGACATTGCAGATATAAAAGCAAAGGTAAGAAATATTATGCCTAAACTGCGGCACAATTACAATAATTTTTTCCAAAGGAAAACTGATTGGAATGATATTCAGAAATTGTTAGATAAGGTAACCGATGAAAGATAAACAGCATTTTTGTATGGCACCTTGGGTGCATATGAGTGTATGGCAAACCGGCGATGCATACCCTTGTTGCATATATCATTGGGACATGCCTGTAGACAATATTAATCGCAGCGGAATAAAAGGTGCATGGAATAGTGAGAAAATGCGTGAATTGAGATTACGTATGCTTGCAAATGTTCCTAGCCAAGGCTGTGCAAAATGCATCAACTATGACAAGCAAGGTATCATAAGTTACAGACACAAAATGAATACAGAATATGCACATCACCAAGACATTGTTGAAAGCACAAAAGAAGATGGCACAGTTGATAAATTAAATATGGCATATTTTGATATAAGATTTAGTAATTTATGCAATATGAAATGTCGTAGTTGTGGTCCACATTTCAGCAGCAAGTGGGCAGAAGATCTTGTGGGTAAACCAGAGATAGTAGAAATCAATCATCCCGAGATGTGGGAAGAAATAGAAGAAATATTACCTAACATAGAAGAGGTATACTTTACAGGCGGCGAAAGTTTGTTTATGCCACAGCATTATAGATTGCTAGATATGCTCATAGAGCGTGGACTCAAACCGAGACTGACATACAACAGCAACGCAACACGCCTAAGCCTAAAAGGCAAACACATCAAAGACTACTGGCAACATTTCGATCGTATATTCTATTGTGTGAGTTTGGATCAAGTAGGACCTAAAGCAGAGTATACACGCAACGGACAAACATGGGACACTGTGTTTACTAACCTGTGTTGGATACGTGATAACTTTGAACACAGTTACGAAAAGGGTGTTGTGATACAACCTAATCCTACTATTAGTGTTTTAAATATTTTGGATTTGGATTATATAATTAAATTTTTGTTTGATAATAATATACCAACCGAATACGATATTAATTTAAGTAATGTATTGATAGGCCCTAACTGGTTAAGTATTACCATTTTACCGCAACATTTAAAAGATCTTGCAAAAGAGAAGTTAGAAAAATTTAAAATAGATTTAGACAAATATAAAATGTATCCAGATAGAAAAAATTTTATTACTAATGGAATTGACAATATAATAACACACATGTATAATGAAGATAACTCTAACTTGATTCCAACGTTTAGACAGGAAATGCAAAAAATGGATATGACTAGAAATGAAAACTTTTTAAAAATGTTTCCTGAGTTAAAGGATTTGTATGTCTAAAGTAACTGATACTAAAACATTTTGTATGATGCCTTGGGTGCATATGCATCTATGGCCTGCTGGTTATACATATCCTTGCTGTATGGCAGATCCTAATCTTCCTGTAGGAAATACACAAGAACAAAGTTTGCAAGACATATGGAATGGCCATGAAATGCGCAAACTAAGACTCAACATGTTACAGGATAAAAAATCTCCTGAGTGCCGGCGCTGTTACGAACTTGAAGAAAACGGCATGTGGACCCTGCGAAAAAGTTCAAATGAAAATTTCAAACACCATATAGATAAAGTAGAACAAACCAGTGATGATGGTAGTGCCGGTGATGTGAATATGGCATACATGGATATCCGTTTCAGTAATCTATGTAATTTAAAATGTCGTAGTTGCGGTCCACAATTCAGCAGCAGCTGGTTTGAAGATCATAAAATTACACACGGAGATCCGGGACATCCAAAAATATTGCAAGTTCGAGAGGACATGAAAAGTTTTATGGATGAATTAGATCCATTGTTAGAAAGTGTAGAGCGTGTCTATTGGGCAGGCGGCGAGCCATTGATTACGAAGGAGCATTACGATATACTTGACAAATGGATAAGTATGGGCAAGCGTGATGTTAAGATGGATTACACCACAAACTTCACACAAATGTATTACAAACGTAAAACTGCTTTTGAATATTGGAATGCTTTTGATAATGTCAGAGTAGCAGCAAGTTTAGATGCTAATCATGCTCGTGGTGAATACTTGCGTAAAAACATGGACTGGACACAGGTTGTTCAAAACAGACGTGATATGATTGAACAATGTCCACATGTGTATTTTGAGTTGACACCTACTGTCAGTGTTTATAATGTTTTAAACTTGCCTGATTTCCATAAAGAATGGATTGAAGAAGGATTGTTGGAACCTGCAAACATCAGGATCAACATATTATTAGATCCAACTTATATGAGGCTAAGTATATTGCACAAACATCAAAAAGATATAGTCAGAAAACGCTATGCAAATCATATTGATTATTTAAAACAATTTGAAAATATTGATAGTGTGATAGGTGATTATAATAACATATTACAATTTTTAGAAGCAGATAAATCAGAAGAACAGCGTGTATTTTTATATAAAACACAAAAGATAGATAGTTTGCGAAATGAAAACATGTATTCAACCTTTCCTGAATTGAAAGATATTGTATGACTGAAAAAAACTTTAGTTCTTATAGTGATTCTAATAGAGTTATACCGGATAGGCCCACCGGAACTCTTGCTGAAGACAAGCACGTTGCAACATTGGAAGTAATTAAAAAATATAGCAAGCCAGTTCAAAAAGGTCTTGATAATTTAGAAATTGAATATGATGTCAACCGAAAAACTAGAGTTTGCCTTGCCATGTTGCCCGAATGGGATCCTAGTTTTCCACCATACAATGTTGCAAAATTAGCTGCTGCTGTAAAAAATGCAGGATATGCTTGTAAAAGTTTTGACGTAAATGTAGAGGCATATCATCATTTTAAAAAAGAAAAATGGAATATAGATTTTGATCCGTGGAATCCGTTACGTGACTGGCACTGGGTAGGAGATCACTACAAAAATGACATCCATCCCTATCTAGAACCTATTCTTAACGAATTTATAAACCAAATAATAGAATTCAAACCAGATGTCATAGGCTTTACACTTTACTATTGTAACGAAGAACCTACAAGATACATAGCCGAAAGATTAAGAGAGATAATGCCCGAGTTGAAGATTGTTGTTGGAGGCCCAGCAACTCACGCAAGTTTTTACAAAGGCGATAAAATATATGACTATGTTGTAAATGGTGAGGGTGAGCAACCTCTCCTAGGAATTTTAAGTGCAATCGAAATAAAGAAAGACATAGAGTATACAGAAAATACTGGCTTGACAAAAATGATAAGACAGCCAGAAAACCAAAGATATAATTTGAGCACATTACCTTTACCAGATTACAGCGATTTTAATTTTAGCAAATATGCATATCCTAATGGCGCACTATGCGAAATATCACGTGGATGTATTGCAAAATGCACGTTTTGCGAAGAAACGCATTTTTGGAAATACAGGCAACGAAATGCACTTAGCACACTAAACGAAATTGAACACATGTATTATGAACATGGAACAAACGTGTTTTGGTTTATAGACAGTTTAGTTAACGGTAACTTAAATGAACTTAGAGCTTTTTGTAAAGGTGTTGCGGAAAAAGGATTAGACATTGCATGGACAGGTTATTGTCGCTGTGATGGCAGAATGGACTTAGAATATTATAAAGATCTAGCAGCAGGTGGATGTAAAGTTCTTAATTATGGAATTGAAAGTGGCAGTCAACCAGTTTTAGATTTGATGGATAAAAAAGTAACAGTTGCAGAAATGGAACAAAACTTCTTAGATGGTCATAGTGTTGGTATTGGTGCTATGACAAATTGGATTGTTGGATTTCCAAATGAAGGTCCTAAAGAACTCGAAGACACTCTTACTTTTCTATGGCGCATGAGGCATTATGGCATTCAGAATGTAAGTCAAGGCACAGGTTTTAATGTGGGTGTAGATACCATTGTAGGGCAAAACTTTGACAAATTCAATTTATTACCCTATTACTATTACGGACACTGGATTACTAAAGATTTACGTATGAGTATTGCACACAAGCTAATACGAATGAAAAGTTTTAGTATTTTTACTGACTTCTTAGATGTAAGCGAACATGTTGCTTTACCAACAAGACCAAACTTAGCCAAGTATCACTATGATATAACATTTGATGATCCTGATTACATTGGTATAACTGAATATGATTATGCTGATTTTGACTACAACATTATAAAACCTGGTATAAGTAATTTTGCTGATAGTTTAGTAAATGAAATATGGCCATTTTTGCGTATGGTTTGGCGCACAAGAGGAGGATATACTTTACATCTAAAGTTTAGAAAAGACTGGGAATACGAAGAATGGGGTGATCGTAATGCTGCGCCTTTAAATGCTAATTATAAATTTACCATAGACAAAGATGGCAATTGGAATGCTGACTTTGACTGGGACTACATACAAGATAAACAAGATTTTTGGGATGACGAACATTGGTTCGATAACGGTGTGCTTAAATCAAGTCCGGACCCAATGGGCAAAGTATGGAGTATAATGGACTTTACTAGAGACAATAGTAATGCAGCAATAAGAGCAAGGCGTCTTGCTTGGAAAGGCACAGACAAATCTAAAAAAGATCCTTACAATGCGTTTGAGCAAAATGAATATTGGGAAAAGTGTCAGAAATTTTTTGAATACAGAGATTTAGATTTCAGTTTTGACTATAGCTGGCAAGGACAAGGAAAGTGGAATAAATGAGTGATACATATTGCGTATATCCATTTATAAATGTGCATACCAACACAGATGGTAGATGCAAGCTGTGTTGTCATGTGTATGGCGAAGATTACATACAAGTTGATGGCAAAGATGCTGTGCTTGGAAAAACAGATTGGACTAACATTTGGAATAGCAAATATATGCTAGATGTTAGAGCAAACATGTTAGCAGGCAAGCCTGTTAAAGAATGTGGTCGCTGCTACGAGCATGAGCAAAAAGGTTTACAAAGCAGTAGGCAGTGGGCAAACAAAAACTATAAAGCACCCATGTTGCATAGCAATCCTACTCACCTGGAACTTAGACTTGGCAATCACTGCAACTTGAAATGCAACAGTTGTTGGAGTGTAAGCAGCGACAACATATACAAAGAGCGCAAAAAAATACTTGCAAATGAAACTGTGCCAGACTGGCTGAATGATCAATGGCAACATGAAATACGCAGTGTAGAAGCACATGATTGGCAGTGGTATGAAACACAAGAGTTCCGTGACTTTGTAGACCAAGTTGCACCAACATTAGAACGACTATACTTAACAGGTGGAGAGCCTACACTGATACAAGCAAATCAATATGTGCTTGATAAACTAGTAGAGTCAGGCAACAACAAATGTCATGTTGCTTGGACTACAAATATGACTACATGGCCAGAAGGCTTTTATGACAAGTTAGAGTTCTTTGATAGCAGCGAAGTGCAGATGAGCATAGATGGGTATGGTGATCACAACATGTATATACGCTATCCGACAGATTGGAACAAAGTAGAAGAAAACTTTGACAAAGCAATGCGCTTGCCAGAAAAAGTGCAACTAAAAATTTATTTTGTATATCAAGCGTGGAATGTGTTTGATGTAGACAGACTAATACGTTGGCTTGAAAAACGTCAGACAAGACGTGTAGATTTTGTGCCTATCTTTCTTGAACACCCTGACCAACTGCACAGTTGCGTATGGCCAAGAGAAATACAGCATAAAGTTATAGGCAAGTTGTTTACACTAGAAACAAAATTACACGCTGACGCTGTTCAAAGAATCATTAACTACACACAGAATACCAATAAATATTCTACAGAAAACATTACACGTATGAAACAATTTATTGCAATAAACGACAAGTATAGAAGATACAAGTTTGCAGATATATTTCCTACACTTAATTATATATTGGAAGACGTATGCAAGACATAAAAGCAATTATACCAGCAAAAGACAAATGGGTAAGCATAGTTTGGCAAGTTAACGATTGGTGTAATT
>Ga0181567_10004405_pt1 | contig 10336 bp, 7 predicted proteins | sample 101ome_14_FD_133761 | JGI IMG/M metagenome (GOLD analysis project Ga0181567, IMG submission 133761) | Coastal salt marsh microbial communities from the Groves Creek Marsh, Skidaway Island, Georgia - 101403AT metaG (megahit assembly) | ecosystem: Environmental > Aquatic > Marine > Intertidal zone...
ATAGTCTGGTGGTTTCTCTTTTTATTTTGGTAGGCTCTTTTGCTGCCCTTTGGAATATTGTTGTCTATGTGACTGCAGCCGGTGAAGGAAGCTCTGACTTTTCGGATGCGGGTACTGCCCCTGCTGAACAGCAGCAAGAAAAGCAAAAAGTGGTAAAGCTTATGCAAAGGCAGCAAAAATCCCAACCAAGCACACAACAACAATTTCGTACCACAGCGGTTTCCGATATTTCCCTGCCAGACCTCAATGAATTGGATGTCAAAGATTTAGCACCAGTGGTGGAAGCGGCTGCGCCTACCATGGCTGAAGTGGGAATGAACAATGACCAAATGAAGAAGGCCATGGCGGGGATTGGGTTATCCCTGCCTAAAAGCATGCAGCAACGTTGTGATCCAAAGAAAAGAATGGCTCGGCTGCGTTCTGGAGGCGGTAAAGAAATTACAGAAAATGCAATCATCAAGGGCCTCACTTGGCTTAAGAACAACCAAGACAGTGATGGGGGTTGGGGTGACAAAGACAAAACACCAGAAGGTAATAAACCCCGGTATGGTCAGGACTCTCATAAACAATCCATGACCAGTATGGCTTTGCTTGCTTTTTTAGGGCATTGCGAGCTTCAAGATTCACCACAATTTGGCCCAACCGTTCAAAAAGCCATCGACTACCTTACCAGTTTCGCACCTGATAAAATGACAGGGTCGAATAACTCAGGGGCCTATGCCCACGGCATTCGCACCTATGCCCTTTGTGAAGCCTACACCATGACTAAAATCCCCAAGCTCAAAGAGTATGCTAAACGGGCCGCAATTTTTACCATCAAAGGTCAAAATGAAAACGGGGGGTGGGCCTATGGATTTGGTAAAGGCCCTGTTGCTCACACGGACCTGTCGGTAACAGGTTGGTGCATTCAGGGATTAAAGGCGGCGGCTCTTACCGGTATCCCCATTGAAGGGCTTGATGAATCCATGGACAAGGCGATCGCATATGTCAAAAAGTGCCAAGACAGTGCTGGGAGATTTCAGTACAGAATGACCGGGCATGGTGGACAGTCCGGGGGAGGATCCTTAACAGGAACGGGAGTTCTCTCTCTCCAAATTTGGAAAAATGCGAAATCAGCGGAGGCCAAAAAGGGACTGGAGTGGATTCAAAAAAACATGAGTGAGAGTCAGGCACAGAAAGAATGGAAAAATATAAATATTTATGGTTGGTATTACCACGCACAAGCCTGCTTTCAGGCGACAGGTGCGGGTGGTGCTAACTTTTGGCGTGCCTGGAATAAGGACTTTCAACAAATTGTCACCAAAGCACAATCGGAAGACGGACATTGGCCTCATGGTTATCACTTTCATGGCGACACCGACATCTATCGTACCACCATGACAATCTTGATGCTTGAAGTCTATTACCGTTACATGCCATCCACGAAAGTTTAACATCATCCTTTAACTCTACGACCCTCACCAACTATGAAATTCTTTTTCCCAACCGCCCTCCTTTTATTAGCGTCATTTCTTTTTGTATCTGCCAGTGAAATTGTAATCAGCGGAAACGATACCATGCAATTTGATGTCAAAACCTTTGAGGTTAAAGCGGGTGAACCCGTAACCCTGACCCTCAAAAATACCGGAAAGCTTCCTAAAATTGCCATGGGTCATAATCTGGTTGTTTTAAAGAAAGGGATAAGTGCCATTGCATTTGGCCAAAAAGCAATGGGTGCCGGTGCCAACGCAACCAACGCCCTCCCCGATTCCGTTAAAGAAGATGTGCTTGCAAGCACCAAGTTATTGGGTCCAGGAGAGTCGGATACTGTTAAATTCACTGCTCCAACCGAGCCTGGTTCCTATGAGTATGTTTGTACCTTCCCCGGGCATTTTGCCATGATGCGAGGAACCATGACGGTAAAGTAATCGGGCTTCTTCCGCCCTCACTGACCTCATCATTGCAAATTTTGACTTCTTGACTTTTCTCTCAGGAAATTAGATTTACACCTGTATGGCATCAATTGAGGAACAGGGAAGATATTTACAAGAAGCAGAAGCGAAAGGTATAGGTTCCCGACTTTGGGCCTACTCTAAACTTTCAGGCCCGGGCTGGTTACAATCAGCAATTACCCTCGGAGGAGGATCACTAGCTTCCAGTCTATTCTTAGGTGTCTTAGCCGGATACAGCCTTTTGTGGCTCCAACCTGTAGCGATTGTGCTTGGAATTATAATGCTTAGTGCCGTGACTCATGTAACACTTTCGACTGGTCAGAGCCCTTTTGCTTCCATTAACAACGAAATCAATCCTGTTCTTGGTTGGGGCTGGGCGATTGCCACCATTATGGCAAACATTGTATGGTGTTTGCCCCAGTTTTCACTTGGAACCGCCGCCCTCACCCAAAACCTACTTCCCTCTCTCAATCATACATGGGGCAAAGCTTTAGCCTGCTTTCTTATTCTCGCCATTGCCCTAGCAGTAGTTTGGTCCTATGACCGAGGCAGTAAAGGCGTGAAAATTTTTGATTGGGTCCTGAAGATTATGGTGGGTGTCGTGGTAATTTCATTTTTTGGAGTTGTTCTCAAGTTAGGATCGAATGGTGAGCTTGACTGGGGGAATATTGCTGGGGGGTTCATACCTAACTTATCCCTACTCAATGAGGCGGCGGCAGTTTACGAGCCCTTTCTTCAGGAAACTGGTAAATTCCGTATATTTTGGGAGACACAAATTATTGGTATGCAAAGAGATGTAATGATTTCAGCAGCTGCTACCGCCGTTGGCATCAATATGACTTTCTTTATGCCTTTTGTTTTGCTTCGCCGAAAATGGGGTCGTGCACACCGTGGATTGGCAAAATTTGACCTCTGGACTGCCTTGCTTATTCCTTATGTAATCGCCACCACTTGCGTTGTCATTGCAGCAGGCTCACGATTCAATGGAAAACCTGAATCAGCTTACAGCAATTTTGAGGATAGAACTTTACAAGCAAACCTAGAACAAGGGTTTACGAACTTGACAACAGCTCGGGCCAAGGCCGAAATGGGCGAAAAACACTTCGCTTCGCTGGCACCCGTGCAACAAGATCAGGTGCTTGCCTCATTGCCTGAAGTTGACAAGCAACTTGCCGCTATGCTTGTAAAGAGAGATTCTTTCAACTTAGCTGCTTCCCTGGAAGGATTATTTGGCAATAAAGCTTTCTCCCATTACATATTTGGGGTCGGTGTTCTAGGCATGGCCATCTCTACCATCATTATCTTAATGACCATCAATGGTCATGCCGTTTGTGAAATTATGGGCAAGGCACATCAAGGCCCTCCTTTTCTCTTTGGTGCCGCAATTGCCGGCCTAGGAGTACTTGGTCCTTTTGTATGGAGTGATGCGGCTTTTTGGTTGGCAGTCCCAACATCAATCCTTGGTTTCACCTTGATTCCCGTGGCCTACCTGAGCTTTTTCCTGCTCATTAACAGCAAAAGCATCTTAGGACGGGAGCGTCCTGAAGGTATAAAACGCATGACCGGAAATATATTTATGCTATCAGCACTCCTGATTATGGGCTCTGCTGCCTTCTATGTTGCCTGGCAGAAAACCTGGGATGGGTTTCCCGTCGGTAAAATCATTCTCATCACATTTGGGATTATGCTTCTCATAGGCCACTTCTCGCTACGGAATAAAAAGTTATCCAAGAAAATAGAAGGACTGGAAATGAGACTTCAACGAATCAATTCCAAATTGGACAATACCTAATATCTTTCTTTCCCGACCCGATAAGACAAATAGTATCCTTTATTTGTTGGTAAGTGGCACCCAACTCCTTTTCTCCCCTTCAGAAGTCAGCTTTGATTCTAACACCCAAGCTTCACCTGTTGTGCTATCATATTTCACGAGCCGTTTGTACAAATAAGCTTTTTCATCTTGTGAATAATACTCTGCACTAATGATTTGGTACTTACCCGCCTTTGACCCCATCGAGGCAAAGTTTGGAGGGGGAGGTATATTCATGGGCAATCTAGGTGGAGAAGCACTTGGACTTGGCTTGGTTTGAGAAAAGCCACCAGTCGCACAAAATAGGTAGATTACGACACAAAGGAAGGGAATGATTTTTTTTATTTTCATATCACAATTAGGTAATGTTTGGTATGAGTAGTAAAGTAATGGCTATCTATTGTTTGTTTTCTTTATTAATGTCAAATTTTAGTCGACTGATAAAACTAAAAAGCCGGCGACTTTGCCCAAATCGCCGGCTTATAAATTCCATGCAGAATTACTTGCAATGGAATACAATAAATTAATTTAAAAAATGAATTTAGCAATACTAAATTTATTAAATCTTCAATTTTATAATAGTAAGCACTTACGCATTAGGCGTCTTCCTCTTGTATAAATACCATTGACTGCACCCACATACCTTCCTTCTCGCAATAAACCACTCCGCCTAAGCACTGCCACCTACCGGAAGAATGAAAGAGAAACCCCTCCTTATCTTTATACTCATGCTGAATCAAACGATTTACATCTTCCGCCATTTCTTTAGTAGTCCGGTGCTTTAAAACCTTGTATTTACGCTGTACTCTGATCATGAAAGAAAGTTCACTTTTTATGATTTTTTTCTACCTATTTGCAAGGATTTCCAAAATAACTTTTTGATTAATTTCACATGACTCTCAAATCCCCTAACCAAGCGAAGTTTGGAAATCCCACATCCACATCATCTTTTAATGACAAAGAAATTGAACGGGTTGAGTCATTAAAGGATATCTTCCAAGATATTAAAGTTGAGCTGAGTAAAGCGATTATTGGGCAGGATGACGCTATTGAGAAACTTTTTATTTGTATGTTATCTCAAGGTCATGGTTTGTTAATGGGGGTTCCAGGGCTTGCTAAGACTTTACTTGTAAACTCGTTGGCTCAAACAACATCCTTATCATTTGGTCGAATACAGTTTACTCCAGACCTTATGCCGTCTGATGTGACCGGAACTGACATATTGCAACCGAAAGAAAATGGAGACGGTAAAGAATTCACTTTTATCAAAGGACCCATCTTTGCCAATGTTATCCTTGCGGATGAGATTAACCGGACTCCACCGAAAACGCAGTCCGCCTTACTGGAAGCGATGCAGGAACAGCATGTTACCGTCGCGGGTAAAAACCACACCCTTGCAAAGCCTTTCTTTGTGCTAGCCACCCAGAACCCTATTGAACAGGAAGGTACCTACCCCCTTCCTGAAGCTCAACTTGACCGCTTTATGTTCATTGTCCGCATGGAATACCCGGAAAGAGACCATGAGCTCACCATTGCCCGGGAGACCACCATTGGTCGGTCCCCAAAGTTGAGAAAAGTAATTTCCGGAAAAGCTTTGAAGGAATACCAGCAATTAACAGAAAAAATTCCTGTCCCTGACCACATTTTTGACCTGGCGGTGGATCTTGTTCGAAAAACAAGACCTAAGTCAGAAGAGGCTCCCTCCTGGATCAAAGAGTTGGTGGATTGGGGCGCTGGCCCCCGGGCCGTTCAATTCCTCGTAAGGGGAGCCAAAGCCCGTGCCATTATTCACGGAAATTACATGGTGTCCTCTCAAGACCTCGAGGCCGTGGCAGAACCTGTATTAAGTCACAGAATTATTACTAATTTCCATGCACGTTCCCAAGGTATAACCAGTTCCAAGGTAATCCAGAGACTAATCCAGGAATTACTCAACGAACATAAGTAGGCGATGAAGCCACCAACACCGGAAGTAAATCATTATATTGACCGGGCCGCGATCAAGACCCTGATGGGAACCCCTCAGGTAAGCACGACGGCAATGGAAGGGACCGTCAGCGGTTACCATAGAAATAGCCTGAAAGGCTCGAGTGTAGAGTTTTCTGAATACCGGGAGTACACCCCCGGAGATGACCTCAAAAGACTGGATTGGCGGGTCTTCGGAAGAACGGAAAGGTTTTACCTAAAAGAATTTGAAGCGGATACAAACTTACATTGTCATTTCCTCCTCGATTCCAGTTCATCTATGAAGTTTGGCAATGAAATCTCCAAATTTGAATATGGAAAAAAAATAATCGGTACCCTCTCTTTTTTATTCCTCCAGCAAGGAGATGCAGTGGGTATGCATTTAAGCGGGGAAATTTCCTCCGCCACCTCAATCGCCAAAAGAAACCCAGCCCAATTACATACTGTACTGCAGGCATTGCTTTATGGAAATGCGGAAGGTGACGAGAAAATCTCATCAAGTATGCATGAAATTGCAGAATCAAGTGGAGTGAGATCCCTTATCATTATTGTTTCCGATTTCTTGGATGATGCTGATGCTATCATGCAAGCGATTCATCATTGCAAAGAGCGCAAGCAGCAGCTCGTGCTTTTTCATTTGCTGGATGAACAGGAAGAGAATTTTGACTTTAGGCAACCAACCCGGTTTGTTGACCTGGAAAATGAAAATGTGGTGATAAGTGATCCCAAAACCGTGAGAGAAGAATATCTTCATGCTTTAAAAAGTCATATCTCAAGCATTCGAAAAGGGTGCATGGAAACACAAAGCTCCTACCATAAAATAACGACTAAACTTTGTTTATCAGATGGTCTTAGGCCATTTGCGACTGATCCTAATTTCAGTAGTAAACGGTGAGCTTCCTTCAACCTTTAGCCCTTTTGGGACTTTGTCTCATCCTCGCACCCGTAGTTATACACTTACTGAATTTGCTAAGGTATAAGAAGCAAGACTGGGCAGCCACGCAATTCCTGCTGAAGGCAGAGAAAAAGTCTTCGAAATTTTCCAGATTGCGGCATTGGTTGCCCTTGCTCTTGCGGATCTTGGCTTTGCTTGCCCTCACATTTCTGGCAGCCAGGCCAATTCTTCACGAAGGAACAGGCTGGTGGTCGCTTTCGGCCTATCAGCCCGGCACTGTCGTCTGCCTACTTGACCGGTCAAGCAGCATGGGAAGACCATCCGCTCAAGCCAACCAAAGCCTTCAAGATATGGCTCAAAAACAAATTCTTTCTGTCCTGCGTGACCACCCAAAACAAGAGATCATTCTTTTTGACACCCTTGGAAGGGAACCCCTCATCATCAATGACACCATGGTAAAAAGCCAGGTAATCCTTGATAAATTCTTTTCCCCTACAGATACCTCCGCCCACCTTCCAAACTCTATCATCCATGTAATGAAATGGCTGGAAAGGGAATCAATTGGAAAAGCGAAAATTAAAGTTTATTCCGATATGCAGAATAACAGTTGGAAATTACAGAACAGTGCCGAAACATTGGCAACGATCCGGCATGCACTCAGCAGGAATTATAAGTTGTGGGAATTGCAAGTTCACCCTCTGCAATCATCAACTTCCATGAATCGGTCCATTGCGATAGAAAAAATTTTCAAGGGGATTGGGTACATCCAGCCCCACCTTGCCATAGATCGTTCCAAGAACATTCAGGAAACCATCACTCTTGAAATTGATGTAGGTGAAAGGACTCAAACTCTCGATTTAAATCTCAGTGCCAGCAAGAATCTATTGAGTCCGAAAATCAGGCTGCCCGCAAATAATGACTCCCCTTGGGTGCGTTTGCGTATCCCCTTAGATTCAGCACCTTTTGACAACACCGCATACTTTACAACGGACTCTCAGGAGCCAAAGAAAATACTTGTTTATGCAGAGGATAAAAAGGTCGAGGAAATAATAGTTGCGGCCGCGCAGGTTAAGCAAGATCTGGTCATATCACTCATCGATCTCACCGCTACAAAGCCTGCAAATCTTTCAGCAGTCGACCTCATCATTGCCCAAGGTATAAACTTTGAATCACATTCTGCATCCCTTGAAAATTTTGTAAAAAAAGGAGGAACGGTTATCGAATTTCCTCCCTCAGCTCTTATCAACCCCAGCCAAAGGCAAGTTTCCTGGCACTTCGCGGAGCTTGAAAATATAAGTAGGGTTTTTAAGGTTCAGCAATGGAACCAAGAGACTGGTATTTTGGCAAATACTAGCGGGGGGCAGCCCCTTCCTTTCTCCTACTTTGAAACCAGAAAACGGGTCCTTCCCGTGCATGGGGAAACACTTGCCTATTACAATGACGGAAAACCATTTTTGACCAGAGAGAAAAAAGGGAAAGGTTTCCATTTTTATTTCTCAACTCTTCCGTTGACCTCCTGGTCAAACTTCGAGGAAGGTTTTTTACTTGTCCCCATTATTCAGAGAATTTTTCAGACTATAGCATCGCCCAACCAGGAGTTTTTTAAAGTTTGTGGAAGGTATGAAAGCTTAGAGTATCAAGGAGCTCTTCCGGTTACCGGCAACCCTCAGGACTCCCCCATTGAAAATGCCGGCATCTACCAGATCAATCAATCAACCATTGCCTGCAACAGACCGCTTGAAGAAAATGATTTAACCTATGTGACCAAACAAGAAGTCATCGAATCTCTTTCTTCCAATAACATTCAGTGGCTGGCACAAAGTTCTCCAGAAGATGTGGTAAAAGATGAAGAGCTATGGAAAGTATTCCTGCTCCTTGCCATTGGATTTTTACTGACCGAAGCATTCTTCTCTTTACCTCCTCGACTAAAAGCTGCTCGTTAATGATGAAATTTGGCTGGGAAAACTGGAGCTTAGATTTGGATCCGATCACCGGAGCCCTTATTGCCTTTGTCCTCTCCATCACGGTTCTTTTTTCCTGGAAAACCTTTGTCAGGCACCAGAGAAATAAAACTACAGCCTTATTGGAAATATTCCGTTTCTTACTCCTTTCCCTTTTTTGCCTCACTTTACTGGACCCGAAAAGAACGGAAGTTATGAGGAGCAAAGTAAAACCTCAACTTGCGGTTTTAATCGATCACTCACAGAGCATGGATACTTTGGATGTAAATGATACTGCTTCGGTTTTTAAATCCCGAAAGCAATGGGTCGATTCCATCATTCAGTCTTCTGTCTTTAAGGGATTAGAAGAAAATACCACAATCCTGATTGAGCCCTTCTCGTCAAAGTATGGAGAGACAAGAACTGATATTCAAAGTGCGATTTCAAGTACGATAGAAAAGTTTGAGGATCTGCACGGGATTCTGTTACTCACCGACGGGGACTCAAACCTGGGTTCCCCTCTTATTCAAATCGCACCCAAATTGAGGAATCAAAACATTTCTCTTTTCAGCATCTTTACCGGCAGTGATCGCATTCTTCCTGACTTAGATATTGAACATGCCTGGTCACCTTCCTTCACCCTCAAGGAAGAAAGACTTGTCGTTAACTGGAAAATAAAAAACACCTTCGATGCACCCCAGAATTCCGTGCTATCGCTTTATGCAAACGACGAAAAAGTGGAATCTATGCCTGTTCATTTCCCCCCGAATACTACTCATTCGGGGAATATCACCTGGCTACCTTCCGAAACAGGCAAGTACCCGATGAAATTAGTCCTAGAACCGGTACAAGCTGAAGCCTTTCAAGACAACAACAGTCAGGCTTTTCAACTGCGTGTTCAAGACACAAAGATTAAAGTTCTCGTCATCGACTCTTCGCCCCGGTGGGAATACCGCTTCTTAAAGAACGCCCTACTTCGTGATCCTGGAGTTGAAGTAAAATCCTTGCTATACCGTCCGGGTCTGAGCTCCGCCCAAGGCAGTGAATATCTCGGCCATTTCCCTAAGAACTTGAAAGAATTATCCGCATTTGATGTGGTGTTTCTTGGCGATATAGCAATCGATCCCGATGAAATCACTCATGACAATGCTTCTTTGATACATGAACTTGTCATTCATCATGCAGCGGGTATCGTTTTTATACCCGGAAGGAAAGGGAAACAGTTGTCGTTTGCTGGGTCACCGCTTGATGATTTATTACCGATTGTTTATGACCGACAAAAACCAGCAGGTTTAGGTACGGCAAACCCAGCTAACCTTGACCTTACCGAGCGTGGTCGCCAGCATTGGCTGACCGATTTACGAGGAGCGGGTGAGCCTGATCGAAATTTTTGGAATCGATTACCCGGCTTCTTCTGGTCGGCCATGGTAAAGAAAAGCAAACCCGGTTCCCAGGTCCTTGCCACACACTCCAATTTTTCCTCTGAGTGGGGGAAAATGCCTCTCCTGGTTGTAAGGCACTATCAGTCAGGTAAATCATTATTTTTAGGCACAGACTCTGCCTGGAGATGGAGACGAGGCGTAGAAGACAAATATCACTATCGATTTTGGAGCCAGGTTGTAAGATGGATGGCCCGCGAGCGTCAACAGGCAAACAACCAAGGATTGCGACTGATCACTTACCCCGAAAAACCCTATGTCGGCGATCAGGTTCATTTACATTGCATTGCCTCCGACTTAGCCGGATTCCCGTTGGAACTAAGTCATGTGGATGCAAAAATTACTCATCCGGATGG
>Ga0181567_10004412_pt1 | contig 10330 bp, 8 predicted proteins | sample 101ome_14_FD_133761 | JGI IMG/M metagenome (GOLD analysis project Ga0181567, IMG submission 133761) | Coastal salt marsh microbial communities from the Groves Creek Marsh, Skidaway Island, Georgia - 101403AT metaG (megahit assembly) | ecosystem: Environmental > Aquatic > Marine > Intertidal zone...
CCCGAACCCTTCCCCTTCGCATTCCTTTTCGCGACAACCACCCACCCCCCCCGTTTCCCTTCGCCGTTTCCTGCATCGCGCGGGACCGAGAACCGGCGGCGGTTCGGCACCGCCGACGACGATTCGGCAAGCCGACGTGCGCTCGCGCCGGCCGGTGGTTGATGATGTTTTTTTTCACCCTCGGGCGTTTGTTTCTCACGCGGCCCCACAACGCGCATGCTGACCTCATTCTCCTTTCTCTTTTCCTCGTTTTTTCCCCACTCAGGTGGATGGGCAAGGGCGTGACCAAGGCGGTGGAGAACGTCAACACGATCATCGCCCCTGCGCTTCTCGGCAAGGACCCCACGGACCAGAAGGCAATCGATGATCTCATGATTGAGCTTGACGGCACCAAGAACAAGGGCAAGCTCGGCGCGAACGCGATCCTCGCGGTGTCCATGGCCGTGTCCAAGGCTGGCGCGGCCGAGAAGGGCGTGCCGCTGTACAAGCACATCTCCGACCTGGCCGGCAACGCGAAGCTCGTGCTCCCCGTCCCCGCGTTCAACGTCATCAACGGTGGGTCCCACGCGGGCAACAAGCTCGCGATGCAGGAGTTCATGATCCTCCCCGTCGGCGCCGAGTCCTTCTCGGAGGCGATGCGCATGGGCTCCGAGGTGTACCACAACCTCAAGTCCGTGATCAAGGCCAAGTACGGCCAGGACGCGTGCAACGTCGGCGACGAGGGCGGGTTCGCGCCGAACATTCAGGAGAACAAGGAGGGCCTCGAGCTCCTCAAGGTGGCGATTGAAAACGCCGGGTACACCGGGAAGATCAAGATCGGCATGGACGTCGCCGCCGCGGAGTTCTACACCGAGGACAAGATGTACGACCTCGACTTCAAGACGGAGAACAACGATGGGAGCATGAAGAAGTCCGGGGAGGAGATGATCGAGATGTACAAGGAGTTCTGCGCGGAGTACCCCATCGTCTCCATCGAGGACCCGTTTGACCAGGACGATTTCGAAAACACAGGCATCCTGACCGGCTCCGGTGTCTGCCAGGTTGTCGGCGACGATCTCCTCGTCACGAACCCCGAGCGCGTGGCGACCGCCATCGAGGCCAAGGCCTGCAACGCGCTCCTCCTCAAGGTGAACCAGATCGGCTCCATCTCCGAGGCTATCGAGGCGGTTCGCATGTCCAAGAAGGCGGGCTGGGGCGTGATGGCGTCGCACCGCTCGGGCGAGACGGAGGACTCATACATTGCCGACCTCGCCGTCGGACTCGCCACGGGGCAGATCAAGACCGGCGCGCCCTGCCGCTCCGAGCGACTGTCCAAGTACAACCAGCTCCTTCGCATCGAGGAAGAGCTCGGCGCCGACGCCAAGTATGCGGGTGAGGACTACCGCCACATCGGGTGGTAATGAGCAAGCGCGTTGCGGGATTAATAACACACCGCGCTGGGGCAAAGCACGGGCCAACGCCGTCGAGCCGTGACGACCCGACGCAGCGCCGAGTCGCTCGAATCGCGTGATGAACGCGCGAGTCAATCGCGGGCGAGCGCAACTTCTTAATACGTACATAGCAAAACGCCCGTATGGATATCGTCCCTTCGCGACAAACGAGACAGGGCGCGCCTGATAAAGTTCTTTACCCCGCTTTGACAGGCATAAAATAGACGATGCGTAGACTCTAGTCTATCATATCCGCGTGACATGAGAACTCCGTATCTGTGCTTGTAAGGTTACCTGTACCTGTACTGTACGAAATGTGGAGAATCCCCGGTCAACACTCGCCAGTCGCCGTCCGCGCGTTTTCTTCCGTCGCCCCGGCGTTACTGGGACGGACCGACGCTCGCGCGCGGCAGAGCGTCTCGCGCGGCGTGTGGTCCGGCCGTCTGACGCTCGTGCGTCACCGCGAGCGATGGGATCGTCCTCGCGGCGTCGCACGGGCACGCGCGAGCGCGGCGGCGGCGTCTCGTCCGGGCGCGCGTGCGTCTCCCCGTGGACGCCATCGACGCCACCCCCGCCCCTTCGTCGCCGTCCCAGCCGCGACGACCGTGGACCCGTGCGCGCCGCCTTCCTCTCGTCCGCGTCCTCGCTCGGCGTCCGCGCATCCTATCCTCCCTCCGAATCAGCGGACCCGAGGACGGAGGACGAGGATTTGAGCACGCCCGCCGGGGAGGGCGGTGCGTCGTCGGAGGTGGACGATTTCGACGCCGCGGAACGTCTCGTCCAACGCGAGTGGGAGGCGTACTGGGCCGATCTCCGGCGCCGCACCGCACCCTCCGCGCGCGTCCTAGATCGCGCGCGGTTGCTCACCGTCGGTGAGTGGGGCCGCAGATACAACCGCCGCGACGCGCCGCTCGCGTCGGAACAGGAGGGTGAATCACCGTCACCCCGCGACGCTCGTGAAGATGACCGCGAGGGGCAAGCGTCGTCACGAGAGGCGTTTTTATTTGCCCCTCGCCGATGGTCGCCGGAGCACGCAGACCCGTCCTCGCCCGAGGGGTACTTCTTCGCGCCGATCGACGACGCCTTCGCACCCTCCCCGCCACGCACACCCTCCCCTCATCCTCAAATCACGCGCGGACGCACCGGGCCTCGGGACGGTGGCGGCCTCTCCCCTCGCGCCATCCGATCGCTCCCGCGCGCCTCCTTCGCGCTCCACGGCTCCTCCGGATGCGCCAGTGAGTGCGCGGTGTGCCTGCGCGACTTCGCCCCTGGGGAGGCGAACCTCACGCGCGTGCCGCGGTGCGCGCATCTGTTCCACGCCGAGTGCCTCGCGCCCTGGCTCATGAGAAGCAGCGCGTGCCCGAGGTGCAGGGGGGAAGTCGTGTGCGCGCCAATCGCGCGCGAGCGAGACGTCGGCGAGGGCGTCATTCGCGTCTGGAGAGAACTCGGGTAGACGCCGTTTGGCGACCGCCGGGAATCGCAATTATGATATGACCCTATAACTCAGCTCGTGGCGCAGCGGTGAGACCACTGGTTTTCTGGATTCACCTGGATTCCTCTTCGCGCCTTTTCTCGCCTTCTCGACTCCTCTCTCGCGCGCCTTTCGAGGAACGCGCGGAGCCATCCGGGCTGCTATTTCTTGGCTCACGCTCCGAGTCTGTGCGCGTTTGCGGAGTGTAGCGCCGGCGCACGCGCTCTTCGCGCGCTGAGGTCTTGCGAGGTCAGCCCTACAGGGAGGGAGGTCACTCCGGGCACGAAAATGTGCGAAACGCCATCGCATTCACCCTGGGGGCTATGGCGCAATCGAAGCGACGAGCTCACGGCACCCTTGGAGATGGGTTCTGAAAGTGAAATATGAAGGTACTTTTGTACGTACTTTCGTAGAAGAAAAGAGGCGTTGTAATTAAAAACCTCTTACCCCCCGCCGGCCGGGCTCTACCTTTCGAACGCGCGTCGTAACCCCGAGACGACGGTCGCTCTCCACGGTGACCCACGGGAGGATGTCACATCGTTTGACGTGGGCGTCGTTGGTTCAGACGCGGCCATTCGAGGGGACGACGGGTTCGCCTTAGCCGCTCGAGCTTCGGCGTTGAGGCGCACGCGCTGCTCATCTGCGGCGCGTTCGAGGGCTTCTGTCTTCTCGCGTGCGACTCTCGCGAGATGGTCGCGCATCGCTCCGAGGTCGCGCTCCGCCGCCTCTAGGCGTGAGGCGAGGGCGGAAGCTTCGGCAAGGGCGTCGGCGCGCGCACAGAGCGCCTCCTCTGCATCCTCGGCGCGGCGACGGAGGGACGCACGCTCCGCGGACACTGCGGCGTCGAGCGCACGGGAGCGCTCGAGCTCCGTCTCCACGCGTCGAAGCGCGCTCGCGAGGCGGCGCGCCTCGGCCGCTTCGGCGTCGCGAGATGCGAGCGCGGCGGATGTCTCGCGCTGGTAAAACGCCACCTCTGCGAGAAGGTCCCTACGCTCTCGCATCTCCGAGCGCGCTCGAGCCTGGACCTGCTTCAGAGCCTGTGCGTGCCCTTCGAGGGCAGTCTCGAGCTCCGCGCACCGAGCGCACCGCGCAGTGCGTGAGGCGCGCATGGACGAGCTTCGGGGGAGGGGCATGATAAGATGGCGCGCGTGATTAATCGAGCGAGGGAGCGCGGGGTGCGCGGGGTCTGAGCGGAGGAAGGGTGGCGCGCGTCGAGCCTTAGCAGGCGGTCGCTCCGAGACCGCCGTGCGGCTCGTCCGAATCAGACTGTCGTAGATATAACCTTAGTTTTCGTGGCGTCCGATATTCAGTAGACTACTTTCGTATTATAATATCATACTTGTAGACTACGAAAGTAGTCTAATTGACGAGACTAATGTAAGACATCATAACCTTACTGCAGGTTTCGCCAGAAAGAGGACCGCGAGGGCGGGGCGGGGCGGCCCAGGAGTCCTGCACGCGAACGCGTCGACGGAGGACGCCACCCGCCTGCGCCGAGGCTTCGAGACTGCGAGGAGGCGACGGAGCGAGAGGGCGCGCTGGTGAGCGCGGACGTGAGGAACGTTTTGGTCCGTCGCGATGTTGAACGGCACGTCGAACGGTGGGGTGGTTGTGGAAATCCCTTCGCAGACTTCCCCGGCGAAGAAGAAGCGTCCGAGTCCGGAGGACGTCGCGGCGATCATTCAGGAAGAGATCAATAAGAAGCGCGAGCTGTTGGAGAGCGGGTTTCAGTTGGACATCGCACGCGACCCGAACACGGCGTACGGGCAGAGTACCCTCGCGTTCCGCGACCTCACGTTTAGCATCCCGACGAAGAAAACCGGGGCAAGAATCATCTTGACCCCCACGAGCGGGGCGTACGAGGCGGGGAGCATGGTCGCGCTCATGGTGCGCGCGCGACGCGACGCGACGACGACCACGCATCCCATCACTCTCTTCGATCTCGAATCACCCTTTCTCTCTCTTTCTCGCGCCGGGAGCGCCGAGCGCGTCTCTCGTTCGACAACGCCCGCACGGACGCTCGCAGTGGTCAGTGGCGGACATTCTTTTCCCCGTGGTTCAACTCGTTTCCCTCGCGCCCGCCGACCCCGCCTCCTCGCATCTTCACCCATCGCCTCAGGGTCCGAGCGGATGCGGGAAGACGACGCTTCTAGACATGCTTGCAGGAAAGAAGACGTACCCTTACGGCGGCGAGGTGTACCTGAACGGTCGCGCACGCGACCGTTTGTATCCTCGCCTGACGTCATACGTCGCACAGGACGCCATCCTTTCGCCCCATTGTACCGTCGCCGAGGTTGTCGAGTTCAGCCTCTGCCTCCGCGTGGACATGGGTTCGACGAGCCGCGAGACCGGCTCGTTATTACGGCGGATGTACGTCGATGAGACGCTCGCGATGTTCGGTCTGATCGGCGTGAAGGACCAGCTTATTGGCAGCGAGCGCGTGCGTGGGATCTCGAGTGGGCAGAAGCGCCGCGTGAGCCTGGCGCGTGGCTTCGTCGGCGGCGCGCAGGTGGTGTTTGCTGACGAGCCCACGAGCGGGTTATCCGCCACAGACGCCGAGCTGTGCGTCCGAGCCATCTACGTCGCCTCGCGGAAGCAGGGCGTGACGTTCGTGGTCGTCATTCATCAGCCCAGGGTGGAGGTGGCAGCGATGTTCGACCACCTGACGCTCATCACGAGTGACCCGGGGCGGGTGGTGTACAATGGCCCCTTCTGCGACGTCGCGGGGTACTTCGAAGCGAAAGGCTCTCCCGTCCCCGCCAATTGTAATCCCGCGGATTTTTTATTGGACGCCATCACCCCGGGCGTGCGCGGGAACCGGGCGGACGAGCTCGCGGTGGCGTACGCGGACCGGGAGAACGGGCAGGTTCTGGAGGTGGAGGCGCGGGTGGAGGCGATGATTGCGGCGGGCGGGAAGGCGCCGCTGGACGTGTTGAGGGATCATCAGGAGCGGAGGGAGGCGCTGGGGCTGTTCGAGACGACGACGGTGAAGGACAGCGTGCACTCCGTACCGCAGCTGACACAGATCGCGACGCTGCTGAAGCGGCGGCTCACGCTGACGCTGCGGGATAAGAGCCTGCTCAGGACACGGTACGGGATGGCGTTGATACAGGGACTCATCGTCGGCATCGCATTCCAGGACATTGGACGGACGCTGCCCGTGCAGCAGGTCAGCTTTTTGTTCATGCTGCTTCAGATCGGGGCACTGTCGAACATGGTCATCATGCCGGAGATGATCGCGCAGAGGATGGAATTCAAGTTCGAGATCTCGGATGCGCTGTACAGCACGACGGCAGCAGTTCTGGTGGACACCGTCGTAAACAACACGCTGGCCATCATCGGGAACTTCATCACCTCAGTCATGATCTTCGCCTTCAGCGGGTTTGAGTGGAGCAACTTTGGGATCCTCTACTTTTGGAGCTTCATGTCCTTCATGACGATGACCAACTTCTTCAAAGTCGTCGCCGCGGTCACGCCGACGCCCGCGAACGCCCTGCAAGTCGCCATGCCGGGCCTGATGCTCATGATCCTCTTCAACAACTTCTTCGTGACCAAAGCCACTGCGCCGCCGTATATGAAGTGGGCCATCTACATCTCGCCGATGGCGTGGGCGATCGAACAGATCATCACCGAATTGCATGGCAACGACCAGACCCTCATCGAGCTGTACGGGTACGACCCGTCCGACGCGCAGAGCACCAGGGCTCTAGCCGTCTTAGTCGCGGAGATAATCGTGTTCCAAGCCGTTGCGCTCGTGTGTCTCAGACAGCTCAACAACATCAAGAGGTGATGGCACTGCCGATTTGTTGTACAAGTACTTTCGTACCTTCGTACGTACTTTCGTATTAATATAGACTACTTTCGAAAGTATAGGCTATAGGATACCAACCATTTTCGTCCCTCCGTCATCGCTTCCTCTTCTTTTCGCTCGCTCCGGCGCCGCTCGGCTCTGTATTGTTTCTTTTCTTTGGGGGTTTCGTCTTTGCCGCGGCGGCGAAAATCGCTCGCTCCACCTCTGCGGCGCGGAGGCCGATGGCGTTGCCCTTGCGCCTTGCGCTCTCAACGAGCTCGACGAGCCTGGCCGTGGAATACGTCTTTGAGGACGGCGCGTCTGGAAGTGCCACGGCGATGAGCTCGTCGCTCATGATGGGCATTTCATCGCCCCCGATGCAAGAGAGCACCGCCGCGGCAGTTGCCGGGCCGCAGAATTTCAGCTCGAGCAGTGGAGCGAGTGCAGCGCCGAGGGCCTGCTCGTCGAGGTTTGCCTTCCCGGCGTCCAGGGCTTTGATCGCGGCCTCAGTCGCGGCTCTGATAGTCCCTTCTGCGTGCTCCTTCGCGCGGCTGAGAAGGGGTCTCCACTTCCCTCGCGTGATCTTCCACTCCACGAGCTTGACGTACTCGTCCTTGAGCAGATGCGGTGGGGAGCGCGTGCGAACGGCGCGCGCCAAGTCGCGGTGGTACCACGCGTCCAGGTCTCTGAGCTTTGGGTCGTTCAGAGCCGCGATGCGGTCGTCGTACGCCGCGAGCTCGGCGCGCCACGTCGCCGGATCTTCGCTCTTCCAGAGCGCGCATGAGTCCGGGGTGGAAGTCGGAGGCATGACGACCGGGAGCTGGGGCGTGAGAGAGGGTTCGTCGATCACCGCTCGGGGACGTACTGCGACTTCTCCTGGAACTTCTTCACCTCGCCCCGGACCATCTCGATCTTGTGCGGCTGCACCAGGAGGTGCGTCTCGTCCAGGTCCTGGATCACGAAACGCTCGGAGGGAATTTGCTCGTCGTTCAGGTGGAGAATGAACACCCTCGTGGGGATGTCGCACTCGAGGAGCGTGCCGTGGACCGCGCTCACCATGCGACGCCGAGAAGCGCGAACTGGATCTGACGAACCCGGTGGGGAAGCCGCGTTTTTTCGCCCTGAGATGAGAGCGCCTCGGCGAAATCGGCGGACGCCCCGGTTCGCGTCCGGACGAAGTGGCGGCTCACGTGGCGCAGAAGAAAAGGCGCACTTTTCCACCGCACTGGCGGATCAGTCAGAGCTTCGACGACGGCTCGCGCGGTTTCCTGCCCCGCGCGCGCGTCGCGACGCCGTCGGCGAGACGTCGCGCCAGAGCGAAGGGGCGCGACTGGGAGTCGTCGCGGTTCGTTCCTCGGCGCGAGCGCGATGGCGGGCGACGGCAGCACCGGGCTGTACAACGTGAGCAACACGTGCTACTTGAACAGCGTCCTGCAGGCGCTGAGCCACGTGCGGGAGTTTCGCGAATGCCTCCTGAGCGACGAGGCGGGGGTGAGCCTGCACGCCGCGGGGCGGGGGCGGAGCGCCGCGGGGGCGCGACCGACGCCGAAGGAGGAGATCTTATCCTTCCCAGGATTCAAAAAGCGACGGAAGCGTAAGAAGGGCGACGGCGAAGACGACGCCGAGGAGACGACGGTGGTTCCCGTATGTACGTGCCCGCCCAGCCGCGCGATTGCGCGTCCCCGTCCCGCCGCGAATGCGAACGCGCCCGCGCGCGTCGCGCGCAGCGCGGTGCGCCGCGCGGGGGGAAGACGACGAGGCTTCTGCGACGCACGCGCGCGCGCGAAGCAGCGATCATCGACGGCGAGGGCATCGCGCAACCCTCGGCTCGCGAAGCGCCGTCGACCACCCTCCGCCGCGAGCACGACCTTTCCTCCTCTCCGCCGCTTGACCCATGGCTGACGCACCTCCCGCTGACCCATCCCGCGCGCAGTGCGTCCGCCCGCGATGACGAGAACGGGCAAGGCGAACATCGCCGCCGCCGATCACGCGAGCCTCGGGGGTGCGTTTTCATCGACGAGACCGCGAAGCCGCAGCGTCGCCTGCGCCGGCGCGGCGGGCACGCCTGGCCCATCGTTTTCGCGCTCGCGCATCCTCCAGCCTCCCCACGCGCTCACCCCTTCCGTCCCACCCCCGCTCCGTTCCCCCAGGAGAGCTCCGCTCCGTGTTCAGAACGCTCCGCTCGGGGGAATACGCGGCGTTCCCGGTGCGTCCTCTCGCGCGCCCCCAGCCCGCCCCGTCGCCGTTTCCGGAGCGCGGCGCGTCGTCCCGATCGGCGCGTCGCCACGTCGGCCCGTCCGACTTTTGAGGTTCTTTTCCCTGGAGATCGGTCCCGACTCAGCTGCCATCTCCGCCTTCGGCTCTCTCTCATCTCGTCGACCCCTCCGAACCCTTCGGAACCCTTCGAACGCTTACACTCACGTACCTCGTGCTCCTTCGCGTTCGAAACTCGCGCCCGTGTCTCTCGCGCCCCTCACACAGCCCACGCAACTTCTTCGTGCGGTGTGGACGCTTGTTCCCTCGTTCGCGGGTACGCAGCAGCAAGACGCGCACGAGTTCACGCGGTTCCTCCTCGAGCGCCTGAGACTCGAGTTCGTCCGCGGCGGCGAGCTCGCTGCGGCGGCGGCGAGCTCCAAGGTCTCGCGCGGGGGCTCGCCGCGGCACCAGCCCCGCGAGCGCGAGCACGGCGAGGGGAGCGTGGTGATGATGGACCTCGGCATCCCGAACCCGCTGCGACGGACACGCAGTCTCCGCGGGGGCCAGCGAAAAATCAGCGGCGGCCAAGGCGGCGGGGGATGGTCCTCGGACGGCGATGGTGCGACGACACCACCGGAGCGTCCGTCCCCGCGGGTCGGGGAGAAGGCGGCGGGAAGCCTTCCGGCGTCGCCCACCGCGATCAAGGCGTCTCTGAACGCCGCCGCTGCTTCAAAAGCGACGGCGGCGGCATCGAGCGAGACGCCGCTCTTGCCCGGTGTGCCCGTGGGCGAGCACAAGTCTGGATCCGCGCCGGGCAGCTGGGAGACGGGGTTCGTGATCGTCTCGCGGTGGGGCGCGGTGACGCACAAGCTGGGATGCACGTGCCGCCCGTGTAAATCCCGGCGCAAAGCCACGGCGGGCGGCGGCGACAGCGCGGTCAAGAAATCGGACGCTCCCGCAAACGACCCGGCAGTGGGGCTCCTCCCGGGCCGGTCGGTTTCGCGGAGCGAGATCGAGCGGCTGACCGCGAGGGCGTCGCCGCGGGGTCTTCCCGCGTCGCCCTCGCCGCTCGGGTTCACCAAGATGGAACGAACCGAGGAGGGCGCGGCAAGGAAGCGGGAGACGGAACCGGCGGCGGCGTCGGCTGCGTCGCCAGACGCATCGCAACAGCCCTCACCCTCGGCACCGTCTACCGATTCCGCGGAGGCGGGCCCCGCGCCCCGGTTGGGGGACGCAAACGGCCTGGACGACGCGGGCCTGCCCACGGACCCGGTGTGGCGGCTCTTCGGCGGCGTCGCGCTGAGCCGCATCCGATGCACGCGGTGCGGGCATGCGAGCACGCGGCGCGAACCGTTTTTGGATATCTCTCTCCCCATCCCCCAGCTTCGCGGCGGGCGACACAGGAGCCTCACGCCGACGACGAGCCCCGGGAGCCCCAGAGCG
>Ga0181567_10004415_pt1 | contig 10328 bp, 9 predicted proteins | sample 101ome_14_FD_133761 | JGI IMG/M metagenome (GOLD analysis project Ga0181567, IMG submission 133761) | Coastal salt marsh microbial communities from the Groves Creek Marsh, Skidaway Island, Georgia - 101403AT metaG (megahit assembly) | ecosystem: Environmental > Aquatic > Marine > Intertidal zone...
CGACTCTACTCAAAACTTCTTAGCGCAAGGCCGCAGGCAATCATCAGTGCCGGCGCATCTGCCGCGAGGTTGGCTTCGTTGACCCGCGAAGACAGGGTCATATTGCCGAAGGGGTTGGCAATCGTACAGGGCGTACCGAGCTTCGCGGCGACCATATCTGGGAGACCATCAATGGAGGATGTGCCGCCCGCGAGAATGATGTGGTCAACATCATCATAGGCGCTCGACGAGTAGAAAAACTGGAGTGAACGCGTGACCTGCTGTACCACTGCTTCTTTAAATGGCTGGAGTACTTCAGTTTCGTAGTCGTCTGGCAGACCGCCCTGTTTCTTGGCGAGACCCGCTTCCTCGACAGAAAGGGAGTAACGTCGCTGAATCTCTTCGGTCAGCTGCTTGCCGCCAAAGAGCTGTTCCCTCGTGTAGGGTGCACCACTGTTCGTCAGGACTGACAGGGTGGTCATAGTCGCGCCGACATCGACAACAGCGATAACCTTGTCATCGTCCTCATCGTCTTCATCGATCTCGAAAAACTGGTTGCGGATCATTTCGAAGGTCCGCTGCATGCAGTGTGCCTCAATATCGACGACCTTGGCCTTAAGACCACCGAGCTCAAGTGCGGCTTCGCGCATCTCCACGTTCTCGCGTCGACAGGCCGCAATCAGCACTTCAACCTGTTCTTCATTGCGGGGGGACGGTCCCTGCACTTCAAAGTCGAGCGCGACTTCTTCCAGCGGATAAGGGATGTACTGATCGGCCTCAACCTGGAGCTGGTTTTCCATCTCGTCTTCCGAGAGCTCAGCATTCATCTCAATGGTCTTGGTGATCACAGCGGAACCGGCGACGGCCACTGCAGCGAACTTGACTTTGGTTTTGCTGCGTTCAATCAGACGCCGGATTGCTTCACCGACGCCATCAACGTCTGAAATATTTTTTTCGACGACGGCGTTTTCCGGCAATGGCTCGACGCCATAGCTTTCAACCCTGTAGTCATTACCTGACTTACTGAGTTCGAGCAGCTTCACCGACGTGGAGCTGATGTCGAGACCCAGCATGCTTTCTGGTCCCTTGTTTAGAAATCCAAACACGCCGTTTTCCTAAATTCCCTACAAGTACGGTCACTTACAGTCACTTCATGCAGGATTACATTAAATACCACCTGCTGACTTATCGCAAACAATTTAAATGAAAGAAATGTCGTAAAACATTCATTTTCCGACGATTTTCCCGTTTCGAAACACAACATGTTGCGCCTCCGAATCGCGCCAACCCCCGTATAAGGGGGCAACATGGTGATCCTTTTTCACCATTTAGCACGGACCGCTCGTACCATCTATAATGCTTGTCCTCTTTGGTGAGGTCTCATGCGGTACATAAGCTATCTTTACTGGACGGTGCTTGCAGCTGGCAGCGCGCTCACGCTGATCCTGTCGGCTGCCTTTTTGTATCTGAACCCACAGGTTCCCGACATCGAAAGCTTCAGCCAGGTCACCCTGAAGGCTCCTCTCAGGATCTACTCTGATGACGGACTCCTGATCCAGGAGTTCGGTGAACGCCTGTCCCCAGTTGAATACGAGGAGATTCCGCCGCTGTTTATCAGCGCCATCCTTGATACCGAGGACAAACGCTTCTTTGAGCACTCCGGCATTGACCTCGTCACTCTGGTCAATGCCACCTGGCAACTGGTCCGCAACCGCGGATCCATCAGAACTGGCGCCTCAACCATAACCATGCAGCTCGTAAAGAACATCTCGGGCGAGGCCCAGGTCAGATTTCTGAGGAAATTCAAGGAGATGCTGCTTGCTCTGAAGATCGAGCGAGAGCTGTCGAAGGAAGAAATCCTCACGTTGTATCTCAATATTATCTCGTTCGGCAAGCACTCTTATGGTATCCAGGCCGCCGCCAATACTTACTACGGTCGGGACCTCAGCGAACTTACCCTGGCCCAGACAGCCATGTTGGCCGGTGTGCCCCAGGCACCCGAGGCCGGCAACCCGATCAATGGCCCGGCCCGCGCCCTCACCCGCCGCAACCTCGTCCTGCTGCGTATGCGGGAACAGGGCTCCATCAGTCAAGTCGATTACGAAGAAGCCGTTGCTGCACCGATCACCGCCCGCCTGCACAGCCGGGCGATTGAACTCCCCGCATTATACGCCTCCGAGATGGTTCGTAAGCGTTTACTTTCAGAATACGGGCGCGAGGCCTACAACCAGGGCATGATCGCTCACACCACGTTATCGAGTGTCATGCAGCAAGCCGCAGAGGATGCCCTGATCCGCAAGCTGATCGAATATGACCGCCGGCACGGCTATCGAGGGCCTGAGTTCAGACAGATCAAAGGGACCGATGAATACCTCAACGCACCGGAATTCGGATTGCCCCCCAACTGGTTGGCGACGCTTGAAGGCATGCGTCCATCCGGGGGCCAGATACCCGCCATTGTCAGCGCGGTCGAAGAAGATAGTATCGAAGTCGTCACCGCTGACCAGGCGTTCCTCACAATCCCCTGGGAGGGCCTCGACTGGGCACGGCCTTACATTACGGTTGACAGGCGCGGACCCAAACCAAAGCAGGCTGCAGATATCGTCAACGTCGGTGACGTCATTCGCTATGAAGAGGTCGAAGACGGCAGCCTACGCCTTGGCCAGCGCCCTGCCATCGAGGGCGCACTGGTTGCCGTTGATCCTTACGACGGCGGTATACGCGCCATTGTTGGCGGTTTTGACTTTGGCACCAAACAGTTCAATCACGCGACCCAGGCCAAACGACAACCTGGCTCAAATTTCAAACCGTTCTACTACAGTGGCGCCATCGAGAACGGCCTAACCGCAGCCTCCATCTACAATGACGCGCCCCTGGTCCTGCCCGGCGGGGAACTTGAGGAAACCTACCGGCCCAAGAATTCGGGCAATGTTTTCCATGGCAATATACGTCTGCGCGAAGCCTTGTACCGTTCAATCAACCTGGTTTCTATTCGTGTCATACTGGACTACGGACCTGAAAAAGCGGTCAATTACGTCTCCCGTTTCGGCTTCGACACGTCGGATTTCCCCAGTGACCTGCAGCTCGCCTTCGGTGGCGGCACTATCGCCCTGACACCACTGGAAGTAGCCACCGGCTACGCCACCTTCGCCAACGGCGGCTTCAAGGTTGAACCCTACCTGCTGCGTGAGCTGGACTCGATCAACAGCGATGTGATCTTTCAGGCTGATCCCGCGGTGGCCTGTCATGAGAACTGTGCTGGCCTGAACCGAGCCGAACGGGTGATAGATGCCCGTGTCGCCCACATCATGAACAGCATGCTGTCCGACGCGATCCGCCGCGGCACCGGCACCAAGGCGATGCGCAGCCTCAAACGCGGCGACCTGCGCGGCAAGACCGGCACAACCAACGATGCGGATATCTGGTTTTCAGGATTCACGCCGGACCTGGTCGCGACCACGTGGGCAGGCTTCAGTGATAACAGTCCGGTCGGTAGTCGCGAGTGGGGCTCTACCACACCGATCGAAACCTGGATCGAATTCATGGCCAAGGCATTGCCGGAAGAATCGGAGTCGCGGGTCCTGCCAAGGCCAGACGGCATTGTTTCCGTCAAGATTGATCCCGAGACAGGGTTGCGCACCGACCCGAACGACCCCGGTGGCATCTTCGAGATATTTCGGCAAGAGCATGTACCCGAGTACAACGGCGTGCTGCCACCGATTGAAGAAGTCGAGGCGACACAGGATATTTTCTAGGCGGGCGGAAGACTTCTCGCGGGCAAAAAAAAGGACGCTATAGCGTCCTTTCGTGTGACTTCGCGAGGCGTGGCTTCCGGGTTTGCGAAAAGACTTTGCCCAGAAGCTCTTTGGCAAATCCTAGGACTTGCGACCAAACCGCTTGTTGAAGCGATCGATACGTCCTGCTGAGTCAATCACCTTCTGCTTGCCAGTGTAGAACGGGTGGCAGTTCGAGCAGACTTCAAGGTGGAGATCCTCACAGACAGTAGACCGGGTCTTGATCACATTGCCACAACTGCAGGTAGCAGTAATCTCTTCGTAGTTAGGGTGAACTTCGGCCTTCATCGTCTTAAAGCCCTGTAAATTAAAGGAGCAGGATAATACCAGAACGGCCAAAAAGAGCAAGCAAAACACCGGCCTGCATCAATCATCCTGGTTCAGACAGGTAAGCCTGAATAATGCCGCGCCCATCCTTCGGCCTGCTCAGCTTCGGCGACAGGAAAAACAACAACAAACCGGGCCCCTCGACCAAACTCACTCTCAACCTTGATTGACCCACCCATGAAGCGGACTATTTCTTTGCTGACCAAGTTCACAACAACTTGTCTCATGCGGGTTTCATTCGCCAGCTCAACGAAGGAACCTGAGCACCGATGCTCATTAGTGAGATCACCGTCAGACTGCGCTTCAATCGCATCGGTCTTTCGCGCTTTTCATAACCCACGCCTCGGGCGACGGCACCCTAGCTCGCGGTTTCCATCACACTGTTCAACCAGCGCATGCTTTTAATGTAGGCGTCATCGTATACCTCCGTATCGACGCCTTCCGACAACTGGTCCCAGGCACCAGACTCATAACTGGTGGCATCATTCAGGACTGAGCCTATGGTGCCTTCGTGCTTCATTACTGCCTCCTCGATTTCTCGAGCCACGCTGATCTGTCCGATAAGATTCTCTTGTGTGGTATCAAAAATCAGGTGCAGACCTGACATGACGCCTGCAAGGAAGTAACTTGAACGGTTGTCGTAGTTCATGGTTTTGGCCACCTGCTCACACATGGCTGCTCGGAGTAGCAGCGACCGATACATTTCCGCTGGTTTATCTGACTGCCCGCTCATGCCGACGATCATGGCCAGCTGGCGGACCTGATCCATACCGAGGAAAACAATCGCATCAGCGATGGAAGTCACCTCTCTGACCAGAGAATAAGCGGCTGAGTTGACGACTTTAAGCAGCTTGAAGGTGAGAACCGGATCCATTTGCACAATCTCTTCGATAGATTCCGGCGTGACATCTGGCTTCTGAATCTCTCCTAACAACTGCAAGACAGCAGCCTGGTTAGCCCCAAGCTTGCCTTCATTAAGCTGTTTTGGTTTCGTCAGGAAGTGCCCCTGGAAGAGATCGAAGCCAAGTTCGACACAGGCCTCTAGAGCATCGACGGTTTCGATATTCCAGGCCAGAACCGAGATGTTACCGCGTCGCTTCAGCACATCCAGGTTCTTCTCAAGCTGGGCCGCGTCAAAGTGATTAACATCCAGCTTCACCGTATGCGCTATATCCAGCAGGTCGTTTATCTCAGCATGCGCGCCGTAACCGCCAAGAGAAACCTTATAGCCGGCATCGGCCAGACCACGTACTGCCGAGACATAATCCTTTGCGCTGCCATTGGGTTTCTTTAGATCCAGCACAACATTGTCACTTGCAAACTGCGGGACCCAACCCGGTTTTATTGTCGCTTCTGGCACCGTGATGTATGCCGGCAGTGCCTTAACTTCACCAGACTCATAAATTGACGTGTATTCGTCGAGAAGCAGTTGTACCGCCAGATCGTTATCGCCGAACAACTGCTCTTCAGTTTCCTCGCCGTCCTTGTAGAGAAGGTTGTAAGCAACGACTTTCAAAGAATCATCGAACACGGGCTGCCTGACCATCTGAACGCTTGGCAACTTTCCACTCACTACTTAGCCCCCTGTTGGACTGGTTTTCGCTGTCCGAAAGGTCTGGGCCTAGGCCCGTTTCCTGTCAATTTACTGATATAGTCTCGCTTCTTTCCCTCTGAATACCGACGCGAGAAAGCCGTATACATGACCCCAGAGGCTGAGTGCCACGCAGTAGTGTGCGTCTTGATTGCCGGCACGGTCGCTTTGACGATCTGTATGCCTTTTTCAGTTAGCACTATCTGTTGTACCCTTGTTCCTGGATTGCCGTTGAAGCGCCTCCTTTCGTCGAACATATCGGCGATCAGAGAAAATTCTTTAGCGTTTTTCTACCCTGGCCGACCAGTGGTGCTTTCAGTTCTCTTAGGGTCCAGACATCGACGCTATGATTCGGCGGCCCAAATAATGCCAGGGTTTAGTCGATAACGAAAACTAAAGAATAACGCGTTTCTGCCGCTATAGGTTGGTTGCATCTAATTTCGAACCGCAGGTAAGTAATTTGACTTCAGAAACCAGCAATCAGACTAATACCGAAGACATCCGGGCACAACTGGGTGCTTCCACAAACAGAATCAGAATCTATTCGATCGCTGGCGCCTGCCTGTTAGCGCTGACCATCGGCCTCCTGCTCTTGCTCGGACAAGCTGACGCGCGGGCACCATTTCTTATTTTTGCTCTTGTTTTTGCGGGATGCATCGGCGGCGCGATCGTTTATCAGGTCAACTTAATGCTGAAGAAGATCACCGAGACTGCAGCGACTGTCAGTTACCAACTAGATATCTCCGAGAAACGTGTCAGCAAACTCAAATCACAGTTGGCCGACTCGCTGGAGAAAGATGAATTGACCGGGTGCGCCAACGAGGCGAAATTTCTGGCAGAGACCACGCGTCACATTGCACTGCACAAACGCGCAGGTCTAGGATTTGCGATTCTGCGCGTTAGGATTGACGGCTACGATGAACTGCTTGCCGAATTAGGCAGCAGGGGCACCAATGAAATGTTAAAGGCATTCAGCCGCATCCTCTTCGGTTCAACCCGAGAGGTGGATATCACGGCGCGCCTGCAAGATGAAAATTTCGTAATTCTGCTTGCGGACACGGATACCACAGGCGGCGTCCTGGTCGCGAACAGGGTGATGAACCTGACGCAACAGTTACAAGTTAACCACGACTATTCATCGGTGACCCTCTCACTTGGGGTTACTGAAAACCATGACAGCGCGACCGCAGAGCAGCTCCTGATAGAGTCAGAATCAGCCCTGGCGCACGCCTTAAGAGCCGGTGGCAACGCTGTTGCCGTCTATGACAAAAACGCCAGCGCTACTTTGCAATCAGTTCAGGGGTGAACTCAATCAGTTGATCGTCGCCGACCAGACCGACGGGCTGCTCGAATCTCCTGCCAACAAAGTTAACAGTGTCATTTAATTTACCAGTGCTTTCGCCGCTTCCCTTATCTGCAAGCATCAACAGGACACAGGAACACTCGAACAGGCTGAGCACCTTAACCGTTAATCGAACATCAAGACATCCACTGTCATAGAGGCAAACCCCCAGGCAAAATCCTCACCAGACGCGCCATGAGGATTTTTTCAGTCGGTATTAACAGCGCTGTTTATCTCATTCAGGATTGTGCTCAGGCGGTAGGGCTTTCCTATGAATCCATCAATACCTGCATCATAGGCCTTTTTCACATCCGCATCGTAAACGCGCGCGGAAATCGCGAGAATCTTTACATCCATCTCTTGCTTTATCCTGCGCGTCGCTTCAAAACCATCCATGACAGGCATCTCGAGATCCATCAGGATCACATCGGGCCGAAATTCCCGCACGCGCTCTAAAGCCTCTAACCCGTTCCCCGCTTCTTCATATGTAATGCCTTCAGCGGTCAACAACTGGCGAAGAATCTCCCGCGCGGGGAAACTGTCATCTACCACCAGAACACGCGGCATGTTCGACCCAGACTCCCGATGCAATACGGGCACATTTGAATTGACGGTTTCATCGCCCAGGAGCGGCAGCAAAACTTCAAATTCAGCCCCACTGCCAAGCTGACTTCGCACTTCTACTTCTCCGCCCATTGCTCGCGCATAGCTTTGGCAAATTGACAAACCGAGGCCAAGGCCATGCTCAGCTTGATAATCGAGGTGTTGAAATGGTTCAAACAATGAGCCCGTTAGCTTTTCGTCAATACCGCGGCCGGTATCTTTGACCCTGATCAAAAGACCATTGGAATTCCTTTTCTCGAACTCGATCGAAACCTCGCCTTTCTTCGTGAATTTGAATGCGTTATCCATCAAGACAAAAATGATCTGGCGAAGCTTGTCGTAATCGGCAAAAAGCCTGTCTGGCAATGCTCCGTCGACTTTGGTGACGAGTTTTACATCGGAGATTGACTGCTTTGGGGTAAAGGCACGCTCGACCTCGGAGAGCAGGTCAGCAAGCGAAAACTCTTCCGGGTTTATCTTGAGATCCGCAGACTCAATACGGGACAGTTCCAGTATATCGTTGATGACCTGGAGCAGCTCCACACCGTTCTTATTAGCCATCTCAAGGTTATCTTTCTGATCCCCGGTTAACTGACCGGATTGCCCGATCAGTTGTTGAAAGCCGAGCACTGCGTTCAACGGAGTTCGCAGTTCATGTGAGATATTTGTCAAAAAACGGCTCTTGGCGCGACTCGAAGCCTCTGCTTCCAGCTTCAGCGTGTCCGCTTCTTCTTTCAGCATCTGATCTGTCCGATCAATGAGTATCGCCAGAATTTGCGTGACGGCGCCTCGCTCATCGTGTTTGAACGGGGTCAGCCAACAATTCATTGGCAGTCTGGTTCCATCGGCCAGAATGAAATCCAGCTCTACCATCACTCCTGAACCCGCTGCTTCAAAGGAGTCATGCACGAACTTTGCGATACTACAGGGCACCATGCTTCCCGGATTCATACACACCGGCAACTGACCAACATCCGAGTTGCCTGCTCCCTGAACGAGTCCAGCCTGAACCGCGTGCAAGTTGGCAAACTCGAGATCTGCTGAAGGATCAAGCAGCAACATGGAAATTGGTAATCTGTTCAAAACGCGTTTGAAGCCTTCTTCCCCGGCAGATCTCGCTTCTTCGAGATCGCGGCGAATCCTGACTTCATTACAGACGATAATCGTGCCAGCGTTGTTTTTCAGCAGCCAGACCTCAACGGGGATACGGTCGTCTGAACGACTGCTCAGTTCAATTCCGTCGAGATAGTGATCATCAAAGACCAGCTCTGACAGCCTCTCGACCTGCAGGTCGGTGCCTTCAAGGTACACCACTTGCGCGAAGTCACTGAAGTCAACATTTAATCGGTCTGCATACTTGTTGACAAAGACCGTCTGTCCCATCTCATCAAGTTGGATCACAGCCAGCGGCAACGCATTTACCAATTCTGTAAACCGTTCATCTTGTTGCGCGATATTGTCGAGCAATTCTGATTGATCGGTCATGTCAGTGATAGAAGCGACTATCTGTGCAGTTGCATCTAACGGCACAAAAGAAATCGAGATATCAATCTCGCTGCCATCAGCCCGCAAACCTTTCAGTATCCGATCCTGGATCGGCTGCTGCGCCGCATCGAAACGCAGCTCCTCTCGCAGGGTGCGATGATTCTGATAAAGCTCTGGGATTAGTCGTTCGATCCTTCGACCCAGCAACTCGTCTTCAGAATAGAGAAAGATCCCCTCTGCTGCCGGATTAACCGCATCTATCACGCCCTCTTCCGATACCAGCAGCAGCCCCTCTTTATGGTGTCGCCAGAATTCACTGCTCTGCATTGATCCATACCTGCCAGTCAGATCAAGACAGAAACCTTTGATGGCAGCAGGCTGTCCATTCTGACTTTCGACTCGCCATTCCTGGCGCACCGAGCGCGTTCTACCGGCGCGCAGTTTTATCCGGTGCTCGTGAGATTGCAGGAGGCTTGTATATAGAGATTTTTCAAATTTCTTCTTAAAGGCGCCGCGATCATCTTCATGGACCGCGCTGTACCAGTCATCCAGGTTAAATTTTTGGACAGACCCCAGATCGTATATCCGCCTGAATTCATGGGAACAAACAAAGTCCCCGGATATGAGATCTATTGCCCAGCGCCCAATCCCGGCTGCCCGCTCCATACTCTTGAGCGCCTGCTCACTGGCTTCCAGCTTATCCTCAAGGCTGGCAATGCGTTGTGCTGTGTCCATAGACTAGTTTGGGACCTTGCGTCAGGAACTATTCCGCTACGCTAGCGGAATCGCGTGCACCCCTGCCTCGAGCATATCTTTCAGGCCCTGGGCACCATCTTTCACCATGCCGGTAAGAATCAGGCCCAGTCCATTCGGGCCGACTTTCTCACTGACAGAGCGGAACAATACATCAACACTGGGTTTGTGTCTGTTGACCGGAAGACTAACACTCAGCTTACAGGTCCACCGGACGCCATCGCGCTGGACCAGAGGATGGCGCAGCCCGGGAGCAACCTGACCGGCTGCTCCCGGCTGCGCCGTCAACCTACTGCAGCAGAGACAATACATTCTGCGGCAGTGCGTTCGCCTGTGCGAGCATAGCCACACCGGCCTGCTGCAGGATCTGTCCTCGCGTCAGAGACGCGGTTTCAGCGGCGAAATCCGCATCCTGGATTCGAGATCGTGCAGCAGAAAGGTTTTCAGACCTTTC
>Ga0181567_10004419_pt1 | contig 10325 bp, 6 predicted proteins | sample 101ome_14_FD_133761 | JGI IMG/M metagenome (GOLD analysis project Ga0181567, IMG submission 133761) | Coastal salt marsh microbial communities from the Groves Creek Marsh, Skidaway Island, Georgia - 101403AT metaG (megahit assembly) | ecosystem: Environmental > Aquatic > Marine > Intertidal zone...
GAACCCTTGTCCTTGTTGGTGCTAACTGTCATCGTGTGCTTGTTTGCAGATGACTTCAACTGTGTCGCGTGACGCTCAAACTGCCCCTCGCTGCTCCCTGTCCTCATGCCCAGCCCCCACACACGCTACCTTTCTGCTCACACGTGCTCGTGTTGCCCATGTGCGCTTTTGAATCACAGACGACCGCTCCAAGAACCTGTGCGCTCTTAGACCTCGAACCAGACCACCTCCGCCACCACCAGCCTAAATCACGACGCTCATGCGCTTTTTGTGCCTGCGCAGCCGCCCCAAGCGCAACATCCGCACCGCGATGAACCACGGTGCGCACCGCCATAGACTAGTCTTGCGGCACGTGCCTCTCGCAAGCCATCCACACACGCGCTAGCCCCGCCGCACGCCCGGCCCCCGGTCTCTCGTCGGGCGAGTGGGCAATTAAGAGATGGGCAAGAGCAAGAACGTATCTGGTCGCGTCTCAGCAGTACCACAGCGAACCAAATGGACCGCCGAGGAAGATGCGCTTCTGCGGCAGTACGCTCCGGACTACAAACACCTTTTGACATTGATGCCACACAAGACGCTCGCAGCCCTGCATTGCCGAAACCAAAGGAATATGAACATGGACCGTCCTGATCGCGAAAAGCGGAAGCCGTCAGTAAACCCTGCCCAGATCAGGAATCGCGAGCGGCTGAGGGAGAAGCGGCGAATCAAGAAGACGCAACTGTCCTGCCCCAGGAACGCTCGTGGTGTCATGATTCCGGTCGCAAACGCCGTGGCGAGAGCGATTTCCAGGGTGGTGCAAGAAGCCAAAGGACGGGATTACTCCAAGGTGTTTGCAAAGAAGACCAGGCCGCGCATCAACGAGCTTGCGCGCAACCGGCGTGCCAACGATCCGGCATACCGCGCGGAGCGAAATCTCCGGAGTAGGCTGGCCGACTATGCGCGCACGCACGGCTTCATCAAAGGAGCCTCCACCGAGCAGATGCTCAAGTGCTCCTGGGTGGAATTTGAGGCACGTATGTGCGCAATGAACCCGGACCACGCCGATTGCGAGTACGACCACGTATTTCCCATGAGCGCGTACGACCTCAACAACAAGACCAACCAACTGCGCTGCATGCACCACACAAACATCCAGCCGTTGACAAGGAAGGAAAACCGATCTAAGTCCAAGCGGCTCCCCACCAAGGCCATGGCGGCCAAGGTGCCACGCGAGTTCTGGCCGGACGGCATCACGGAGGACATGCTGCCGGACATCTATCCCGGCTGGCGGACGCCGCTGCGGATGTGATCAACTGCTAACGGCAATGACGACACTGGGGACCTGAGCACGCAGTGCGAGGACGGCCCAATCTGAGCCAGCCAACCGACGAGAGACCGGACCCCTTTTCCTCCCTGCACGCGCATCGATGTCCCATTGCCCTTCTCACCCACACGTTTGCCGATGCTTCCACAGAGGTGATGATGTATGCCATTGCGCAGAAGGAGCAGCTCGGTGCGCTCCCTGGCCTCTCAAACCTTGTACACCCTTGCGCGGTCCATGCACTCTCTCTCTGACGCCCCGCTCCCTTGTCCGTTCCAGGCTTCGACAAAGCAGTCGAGGTGCATCGCGTGCACCTCAAACCACGACCCACTCGTCAACCTTGCAACTCGTCCTGACCACATCCCGTTTGCCATTGGCAGGAGTGCAAGTACCGTGAGTTTGCGCCGGCGTCAAACCTGTCTAGCACCCCCTTTAGCCCCTGGCCCATCATCCGTTTTACCGACCACCACTTGCATGTACAGGCATGTCGCGCTACGGCGTCTCGTGCGCTCCTTTTAGAATCGAACACGCCAAACCGTTGCCAGTTTGCAACCCCTCATACTCACGCCACCATGTTCTCTTCACAGGCCGAACATGCTCATCATGCCGCCGTGCGTTTGAGATTGCGTCAAACCAACTCCCATGGTTCTTGCCATGCCCGCTTGCCACACGCTGACCGCGCCAATGCCCTTTTTGCGTGCGCAGGCAGATGCTCCTGTACATGGTCCATTTTCAAAACTCAAACCCTTGATCACACCCCATCCTCTTCTACCACATACTCACACACCCACCATGCACATACGCAGGCGCTCGCTCCCGAGGCCAAGCTGAGTACGCCGTCTGCCTCCTCAAACACCGTGCCCCCATTCGCCAGTGGCTGCTCCCGCTCACATTGCGATTGCACACCTGCTGCGCAGCCTACGAAAAGGGCGGCCCCGCCGCCGAGGCCCGCTTCGAGGCGGGTGTCGCAGGCTTCGAGGCCCGCGCCTTCCGCGGCTGCGGCATATTCACTTCGGAGCCTTTTGAGGTTTCGGACGGTGCGCCGCCTGGCACTTGCACCCCAACGCCCCACTTTGCGATTGTTTGGACACTGCGCTTACCATTGGCTCTATTGTTTGCAATGCGCAGACCAGGACTCGGTCCAGATGCTCACGCGCAACTCGCAAATCGGCGAGTTTTACGTCCTCCAGCCTCCGCAGGTCGACCCGACCGACGGCGGCAAGGAGCCGGCCAAGGGCAAGTTTACGTGCGATGCGCTCATCTACGACGAGGAGTCCGATCGCCACGTGCGCGTGACCTGGGCCCAGGCGCTCGAAGCCTGCTGCATCGACAACCTCACCGATGTCGAGATGTCGCACCCGACCACCAAGAAGGACGCCAATGGCAACCTGGTGGCTAACACCATGCCGGACAAGATGCTTTCCAGCTGGAATGAGAAGGCCAAGCAGTGGATTGCGTTCAACGAGGGCAAAACGCCTAAGGACGCTGCTGGTAACGAACTGGACTACACCAAGCTCGACACCGACATTCGCATCGTCATCGCGCGTCCGTTTATCGAGCACCTGATGCACTCGGTCGTGATGGCCGTCTCGGGCCGCGACACTGGCGCCACGCTGTTTGGCCCCGCGGACAGTACGCCCATGCAAGTCAAACCCTTGCTCCCACCCCATACGCATCGCCACACCCACTCACGCCTGTCGGCCCTCTTGTGTCTCGCAGTGCAGCTGTCGGCGAACACGCAGGTCAAAACGATCGAGGGTCACTACACGGGCCACTTCAAGGCCGTGGTCACCAAGCCGCAAAACGTCCTAGTCATGCGCGACGTCGCGTGCGCCGGCTACGTGGCGGGCTGCAACACGCTCTTCTTTGCCCAGGGCGAGGACGGCTCCATGTCCGCCACCACGGCGGCCACCAACCTGATGGAGCGCCTCTCCTTTTCCAATGACGTCGGTGCCAAGTACGCGTCGATGCTGGCCTTCCCGGCGACGGCGCAGCAGTTCTCCTCGGGCCACCTCGACACCGTCATGAGCGTGACCACCCGGCTGCTGCCCTGGGAGGTGACCTCGGCCACCGGCGGCACCCACTCGTCCTTCCCGGGCGGCCAAAAGGTCTTTGAGGAGTACCAGCGCGTGCTCAACCTGCGCTCGATTCACTTTGGCGAGGACATGAAGGCGGCCGAGAACCAGGACTTTATCTCGCAGGCGCGCTAACTTTGAATCTTGCATGTGGCCACTCGCACCCTTTTCCCAACCTGCAACCCGATGCCCAACTGACGCACCGTGTTCCCATTGCGCGCAGGGCTCGACCAACAACGCAACCTGCTTCATTGGCCCCCACCGCATCTACGACCCGTGGACCAAGTCGTTCATGAACCTGATCCCCGGTCAGGGTCACTTTGGCCCCGATGCCATTCCCGGAGTGAGCATCCACATGCCCCAACCCTTGGCTTCTTGTGCACACACGTACCAATGCTCGCTGCATACGGTCTCCTTTGTAATTGCCAGGATGCGCGCTGGCGCCGCGGCGAGTCGGTCTCGCTCAAGACGGCCCGCGACACGTGCGGAAACTCGATCAAACCCAAGTTTTTACCCTGCTCATGCACACACACACACACACACCACCCCGTGCACTGACACCCCTTCCCACCAAAAACATTTGGCCCACAGGATGGTCCCGCTGGAGCTCGCGCAGCACGCCCAGATGGTCTACACGGCCCGCTGAACGACCTTTTAGGTCGAAAGAAGACGCCCGGTCTCAACGACATGGGCAACAACAACAAGATCCCAATGCACACGCGTGGTTTACCGTCTGGGTAGTAGGTGGTGTAAACGGTCGTTTTCAAATCTGTGTTTTTTTTTGTTTGGAAAGACGCGTTCAAAACTCAGAGTTACAAGGCGTTTAGACTTCGCATGTCCAGACTGTGCAGCGTGAGACACATGCCCGTGCGCTGTCCATTGGCGGCAACCGCCGTGCCATGGCTCGAGGTGCCGGTGCTGGCCGCCGCCGCCGCCTCTGCCGCACGCACTGCACGCGCTGTTCGCCCGCTGCTGCCGCCGCCCATGAGCCCCGTCCCGTGAGCGCACATGCTGGCCGCCGCCCCAACCGTCCCATTCGATGCGCCGGGACGCCCACTGCCAACATGCGTGATGACGCGAAAATGTCCCCTCGGTGGCGAATCGGCTCGTCGTCGTTCTCCGAGCGCACTGGCCGTGGTCATCGGCCGGTTGGGTGGTGGCACCGGTGCCATGATGGATCGGTGCTGCAACAAGGCCTCGCGCTCCTCGGCGGTGCCGCCAGCGCTCGTGCTGGCTCCGGAGCGCTGGTGGCACTGCGCCGCCGCCGCTCCCATCGTGTTGCAAAAGCTCAAGCCGGTGGTGGCGTTGAGATCGCGCAGCACATAGGGGTTGGCCGTCGCCGCCGCTCGGCTCTGATAAATCTTGTGCAGGGTCTCGGGCGTGGCGCTGCCCGGGTTGGAGCTCGCCTCGAGCAGCCCGCCCTCCTTCAAGATGGCGGCCACCAATTCTGCGCAGACGAGCATGGAGATGAGCACGCATGCGATGACATGGCGACTCGCGGCAAAAAGGGCGTGGAACCGTGGCGTATGCCTGCACAAAAAAAGCTGGTGCCGTCCGTCTGCCGTGGCCAGAGCAGACTCCTGGCCATGCCCGTGTTGGAAAACGGCTTGCCCACGCACTGCGTCTTGGCGTAGCGCAGCATGCGGTTGACGGCCGCCTTGGAGCAGCCAAGGCTCTGGTAGACATAGTGCGGACTGCGACCCGTGCGCTCGACGAGTTCGACTCCCACCTGTGCACATGCGTCAGATTCCAATGAGCAAGTCTGATGTCGAGCACACGAGTGCGCGACTCACACCTTGTCATTGAACACTCTGCAAACGTTGGTCATCATGCCATTGCTTCCCGGCTCCTCTGCGCGATACACACACACACACACACACACACACACGCGCGGATTGCCAAGATGCGATTTCGGGCTGGGTGTGCGATGCGTAAATTGTTACCTCCGATGGCGATTTCCACGTGCGTCAGCGAGCTCATCTGCGCCGCCGCCGCGACGACGTTTAAAAACGGTTCCTTCCACCATCGTTCGCCAATGCGATAATAGATGAGCGTCACCGAGCTCCCGCTGTCGGGATCCATCGTGTGACACTCGCGATTTGTTATACGCACACACCCGTTTCGACGGAATGACACGCAACACGCGCAGAGTCTTGGCCCTTGCACTCTAATACCCAAAGGTGCAGCGGCTTATCCGGTGGCCAAGGCGGCCATGTGTGTGTGCGTGTGTGCGTGTGTACATGTGTGCTGAGCGTCTACGACGGCGCGGGTGGCTCGGGTGGCTCGGGTGCCGTCGAGGACCCGGGCGATTCGTTTGCCACCTCTGAAGAGGCGGCAGGCACGAGCGCCCCGCCCGGTGCCCAGATGCGGCAAAGGCCCTCGGTCACCTCGCAGCTGTGCTGCCGGAATCGCACGAGGTTGGCCTCCAGGGCTCGAAGATCGCGCAGCGCATCGCGCACCAAGGGGTGAGCGCCCGTGTGCAGCCGCTCCGCCGCGCTGGACAGGGCACGCACACGCACCACCTCCTCTGGCGACATGGGCACTGCGCCATCGGAACCACGCCGTTCGGCCAAGCCGTGCAGCGCGTGCACGAGATCGACGACGATGCTGCTCAGCAACTGACCAACCGAAGGCGTCGGGGTGTTTGTCTCCACGACTTGTTTGAGCGCATTGAGCTTGCTTGCAAAGGGCTGCGCCATCGAACCCGGAAGCAAATCGGACGCAGGCGAGAGGAGCGATTCCAGCTCGGGCATCATCACCGGCAGGTTGAGCGCAGATTTCCAATCAAAGACGGGTGCCGTGGATGCCGCGGGTGCCGCGGGTGCCGCGGGTGCCGTGGGTGCCGTGGGTGCCGTGGGTGCGGCTTGTGCCAATGGCTTTGGTCCAGTCTGTTGAACCGAGGACGAGGCTGTCGCCAGTGTGGTAGCAGAAGACGACGCAGTCGACAAGAAAGTGGCGCCCGTGTGGTTTGCGACAGACTTTTTCGGCGCGGTCCTTGCCTCGTCTTCTGAGACGTCCGAGTCGCCCGCCTCTTCGTCGTCGTCCGAATCGTCGCCCGAATTGGACTCCGAATCGTCAGAGTCGGGGTCGCCGTCGCTGAAATCCTCTTCGTCGTCATCTTTTAGGTCGCCCTCATTGTGGCGTGCGCGCTTGCCCTGCTTCTTTTTTGTGGGCCGTTCTTCCTCTTCCTCTTCGTCGCTGTTTTCGCCTTCCTCGTCATCGTCGCTCTCGCGATCGCGCTTGCTGGTGGGAATAGGATCCTCAATGTCCCAGCTTTCACTGTCGTTGTCATCGTCGTCGTCTTTGGCGGGCGTCTCCTTCGGAGTGGGTGCAAAGGACACCGTCTTTGCGACAGACGCAGCCGGAGCCTTGGAAGACGACGCCGCGGCACTCTTGGAACCAGTCGACTTTTGGGACGTCTGAAGGATGGACTTTGGTTTGGCCGGTGGCGCGGATGCCGCCTTGGTCTTGGACTGTGCCGCCTTTTTTGGAGTCGAGGCAGCTGTCGACTTGGCCGCGATTCCGACAAAGTGGTCCATGACCTCGGCAAGGACGTGCGTTCCCACCGCCGCCGAATGGGAGGAGAGTTTGGGAATCGTGTGGCTGAGAATGCTCGAGGCGTGGGCACGCGGCAGGTGCTGGCCCAAGTCGTACAGCTCTTGCGTGCACGCGCGAAGCTGGTTGCCCGCCTCGGTGCTCTTGGCCTTCCAGTTGCCCCAGATGGCATCGAGCTGCTGTGCAAGGGGCACATCGTCCGAGGTGGAGCTCTCGGCATCGTCGTCGTGGCTCGACGTGCTCGTTGTGGTGTCTGGCGTGGAGGAATTGCTCGCGGGTGCCACCGCCAGCGAGTGGCCCATGAGAATGAAGCACTTTTCGAGCTCGGCGCTGAGTGGCGGCAAGCACACGACGGTGAGCCCGCCATTGGCATAGGCCGTGGCACCGCAGCCCGTGAAAAGAGTGGGTTTGCCCTCCGCGTTGCGCTGTCCCTCGGAGGCCGTTCCCAGATCGCCAATGGCGTGCATGGACACGAGCATGGAGAGCACGTACGGGTGGTGCTGCGCCGTGCCATTGTAGGCCGTCGTGGCGTCAAAGGGTGAAATCTTCATGTTGCAAAGCAGACGCCGCGCCTCGGCATTGTCCACGTGAAAGTAGCGCACGTCTTCGCGTCGTCCCGGATTCAGGTTGAGCGGGGCGCTGGTCTTGCGCGGAATGCGCACGTAGAGCACGAGTTCCGGACCAAATCCATTCTTGGGATGCGTGCAATCGGCCACGCGCAGCAGCGCCGGAGTGCGCACCGACCCCTGCAGCGAGACGGCCACGGTGTGACCGCTCCACGGGTTTTGGGGATCCATTGGCCATCCGCCACTGGCCCTTGGAAGGTGCGTCTCAAAGTAGCGCGTGAGCTCGTCTCTGGCATTGGACACGGTGTTGTTGGGTCCGTAATTCTTGCTGCTGGGTTTGATGACCAGATTTCCGGGATGGGTGGTCTGGTACTCGAGCGTCTTGGGGTCCTCGTTTGGACGCTTGGTCGCGGAGGATGCGGGGGTGGACATGCTCAACGCCGTGCGTGCACGATGCTCACGAGTCCGTGCGAGGCGTTTGGAACGTGCAACCCGCGAGACGACTAGCGCGCTCGCGGGGAGTGCGGGTGCAATGTGCGGTGGTATGCTCCAATCTGCAAATGCACGCCGCAAGAGTCGCCACGGGAGGGGGATTGGAGCAGGGGGCTGGCGCCAAAAGCAAGGAGGTTGGCACTCCAGCGCAAACGCCTTGTGCGGCTACGATAACCCCCTGTGCCAATGCCGAGGAGTAGCATAGCACACGGACGCCACGAGTCGCCTACGCGCACACGCACGCGTAGTGTGTGCGTGTGTGTACTTGGCGCAAGGTCCGTGTGTGTGTGTGTAAGTGTACATACTCACGCGCGGATGTCAATCGATGCGCGATGGTGTGTCCTCTTTCTGGCACTCGTGGCGCTCTCGGCGCCATCCGCACTCGCGCAAGTCCGCCTCCTGGGCGAAGAGGAGATCAAACAGATGAAACAGCTCGTTTGCGACGCCCAGGAGGAGGCGGCGCGCCTTCGGCAACCCACCCTGCACACGGAAAACGTGCGCGAGCTCCTTCTCGACGAGATCGAGGCGCGCAGGCCGCTGTACGCGAACGGCACCGCCAAGTACGCCACGGACGTGGCCGGCCTCCGCAGGATCCTCGACGACCTCAAGGTGCAGGAGATCGAGGAGGCGGCGGAGCGGGAGGCGGCGGCTCGGGAGGGCCGGCGACTGACCGACCTGGGGTTCGCCCCCGTGACGATGAACAACCGCGTGTGCTACCCTAACGACGGCGACCCCGCCGCCGGCGGGGTGCCGTGCTGGTACGCCGACCAGACCGAGAACATGGACGGCTTCACGGATGTGTGCGCCGAGCGCAGGGAGAACAATCTGCAGCTGTCCTTTGAGCACGCCACCGTTGGGCACAACAACCTCGCCGGCGTCGGAAGCGACGCCTTTGGCGTTTCCAGCGCCGCGTCCACGGCGTGCAGCCTGTGCGGCGGCAGCGCGATGAACCGGGGCCCGTGCGCAAACCGCGACAACACGAATCAGGGCGAGTACGAGTGGGTGCTGCTGGACTGCGACATCTGGAGGGGCCACCCGTGGTTTGGCAATGCGGACACGTGGCAAAAATCGGGGTCCCTTGAGGGGTGCTACTATGCCACGACGCCCAACATGCCCAAGCGCACCGACGTGCCCGCGTGCACGCCGGGCGGCACAACCAACATCTGCGACGACGTCGCCTGCACCACCACGACGGTGACGGCCAACGACGGCGCGCCGTGGGAGCCGGCGTGCTACTTTCCGGCGGGCTCGTACCAGGTTGACACCTCGACGGGCAACGCGTACTCGGGCTTCCCGCTACCCCGGTGGCCAACGGAATTTCCAACTAAGGTAAACGTCGGCAACAACAGCATCACCGGCGACATCGAAGACGCCTGCTACGAGGGCATCAAGCTCGACAACGTCGTGCTGAACACGGACCAGACGCAAACCCCGCCCGAGCAGGTGGACCTATGGGTCTACACGCGCGAAGCGGAACCGTTGGAGCAGTTTACCAACTACTTCTCGGGCATCAATGGCGGCGTGGATCAGAATTACGCGTGCGCCGGCATGGGCAGCACCGCCACCCAAGAGTGCCTCGTTGGTCCCTATTTCAACAACCAGCCTGGGCGCAACGTCCTACTTGGCGAGATGTTTCAGATCGGCCAGAAATCAAGTTGGGACGGCAGCTACGATGGCGGCAACCTTGCCGACGAACCCGGCCAATACGTGGCGTCGCAGAACGGAGGAGCCGTCGTCAGCTGGTTGCGGTACGAATTCTGGATGCAGAGCACCAACGGGTACAAGCCGGTCAACATGGCGTGGTACCAGTTCTCGCTGTACGACTTCGATCGGCAAAAACAAGGCCGCGCGGGCGAGTGCTGCCAGGTCACGGGCTTTTACACGTTCATGTACGGCGACCCGACTGCTAGCAACGGGGTGACACAAATCGGCAGCACCGAGCGGTGGGCCTACACCGCCGGCGGCGAGCCCGTCGGGCGCACCACGGGGGATACTTGCCCCGCGGCGGCCGGCACGGACTGCGTCGTGCGCAACCGCGCGGTCTTCTGCGAGACAACCTGGGGCGAAGGCGCCGACAACCCGAGCGACCCGTTCGTGCTCGACGCAGCCCAGAAGAGGCGCTCGATCAACTTCATCATCGAGCAGGGACAAAGCCTGGACGTCGCGTACATCACGCACCGACCCAACAACGCCGGCCGCAACTTTTTGTTCTCGGGCCACTCCAACGTGGTCGACGTGTGCCCCGCGGCGCCGCCGCCGTCCGTACCGCCCTCGCCGCCTCCGGCGCCGCCGCCGCCCTCGCCGCCGCCGCCCCAGCCGTCGCCGCCCCCGCCCCCC
>Ga0181567_10004438_pt1 | contig 10307 bp, 9 predicted proteins | sample 101ome_14_FD_133761 | JGI IMG/M metagenome (GOLD analysis project Ga0181567, IMG submission 133761) | Coastal salt marsh microbial communities from the Groves Creek Marsh, Skidaway Island, Georgia - 101403AT metaG (megahit assembly) | ecosystem: Environmental > Aquatic > Marine > Intertidal zone...
CGGTGTCCATGCCGTGACCACCCCATGCTCGTCCGGGAGCGGCTCGGCCATCGGGAAGCCCAGCGCGTCGACGGCGGCGATGGTCCGGTCCCCCATGGCCACGAGGATGCGTGGGCGCACGATGCGGATCTCCTCGGCAAGCCACTCCAGTTCATCGCCCATGGGTGATGAGGGATCGGCATGCGGGCACTTCAGCACCAGCGTCCCGTACAGGGACGAGGGGTCGACCTGCAGGCGCTCGGCGCTCCGGCGGATCGCCTCGCCCGAGCGCCCGTAGAACGACACGCCCTCCTGCCGCTCGGCGAGGGATGACTGCCACTTCACCAGCATGATGTCGGCGGTGGGGGAGCCGGATGCCTTCACGGGGAACGTGCCACCCGCCTGGCACCCCGGGCATGCGTCCATGCGCTCCTCGAGGAGGTGCATCTCGCGGATCGCCCGGTCGAGGTACGCGTCCTCGATGCGGGGGACCGACGGGCCCTCGCGGGGCCCGGGCTCGGGAGTGACGGGAGACTCTGCGCTCATCAGCGCCTGTCGTTTCGTCCCCGTGCCCTGGCCTTCCTGCCGTCGCGGCGCAGGGAGCGTTGCAACCTAGGCGTCGTGCTGCGACGCGCGGCGCGAGGAACGCGCGCCGCGACCGCGACGGCCACGTCGGCGTCGCACGGGCCGGGCGTCGCCCAGGGCCGTCATGAACTCCCGCGGACCGGCGAACGACTGCATGAGCATGCCGGCCGTGCCGACCTCGGCGGGCGCGGTGGCGGCGCTGCCGCCGGTCACCACGAGGCCCGCGCGCTGCAGCAGCAGGGCGGCGTCGGTGGCCTGGGCGGCGGGCCGGGCCGGCGTGAGGCCCTCGTGGCAGTCGACCAGCCCGGCGGCATCGCGGAGTGCCTCCGCCGGTGGTGCAGCGGCCGAGTCGGGATGCGGGATCAGCGTGAGGCCACCCTGCGCGCGTACCCGGTGAAGGGTCTCATCGAGGGCGAGGCCATCCGGCACGGGCTCCGTGAGGAACAGGCCCACCACCACGCCCTCGCGCGTCTCGATCTCCTGGCCCACGATCACCTTGAGCGCGTCCGGGGCGAGGCGCAGCACCTCCAGCGCCGGCGCGATGCCGCCGGGCGCCGCCACTGCGATGATGCGCACGTCGCGGTCCACCGCGGCCTGCACGATCTCCCGCGGGCCCAGGCCGGAGCCGCCCCGCACGCGCAGGTCCGCGAAGACCGGCGCCTCGGTGCCGTTGGCTGCTGCCTCGGCGGGTCGGGCTGCCACGCCCCGGTACAGCGTCTCCAGATCCGCCGCGACATCGTCCCAGGTGCGCGCCCGCCCGCGCTGCTCGGCCGCCGCTGACAGCAGTGCCACCCGCGCGGGGTTGACGAGGCACGAGGTGATGGCATCCGCCCAGGCCTCGGACGTGAACGGCGGCAGCGCGATGCCGGAATCGCCCCCAAGGGCCTCCTCCACCTCGGGCCCGCGGGCCGCGAGGACGCACATCCCGGCGGCCATGGCCTCGCGCAGAACGGGGGTCGCGGCCTCCTCCGCGGTCGGGAAGAGCGCAATCCGCCCGCGGCGGAAGGCCTCGCCCCGCGCGGTGGCCCCGGCATCCGGCATCACCGACACGCGCTCGCGCAGCGCCTTGGGAACCGCCGCGCGCGTGCGCTGGGGGGTACCGGCGGGACCGATGACGGTGATGGGGCCCGACAGCGCGGGATCGGTGGCGGCGAGCGCCCGCATCACGAAGCGCAGGCCGGTCCGATCCCGGTCGCGCGCCACCACCACCACACCCGGTGCCGTGGACGGCGGGCCGAACAGGGCCGGGTCGATCCCCTCGGGCACCACCTCATAGGCACCGGGGAGGATGCCCGCCAGCACGTGGCCCGCGGCGGCCGACAGGGCGATGCGCAGGTCCGCCTGCGCGAGCGCGCGGTCCACCAGCGGTCGCACGAAGGCCACGCCGGCGAGTGGTGCCGTGCGGTGGAAGGTGACGGCCCGCACGCCCGTGGCGTGCCGGAGCGCGGCAAGCGCCGGCGAGGGTGCCAGCGGCTCATGCAGATGGGCCACGTCGAAGCCGCCCATTCCGAGCGCGATCTCGAGCCCCGAGGCGGAGTCGATCGGCCCTCCCAGGCGCCGGCCGGCCCCCTTGGCTCCCGAGCGGATGGCGCGGGAGGTGGCGACCACGAGCGGGGGGCCGCCTGCGTCGGCGGCCACCGCATCCCGGTCGCCCGCCTCCAGCGCCTCGATGCGCCGTCTGCCGGCCTCCGCCGGAGGGCGCCCTGTGCCCGGGGCGAGGATCGTCACCGCGTGGCCCCGCCGGGCGAGTGCCTCGGCCTCGGCGGCGACGGCGTGCCCCACGTCGTCCCCCGGGGGGAACGCGTGGGGCGACACCATCGCGATCCTCAGCGGTGAGGTGCTCACCGCGACCCGCGGCCTACTTCGGCAGGGCGGCGTCGCTCTCGCCGCTGATGAACTCTTCGGTCATCTCGCGCGCGACGTCGTCCGGGTGCTGGATGGGCGGGCTCTTCATGAAGTACGCCGACGGCCCCTCGAGGGTGCCCGAGATGCCGCGGTCCATGGCCAGCTTGCAGCAGCGCACGGCGTCGATCACGACCCCGGCGGAGTTCGGGGAGTCCCACACCTCGAGCTTCAGCTCGATGTTGAGCGGCACGTCGCCGAATGCCTGGCCCTCCATGCGGATGTGCGCCCACTTGCGGTCGGTGAGCCACGGCACGTAGTCGCTGGGGCCGATGTGGATGTCCCGCGGGTCCATCTCGTAGTCGAGCATCGAGGTGACCGCGTTGGTCTTGCTGATCTTCTTCGACTCCAGGCGCTCGCGCTCGAGCATGTTGAGGAAGTCGGTGTTGCCACCGAAGTTCAGCTGCGTCGTGTGCTTCAGGCGCACCCCGCGCTCGCGCATGAGCCGCGTCAGCTGCCGGTGCACGATGGTGGCCCCGACCTGGCTCTTGATGTCGTCGCCCACGATGGGCGCGCCAGCCTCGCGGAAGCGCTGCTGCCAGTAGTGCTCGCGCCCGATGAACACCGGAACGCAGTTCACGAACCCGCAGCCGGCGGCGAGGATGTGCTCCACGTACCACTTGGTCGCCTGCTCGGAACCCACCGGAAGGTACGACACCACCACGTCGGTGTTGGTGTCCTTGAGCAGGCCGGTGATGTCGGCGGTCTCGCCGGGCGCCTTCTCGATGACCTCCGAGAGGTACTTGCCCAGACCGTCGTGGGTCATCCCCCGCTCGACCGTCACGCCGGTCGTGGGCACGTCCGAGAACTTCAGCGTGTTGTTGGGCTCGCTGAAGATGGCGTCGGAGAGGTCCGTGCCGACCTTGCGGGAGTCGATGTCGATCGCCGCCGTGAAGTTGATGTCCTTCACGTGGTACCCGCCGAGGACCGAGTGCATGAGGCCCGGCACGAAGTCGTCCTTGCCGGCGTCCTTGTAGAACTGGACGCCCTGCACGAAGGACGAGGCACAGTTGCCCACGCCGATGATGGCGACGTTGACGGTCTTGCTCACGAGTTCGGGTCCCCCCGGTCGATTAGCTGGCTTCCGGGGGCCCGTCGGCATCCCGAAGTACGGAGTGTACGTAGAACAGGCGTTGCGCGAAGGTGATGAGGGTGCCCACGGCGAGGATCGTCATGACCACCTCGATCGTGATGCCCCACCCGCCCAGGAACAGCGCGGCGCCCACGAGCACGAGGCGCTCGGTGCGGCTGAAGAGACCGCCCTTGTTGGAATCGACGCCCAGCCCCTCGGCGCGGGCCCGGGTGTAGGACACCAGGAACGACCCCGCGAGCGCCAGGAACGTCATCGCGACCGCCCAGGTGCGCGCCTCGGTCGCCATGGCGACCCCGATGCCGCCCAGCACCAGGCCCTCGCCCAGGCGGTCCAGGTTGGAGTCGAGGAAGGCGCCGAAGCGCGTTGCCTTGCCGCTCATCCGCGCCACAGAGCCATCGAACATGTCACTGATGGACCCGACCACGAACACCACGCCGGCGGCGATCCACAACTCGAAGCTCGCGAGTGCCGCGGTGGCGACCGCGAGGGCGAACCCGAAAACCGTGATGGCATTCGGGGTGACCCCTCGGCGCACGAGGACCCGCACGAGGGGATCTGCGAAGGACCTTGCGGCGTCTGAGAACTTCTTCCGGGCTTCCGGGGTGCCGTCGCCCGGTGCGTCGTCGGTCCGTATGGGGATCGGGAGCCTTCCTCGTCGGTGAGCGCCGTAGAATAGTCGGTGATGCGCCTCTGCTCCTTCCGCGCCCCCGACGGTCCCCGCCCCGGCCTCGTGGATGGTGACCACGTGGTGCCCCTCGCGGCCTCCTCGGCACAGGAGGTCATCGCGGGAGGGGCCCCGACGGCTGCAGCGGGCGATCCCCTCCCCCTGTCGGCGGTGGTGCTCGAGGCGCCGGTCGTCCCCGGGAATGCCTTCGGCATCGGCCTCAACTACCGGGCCCATGCGGCGGAGACCGGCAAGGAGCCGCCGTCCGAGCCGGTGCTGTTCGCGAAGATGCGCGGCACCGTCAACCGCCCGTCCGGGCCGGTGATCCATCCCGAATGGACGCGCCGGCTGGACTACGAGGGGGAACTCGGCGTGGTCATCGGCACGCGTGCGCACCGCGTTCCCGCCTCCCGTGCCCTGGACCATGTCTTCGGGTACCTGGTGGTGGATGACGTGAGTGCCCGTGACCGCCAGGCATCGGAGCCGCAGTGGATCCGCGCCAAGAGCGGGTGGGGCTTCATGCCGATGGGCCCCTGGATCACCTCGGCCGATGAGGCCGGTGACCCGCAGGACATGCGCATCCGCACCTGGGTGAACGGCGAACTGCGCCAGGACACCAGCACCGCTGACATGATCTTCCCCGTCGCGGAGCTCGTCTCGTTCGCATCGCACGTGTTCCCGCTCGAGCCGGGCGATCTCATCACCACCGGTACCCCGCAGGGGGTGGGCGTGGGGATGGACCCCATGCGCTTCCTCGCCCCGGGCGACATCGTGCGCATCGAGATTGACCGCCTCGGGACGATTGAGCACGAGATCCTGCTGCCGTGAGTACCGAGCGCGACGTGGCGGCCATGCGGCGGGTGATCGCGATGACGGGCCTGTCGTTCCCGCGCGGCCTGCTGGGCGGGGATGCCATGGATCTCGCGGCGGCCATCGGGGCGGGCGCCCCCGGGCGCTCCGAGGTGGATGAATTGATCCATCGCGTTGCCATGGCGCAGTGGCCCGCGCTGCAGGGGCCGATGGCGGCGGCGCTCGACCGGGCGGACCGGCCGGAGGACCCCGGCGACGACCGCGCGCTGGCGGTGGCGGAGCAGTTCGCCGCCGATGCCGACCCGGGCAACCCTCTGGCACTGGCGCTGGCCGAGCGGGCGGGCCTGGACCTCGCGGCGGTGCGCGCGCGGGCACTGGATCGGCTTGAGGCGCTTGCCGCCGTGCAGGGCGCCGACCCCGGCCGCCCCGAGGCCCTGGTGGCACTGGCGACGACCACCGGGCGGTCCGTGGTGGACCTGCTTGACCTCGATCCGGAGGACTTCGCCCCCGAGATCGCCGACTACGCGGACGCCTCCACGCCGGCGGATGAGGCCACGCCGCGCTTGGCGCGCGCCACGGGCGATCCCGAGGTGCGCGAATGGGCGCGCGAGGCCGTGCGCGGCCTGGACGTCCCCGCCCCGCCCGCGGCCCTCGCGGCGGTCCGGCGCATGGCCGATGGCCCGCCGCCCGAGGACCCCGCGGACGATGTGCTCTGGACCGCCGCCATCATCGTGCTGGCCGAGGACGCCATCGACATGGCCACGGCAGACGAGGAGACGGACGGGGACTAGCGGGCGGCGGCCACCAGCCCGGCGCGCGCGAGGATCTCGGGCACCGACGACTCCCACGCGACGGCCATCACGTGGATGCCGGCGACCCCCGGGATCTCCTGGAGGGCCTCGATCACCTCGACGCAGATGTCCATGCCCGTCTCGCCCTCGTCATCCGCCTGCTGCATGCGGGCGATGAGGTGGTCGGGCACGGTGACGCCCCACACCTTGTCGCGCATGTGCTCGGCCATCCGCAGGTGCTTGAAGGGCCCCACGCCGATCAGCAGCCGGGGCAGGGCGGGCAGGTCCGCCGCCTCGAGGCGGCTCATGAATGCGGCAACGCGCTCCGGCTCGTAGACCAATTGCGTCTGGAAGAAGTCGGCACCGGCCTCCATCTTCGCGCGGATCTTCGAGATCTCGACGTCGGGGTCATCCGCCGCGGGATGCGCGGTTGCCCCGATCACGAGGTGGGGCGGCTGCCCGACCAGTTCCTCCTCGTCCTCATTCATGAATCGCCCGTTCCGCAGCGAGGACTGCAGCCGCAGCAGCGCCATGGTGTCGAGGTCGTTCACCACGGCGGCGTCGGGGTGATTGCCGATGTGGATGGGGTCGCCGCTCATCGACAGCGTGTTGTGGATGCCCAGGGCCGATGCGCCGAGGATGTCGCTGGTCAGCGCCATGCGGTTCCGGTCGCGCACCGTCATCTGCATCACGGGCTCGGCGCCGTTGTCGAGCGCGATGCGACCGCAGGCAAGGGGGCACATGCGCGACTGCGCCGTCTGGTTGTCGGTGATGTTCACCGCATCGGTGACCGGTCCGAGCAGGCGGGCCTTCTCGGCGATGACCGAGGGGTCCGCGCTCTTCGGCGGGCCGATCTCGCTGGTGATGGCGAACCGGCCCTCATGCAGCGCCGACTCGAGTCGTGTGAGTGTGCTCATAGGTGGTGCACCGTATCACTGACGCCTGCAATATGGCCGCATGCAGGCAAATCATGGAATATCCGCTGCATCCGGAATGTTTTTGGCCCCCTGCAGTCAGGTTTTTGTAAGGACCGGAGGACCGGGGTTGCGGCCCCCGAAACCCGACCTAGGTTCGACGCCACGTACTCAACCCCGGAGGACAGTCCATGAAGCTCACCCCATACCTCATCGCCTCGGCTGCCGTGATCGGCACTGCTGCGGTCCTTGTGGGTTCCGGCACCGCCGCGAGCGAGAACCAGAACAGCACGGGCACCCAGTTGCTCATCAACCAGCGCATTTCGCAGGCCGCGGTGCTGCGCTCGAACCAGTCCCTAAACTACCTGGCCCCGATCCGCACCACGCAGACCGATGCGGCCAACACGGGCAAGAACGGCGTCACGCCGCTCAGTCGCGTGCAGGGCTCGGGCAAGGGGTGGACGACGTCGCAGATCGCGGACAAGGCCGTGACGGGCGCGAAGATCGCCGATGGCACCGTGACCAACGCCCAGCTCGCGAAGCCCATCCACTACGCGCAGGTGACATCGACGGGCACGTTCGCCGGTGGCACGCAGGGCGCCTCGTCTGTCAAGACCGCCACGGGCCGCTACCAGGTGACGTTCCCGGTGGACGTGAGCAAGTGCGCCTTCGTGGCGACGCCTCAGGCTGCCGTGACCACGATGGCGGTCGTTCCGACGGCGGGCCAGGTGCAGAAGGTGGACGTGTCGACCGACACCCAGCCGGGCGACGGCACTGCCTTCGTGGCGACCGACCAGTCGTTCCACCTCATCGCGTACTGCTAGGAGGCTCCATCGCGGGGTCCGGCGTCATGCCGGGCCCCGCGGGCCATCCCGCGCCGCCCGTCGGCTAGACGGGGTCCCCGCCTTCGGCGACGAAGCGCACGCGCCCCGCGATCTCGGCGGCGTTGTTCGAGACCCGCTCGAGGTGGCGGGCGAGCAGCACGGCGCCCGCCAGCCAGGGCGCGCTGTCGCGGTCGGCGGAGTGGTGTGATGCGGCCTGCATGACCCCCTCGAGGAGGTCCTGCACGCCCCGGGCGTCCGACCGGGCGATGATCGCGAGGCCGGTGTCCTCGCGCGCGAAGGCCTGGACGGCCTGCGACAGAGCGCTGATCGCCCGTGGCTCCATGCGCTTGATCAGGGCGTCCACCTCGGGGATGGGGCGTGATGGCTCCATCGCCTCCACGCGGCGGGCGATCGCCACGGCGAGGTCGCCCACCCTCTCGAGGGCGACGGTGATGATGAGGCCAGTGTGGATGAGGCGCAGGTCGTGCGCCTTGGGCGCCTGCAGGAGCACCAGGTCGAAGGCCAGGCGCTCGAGTTCCTTACAGCGGAGGTCCACCTCGTCGTCGCCCGCGATGACGGCGGCGGCCTCGGCGTGGTCCTGGTTCTCCCATGCATCCACGGCGCGCTCGACCTGCCCAACGATCACGCTGGCCACCTCGATGAGGCCGCTGCGCAGCTGGTCGATGCCGCCGGTGATGCCGCTTGCGGGCTCGGTTGCCATGTGGTGAGTGTATGACACGTGCGCGCGGGTCCCTGCATGTCACGCGCCCGGTAACATGGCCGTGACACGTCATCCTCAAGGAGTTCCGCCCGATGCACGCAGTGCGCTACGGGACGATCGCCGACCGCGTCATGCCCCGGGGTGCAACCCGGTCCAGTGCCGCTGTCCGCGACGTCATCCTCGTCCTCGCCGGCACGGCCCTCGTGGCCCTGCTGGCCCAGGTGTCCATCCCCTGGTTCCCCGTCCCCTTCACGGGGCAGACGCTCGCCGTGCTGCTGGTCGGCGGCATGCTGGGCGCCCTGCGCGGGGCATTGTCGATGGCCCTCTACTTCGCGATCGGCGCGCTGGGCGCACCGGTGTTCACGGAGCAGTCGGGTGGCTGGGACGTGATCATGGGCGCCACGGGCGGCTACATCATCGGCTTCATCCTCGCCGCCGCCGTCGTGGGCTGGTTGTGCGAGCGCGGCATCGACCGGCGCGTCGTCCCCATGATCCTCACGCTGATCCTCGGCAACGTGATCATCTACGCCGTCGGGCTACCGTGGCTCGCGAGCTGGACGCCTCCGGGCGCCGATGCGGCCTTCGGGTGGAGCCAGGCGTGGACCTACGGCTTCGAGCCCTTCGTGTTCGGCGATGCCCTCAAGCTCGTGATCGTCGCCGCGCTCCTGCCGGCGGGGTGGGCGCTGCTGCAGCGCACCGGGTTCGGGCGTGATCGCGAGGAGGACGGCCCCCGCGCCGGCATGCTCTAGGCACCACCCCGCTCCGCCATGCGGAGCGTATCCCGCACCATCGAAAGGGCCCGCTGAGCGGGCCCTTTCCCGTTCCTGCGCCTATGCCGGGAAAGGCCGCCGGCACGGTGTCGGGAGGGGAGCCATGCCCTTACCAACCCATAACGCAGATGACTTGATATGGATCGGCTCATGTTGTTGGATACCCGGCGTATCCAGTTTTGGCATTCGTAATCAGGAGGCATTTCTCTTCATGGGCAAGACGATCGGCATCGATCTCGGCACCACCAACTCGGCCATGGCCGTGCTCACCGGCGGTGAGCCCGAGGTCATCCCCAACGCGGAGGGCGGTCGCACGACCCCGTCGGTCGTCGCGTTCACGCCGCAGGGCGAGCGGCTCGTGGGCGCGGTGGCGCGCCGGCAGGCCGTGACCAACCCGCAGAACACCGTGTTCAGCGTGAAGCGGTTCATGGGCCGCGGCCAGAACGAGGTCAGCGAGGAGCAGACCATCGTGCCGTACGAGGTCGTCCCGGGATCGGGCGGCGACGTGCGCATCAAGGCGGGCGACAAGGAATGGTCGCCCCAGGAGATCAGCGCGATGATCCTGCAGAAGCTCAAGCAGGACGCCGAGGCGTTCCTGGGCGAGGACGTCGATGGCGCGGTCATCACCGTGCCCGCGTACTTCAACGACGCCCAGCGCCAGGCCACCAAGGATGCCGGCACCATCGCCGGCCTCGACGTCAAGCGCATCATCAACGAGCCCACGGCCGCGGCCCTGGCCTACGGACTCGACAAGGAGAGCGAGCAGACCATCCTGGTGTTCGACCTGGGTGGCGGCACGTTCGACGTGTCGATCCTCGAGATCGGCGATGGCGTGTTCCAGGTGAAGGCCACCAACGGCGACAACCACCTGGGCGGCGACAACTTCGACAAGGCGATCGTCGACTGGATGGTCGCGGAGTTCAAGCAGAGCCAGGGCATCGACCTGGGGCAGGACCCGATGGCGCTCCAGCGGCTGTACGAGGCCGCCGAGAAGGCCAAGATCGAGCTGTCTACCACGACGAGCGCGCAGATCAACCTGCCGTTCATCACGGCGGACGCCTCGGGCCCGAAGCACCTCGACCTGTCGCTCAGCCGCGCCAAGTTCGAGGAGCTCACGCACGACCTGCTCGTGCGGTTGGAGGGCCCCACCAAGCAGGCCCTGGAGGACGCGGGGGCATCGGGCGCCGACATCCAGCACGTGGTGCTGGTGGGCGGGATGACCCGCATGCCCGCCGTGCAGGAGCGCGTGAAGGA
>Ga0181567_10004439_pt1 | contig 10307 bp, 5 predicted proteins | sample 101ome_14_FD_133761 | JGI IMG/M metagenome (GOLD analysis project Ga0181567, IMG submission 133761) | Coastal salt marsh microbial communities from the Groves Creek Marsh, Skidaway Island, Georgia - 101403AT metaG (megahit assembly) | ecosystem: Environmental > Aquatic > Marine > Intertidal zone...
CGACCAGCAAAACGGCCATGCTGGAGGTTGTGGCTGACCATTTGCCCAACACAACAGCCACCCTCACCTTCGAAGACAGCTACCCGCCGATGGCGCCCACCGAGGGTAATCGCGCACTCGCCGCTGCACTGTCTTCGGTCAACGAGGATCTCGGGCGCGACCCCATGAAAATCTGGGATCCCCTCCGGCGCGGCGCGGCGGATATCGCCTTTGTCGCGCCCTACACCGATGCGCTGGCAGGATTGGGGGCACTGGGAGAAGGCGGTCACACCCCTCACGAAAGTCTGGAACTCGATTCTATGGGCTTGGCCATCAAGCGGGCGGCGTTACTGATTTATCGCCTAGCCATCAACCCCGCACCTGAATAGCCACGGGAAGTAGACTCCGTGTCCTCATAAGCCACTAACTTATGGGTATACTCTGCCACTGGTAAATTGTGCGCGCCTGTTATGAGTGACTATCGTTTTTTGCCCGTTGAGCAGCCCCTTACAGCCTCTGTAAAAGCGCAGGTGCTGGCACTTTGGAAGTCCGGGGACGCGGTAATTGACAACCCCGACGAACGACTGTCACAGGTTGCCTACGCCGCACATTCGCCAGATGGCACGCTGGCGGGTGTATGTTCCTATCAACTGCAAAGGGGGCTATACAGTGCCCTATCGGTATATGGCCTCCGCGTCTTTGTGGCACCAAACCATCGCCAAGGCTTGCTCGCTTTCGAGCTACTTGCCCATCTTGGTGAGTCATTAATCGATGCTCATCGCCCCCCGGCTCAGACACAAACGGCCGGGTTGTGCGCCGTCATCGAAACAGAAATTGTCAATGACCGAGGCGCCGTATTTGTCGAAAGAACCTTCCAGTTTGCGGTCAACAAACACCCCGTGACTTTTGTGATGACTGGGTTCAGTCCCGGCGGCAGTCCTGAGTACACGCATTATTTTAATCTCCCCGCTCCACCCCTCCTAGATGCCCGGGCAAACAGCTACACAGTGACTCAACTTCACGAGAAAAGTGATGAAAGCCTCCGCAAAGCCGTTGCTAAAATTCTCATCAACCAAAAGAAGCTAAAGCTCGATCAACTTGACGCCTACGTTTCCCAAAAACTAGTGTTGGCCATCTCAGATTCGAACACGCTCGATGCAGTCTGCCTGCTGGTTCCACGCTACGTCCGCGAACTAAATGCCACCCTTTTTGGTCTTGTTCTGCTTGCTCGCGATCCCGCGACACTCACTAGCGATAAGCAAAATTTGCTTATTACAATTATCTACGAACACATGAATTCGCTATTCGACGGAGACATCAATGCTAGCATCGGTGTCTTTACGCTGCACCCCTCGCGGACTGAACTACCCCTTCTCGACGAAGATAGCGGGTTACGATTTCACGGCATCGATAATCAGGGCCAGGAAATGCGACTTCGATTTTTCGAAGGGGCAAAAGTAATCGTTCCGCAAAGAGCAGCGCAGCACTAAACGATTACGGGAACTCTCAACAGTCAACGATAGGAACCAACGATGGGAAAAACGGAATTCACCCTCAAGGAAGCCACGCAACCACTGGATCTGCAGACCGCGGAAACCGTCAGGAATTTCTGGATGGCTGAGGGGGCACCCATAAAAGACGTCGAAGAGCGCCTCGGTGAAGTCAGGATTCTCGCTTACGTCAACGATGAGCTCGCTGGGGTGGGCACCCTCCATATGAGAGCCCTGGAAGTTCTCCAGTGTAACTTGCTCGGTACTCGAGTCTTCGTCGGCGCCGACTATCGGCGAGCCGGAGGTGCTCACCTGATAACCCAGGCGCTTGTCAAAAGCATGGAACGGCAGTTTAACGATCGCGACAATATCGACGCGATTGGCGCTGTGGTGGTCTCTGAGGCCAAATTTAGCCTTGATGATGACCGCGCTCCGTGTCAGTGGGGTTACCCCGAAGAGCAGGATGGGCCGAGAATAGAGTTCAACTTATTTAAGGTGACTAGCGATGGCCGGCCTCAGTATGTTTATTACTTTGAAAACGCTTCGCTCTTTGAGCAAGGACCTGTTGTAGAGCCCATTGACAACAGGCTGAAGCCCAACAGCGATAGCATCACGCTGACGTTTAACTGGGGACACCTTACGGAGGCTGAGGCAAATCAAGTGATTGGCTTATGGCTAGGCCACGGCGTCATGGAAAGCCGTGAAGCCTGTCTTAAGCGATTGCCTCAGGTTGCCGCCCTTGCATGGCAGGGTGAGCGGGTTGTGGGAATCGCCTCGTTATTTGAAGTCCCCTACGAACCAGCGCGCGCGCAGTTTTATGGCTTTAGAAGCTTCATAGCGCCGGAAGCACGCGGAGGGTCTACAGCCACCCGATTACTGGATGTCGTGTACTCGTCACTGAACACACGATACCTGCAAGGAGAGTTATCCGAGGAGTTTCACGGGGTGGCCTTCGTGTTACAAAACGAGCGCCTCAACAAGCAGGTACACAGACCCATGGGAAGGGACATCCGGAGCGTTTTTATCGGCTTTCTAAATGATATGCAGCTTCGCGTCAGGTACTTTGATGGTGCCACCATCGCAAGAAGTCCTGCGACTCACCACTGACACATGAAGCAGGCTCAGTGATTGTTGATCCTAAGTAGAGCTTGTTTGGCCGCCTCAAATTGCGGCCTTATCTGGAGTGCTCTCTCGAAGTAACCTTTGGCGGCTGTGCGCTCCTCCGCTTCCATAGCGATGACACCCAACTGATAACAGGCTTCGTAGTGACCCGCTTCGCGTTCAAGTACCTCCAGCAAAACAGTTTTTGCCTCGGTAACCCGACTGATCTTATACAGCGCTAGACCATAGTTGTATCGGGCCGGCAAAAACCCCGCATCACTCTGCAAAACTTGCTGATAAAAAACGATAGCTTCTTCAGTCTTACCCTCGTTAAAGCACTGGTTGGCCGCTTCAAACAGATCCTCCGTCGACTGCCAATTTGCCTGAGGAGCAACCGCATTTGCGAGCGCGTCGTCCGGCACGACGAAAGTGCTCATCTGTAATGGTTTGTCTTCGCTGCCGATATCGGGAAAAGCATGTCGCAGTACCGACACGGCAAAGATCTCTCTCACGCCACCCGTAAACTTAAGAAACGCCACCACGGCACCTGATCGAATATTGATTACCCACACACCGCTTTCCCTGACCGGCGTATCTCGGGTAATAAGCAGATCTGAAAATACTGCTGTTTCCCTCACTTGAGAGGTACCGACAAACGCGTAATCCCCCCAAAAATCGAGCCCCCGCGTAAAGCCCGCCAGCTTGACCCGCAGCAACTCTTTATCGTCTTCAACGCTGTAGGCAACTACCTCCCCTCTACCTGATTCGAGGTACCAAAGTGCATTTGCATACCAGCGCGGCGAATGCGGCATAGACAGCCCGGCTCGCACTACCGAGTCATCCTGTACATCAATGATGACTCCGCCATTGGCTTTATTGGCCCGCCACCCTCTAGGTTCATCTGACTGACCGAGGGCGGATACGTAGCGAATTTTATTTTCTCGTACCGCTAATCCATTCAAATGACAGCGATCCCGCGGGTCATAAGCAGAAATAAACTGCGGACGCCAGATGGGCTCAAAACTGTAATTCGTATTGATGCGACATAGGCAGGAAAACCGCGTATTCACAAAGATGATGTCGTTATCGATCAACGCCATCTCGTGCACATCGATATCCCCGGTGGTATAGGTGACGCGGGGCATGTAACAGGCGCTATGGCTTCCCGGCGGGTCTAGTTTTTGTGCCGCGGAGGGCACATTACGAAAATCGTTGATCTGACCGGACGTACCTAGAACGAGCCGATCGGGAGTCGCTACCATGCCCATCGGTTTTTGGAAGCCACGGAAATGGGTGTTGGTAATACCCTCCGACGCTCGGGCGATGATGACTTTTCCCGCCTGGTAGGTGGTGATGCAGAGAGAGATGCCCGCGTTCGCGAGCAGCTCGGTAAACGTGGCGGTATGAACACTCTCGAGCGAGTCTTCAGACGTCATTAGCGTCCAATCCCTGCAAGGATGCCGGAGTCAACCGGTGGGCGTGTCGATCAAGCTCTGCGAGGTCCCATCACCTTTCGTCGGCGCCGCAATCGAAGCAGTCCACCCAAGGCTGTCAAGCCAGACAAGCCTGCCACCATAAACCACGGCATGGTGGGCACTGCAACGACATCCCAAGTGGCAATATAGGCCGGATCCGCGATCCCACCGCCGTCTCCATTGCAGTCAAAATCGCCTCCCTCGGTGATGTCCCAAGTCAAACGGAAGCGGCCTGCACCAAAGGGCTCCGGCGTTGAATCGAGCACTCGCCACTCCCCAAAGGCGCCCGAGTCTTCATCACACACCTGCTTCACTAGCGCCACATTACTAGCACTACTGCCCTCCAGAATTAATTCGAACTGCTCCAGGTGTTCATCAGCTGTGTTCGAGGAAAAGCTGATGCCGTAATCCAGGTCGTACCTCACGCCTCCAATACGCACGGCGCGCGCGGTGGTCGCTACGGTTTCAACGTCCGCTAAAGCGCTTCCGGTCCCGAGATAGGCTTTCGTTTCTCCGCTCGCGAAGTCCGCCGTTTTTTCCGAGTAGGTGGCCAGCGTGATTGTCCGTAACCCGTAAAGAGTGGTGTGAGTAAAGGTGGATACCGCCGCTTGATTGACATCGGGCACACCGTCACTGTTACCGTCTCCCGAGGGCAGCAGATTAACTAATCCGGGCAAACTGTTTCGCCCATACCCAAGCTCCGGATCGGTCGCAGCACCAACCAATTCGGTGCCATCGGTCAAGCTATCACCGTCTCGCTCTCCGAGGAATTCATAGGCGCCGATGTCTGGACAGCCGACCGGCTCATTACCGCGCTGATCAATATCATAGATGACACTTTCTTCACCCCCAACATCATACCCAACATCAAAAAAGGCACACGATTGGCCTTCGGCATAAAAATCAGTAGGCAATGGATCGATGGCACCGCTGCCCGTTAACAGCGGGATGGTTTTGTTATAAACCCCGTATTTAATAAGGCCCTCGTTAGTATCAGCCAGCCCCCCGTTGAATTGGAGATCACCCAAATAGGTGGGGTCGGCCAGCTCGGGCGCAAGCAATCCCAGCTCCGCCAACACGTCCACCACCTCGCTTTCAGGGCCGTGATAGATAGAAGTCCCCCACAGAAAGGGCGTGTAATTGTAGTAGAAATCCTGTTCTCCCTGTGCTGTATCCCCCGATACAAGAGAGTTGAGAAGTGCCACGTCCCCGCCCTTTGGCAAGAAAACCCCTTCCACCTCTACCAGCGCTGGCGGCTCACCAACAGCGATTCCCAGATAAACCTGCCCGCCTTCAACAGCATCATCAACGCTCGAGGTGTTTCCGGCGACCGTTACCTTGTCAACGAGGAGCGGTGTTAGTGGGTCATATCTTACCTCGGCGAACAACCCCCCCGCCTGCGCCGTGCCTCCGCCAGTCAAGACCAGTGCATTATTGGCAATAGTGGAGACTCCCACCGTAGAAGGAGTGGAGACTCCCACCGGAGAAAGAAAATCCGAGTCGAAGTAGAAACCAGCATCATCTCCGGCAGTCTCAATGGCCAGTCCACCCCCTTGGGCTAAAGAATTAGGGGAGCCACTCGCGGTAATGGTGTTGCCGGACACGGTGGACAGCAAAATATTCGTGCCGCCCTGCTCACTTCCAGGACTATTTCGCTCCCCGGTAAACAGATTACGCTGCAGGGCCGCTAAACCACCGCCCGCAGCGGTGACATCGACGCTCACGGGAGCAGTTACCAGGATCGCGTTGTCATCAATCGAGGCGTATTTCACAGAGATCAGATGGCTAGCGTGATCATCATAGATCGGGATAGTACCCGCACCGCCGCCAATCGCGGTTACATTTCCCCCGGTCGCCGACGTAGCGTCGACTTCGACGCTGTTGCCGGAGACCGTGGCACCTAGCAACCAAGTAAATGAGTATTTTTCTCCCAGCAGTAATCCGCCTCCGCCGGCCAGCACCTCTGCTGCCGCCGTGTCAGCCAGGGTAACGTCGACCTTGTTATCAACGACACCGCCAGGATCGGACCACAGGCTCGCCAGATTTAGGTCTAACGCATCGCCGAGATACTTCGCTTCAGCCAAGGCTTGCTCATCGACCACAGTGTACTGTGGCTTATTTGATAGTTTGGTCGTGAAGGACGCAGAGGCACCACCCCCAGCGGCTTTGCCCTTCGCCAGTCCATCAACCGTGACGATGTTGTTCGAAAGCCCAGAGGCATAGCTAAGATACTTACCGGCAAACAAATAGGCATCACTGTAGAGCCAGCCCGTCGAAATGCCACCCCCTTGCGCATCAATATAACTTCCCCCGGCTGCTGTCACTGCTACCGTATTACCGGAGACCGACGAAAGGAAGCTAAAGACCATGGCATCGTATTTCGTATCTGGCTCATCCGATGATTTCGTATCTGGCTCATCCGATATAGCCGCGACACCGCCACCACCGACATGTGCAAAAGTATCGTCGGCCCCTTGGAGGCTGACACTGTTGCCCGAGACCACGGACGCTAGTAGCGAAGCACTTCCGTACTTGCCTGAGTTAGATCCAACGAAATCTAGGCCAGAAGTGGCCTCCCAGATCGGAATAAGCGCTGGCAAGTCATCAAAATCGAAACGGCCGATCCCGCCGCCCTGTACCACACTGAGGTATGGGTTAGCTGTTTCCGGCACCGTAACAGCAACCGAGTTACCGCTGATATTGGAGATGGAAGTATTCATCGATGACCGCGCGTAACCGTCGGTCATCGCAGCCAGACCACCACCACCGGCGAATAACTCTCCACGCGGGACAGCGTCCGCCAAGTCATCATCAATGACCATGGTCACCGCGTTGGCGTCGATGCTGCTGGCGAGCGCTAGCAAACAGTTAGAGCCCGCTGGCGTACTGTCGGCGCCCAACGAAGAGGCGCACGGTGTAAAAAAGCCACTGAGGACGCTATCCTCTCTGGGCACGCCATCCGCCATCGCTGCCAACCCACCACCGAAGGCAAAAAATCCAGCGGCGCCCGGGTTCGTCAAGTCTGAAAGAACAACGTCCACGCTCACGGTGTTACCGGTAATCTTGCTGGGGATCACCTCGTCCGTGTCGGGCAGGCCCGCTAACGAGCCTGCCGCCTGCGCGAACTCAGGACTCACGTTGGTGAGCAACGCGCTATTTTCCGACAAACACACTCCTGCAAGACCAATGCCTGAATCCTCAGGTAGGACAGGGGCCAAGGAGACGTTTCCGCGGACAGCGGCTCCACCGCCCACCGCAGTCACTACATCGCCGTCTACGCTTTCCTCAACGGACTGTGTGACCGTGTTGCCCGAGATTTCGGTACCCTCGAGACACAGATCGCCGCGAACCGCAATACCACCGCCGCTTCCAACCGCCGTGTTGTTGCTCACCACGCTTTTATCGAGGATGACCGCGTGATTACTGGCATAAATAGCCCCACCGGGACCGTTATTGCTTGCCCCAGTGAGCTCGAGCCCACTGAAGATGACAGGAATTCGTGCGTTGACCGAGGCGACGATGTCGCCGCCATGGTCTGTGGTGTCCTGAAGGTCGAATAACCCGAACGTGGTTCCACTCGAGGCCGTGATAGTGACGAGGGGTCTGCCGTCGGCCCCCACGGGAGCAGATAAGATAAACGGCTGGTCCGGCACCACGATTGCCGAGGTCAACGTGATCTCAGGGCACGCGGAGGGATCAATAATGACCATGTCACCAGCCGACGAATCCACATAGGCGATGGCCTGACGCAGATCGGCCTCACAGCTTGCCGGGTTACTTACCGTAATATCAGCAGCGTGCCCCGATTGCATCGCAACCAAAGAGGCGCTTGCCACGGCTATCGCTAAGGGTGATTGACGCATGGCCAGCCTCTGCCTAATTCCCTGAAACCATCAATCTACCTCTAGACCCCAAGGAAAACAAGGCTGGAGCCACTATTTGTAGCGGGTTGTGGCGGGATTTAAATAAATTTAAACACTCGCGCTATCAGGCTGCCAGTCCTATTTTTTAATGCCGTGCTGGACCTTACGCTCTCCAAGGTAGCAAATCGCTGTTCAATTTGTGCTTTCGCTACCTACGCCTCGTATCAAACCGCTTTTAGGCCTACACTTAGACAGAACCGGCGGTCAGAACTAGAAAGCGCATAAGAGGACATAGGCCCCATGCCGACCACCCAAAAGATCACCCTCAGTGCTGCAGCTTTTGTCATCGCGGTCGGTGCCGGGGCGGGTTATTTTTTTTCGGCCGGGCCCTTGCCCGAGAAACCCGGGACTAATATCGATGCCCCGCAACCTCATGGTCTGAAAAGCGCAACCGGCACAGCCGCTTCGGACGAGGCCACTGGCAATCGCCCTTCCCCAAGCGCCACCGACATTGCCGACGCCAAAAGTGCCGATCAGCAGCCCAAGGAAAGGCGATCCCTGCTTTTTACCAATCCCGGCGGAAAGATGGATGAAGCCGCGCGAGAAGCGCTAAAAGAAGAGCGTATGGCACGCTTTGCTGCGCAACGCGCTGAGCGACGAGAGCTGGCTAAAACCTCACCTGAGGTGGTCACGAAGCGACTGGCAGCACGGCTCCGACTCGATGAGGAAAAAACCGCGGAGCTTGGTGCCATTAACGAGCGGTATTCTGAGGACCTCAAAGCGCTGGATGCTTTTCAGGGGTCTGATGAAGCCCGGCAACAGCAGCTGCGCCAAATTGAGAGCGTGCGTTTTAGGGCGATGGTGCCCATCGTTCAGGAAAGCCCGGCGCTGGTAGAGCCAATGAACCGATTTACGGCTATTGCAGAAGCGGCCGGCGCACAAAGGGTGCAGCCGCCAACAGCTCCTGACCCCGGGCAATCTTCCGACTGAATGCCCTATCGGCGCACTGCATTCGCTAGTTAGTGCGAGAACGGTCTCTCTAACAAGCGCCGTCGACGCAAACCTACCCGCCCAAGCCCCAATAGCAGTAGCGACAATATCGCTAACAGCCATGTCATATCGACCGGAACCGGGACAACATCGACACCGACTGCCAACGTTGCTGAAGCCGCCTCAGCCGAGCGTTCTCGACTGGTTAAGGTGACGCGGTTAACCAGCTCCCCATTGGCGCCGGAACCTACCCGCGCAACCAAGGTCACCACCTTCTCGGCACCGGCGGGAAGATCAGGCAATGACCAGGTTACCGTGTCACCAGCAACAACACCTCCGTCGCTAGCAGAAACCGCAACCAGCCCGTCGGGCAAGACATCCGTTAAGGTGATTCCGGTTAACGGGGCGCCACCGACATTCTGAAAATCGATGCGAAAGGTCACCTGATCACCCACATTCGCCGTCGACACGTTAACCGTTTTCGCAAGAAAAATAACGGGATCATCAATCACGTCTACCGTTGCCGTGCTCGAGGCGGGCGCACCTGTATTTGCGGTAATCGACGCAACACTGACGACATGCGTACCCGTGGTTGCAGTCGAGCTGACCCGCGCGACAAAGGTTTTTTCACCCTGCTCGCCTGTTCCCAGATCGCCCACCAACCATTCAATCGCGCCATTCACAACAGTGCCGCCCCCTTCCGAGGTGAGGGTGGTGAATGAAGGCAAGGTCGCTCGAACCACTGTGCCCGAGGTGTCCTGATTACCGGTATTTTGCCAGTGCACCGTGAAGGTCACTTCTTCACTGGGCCGCTCGATCAACTTATCGGGGGTGATGACAATATCCAGCGTCGTTATCGGAGTAAATCGTGATTCCCACTGACTGACATCGGAATCCCGCTGGAGATCAGAAACTTGTGCCAGGTTGTCAAGCCGAGGTGTCGAGAGATTGGAATCGGTCGCCACCGTCAGGGTTACGGGTATCAGCGTCCCGTTAAGCACATTACCTAAGTCCCAACTAAGCGACTGCCCAGCCTGACTGGTAGGTGCTGGCGTTGATGACACGAAAGTAGTCCCCGCGGGTAATTGATCTACTAAAGTGACGCCCGGAGCCGGTGCGGTACCGATATTGCTCGTGGTAATGGTGTAGTCAATCGTATCGCCGGGTGTAAAGAACCGCGGCCCCACTTTGGTGACTTCTAAATCCGGCTGGCCAATGACCCGAGTCCGCGCTTGATCTCCCCGGGGCGCAGCGTTGTCCGCACTAAAGGTCGCTTTTGAGACCAACAGATCGCCAACTTGAGCTCCTTGCTGCACCAGGACCGTGAACTCGAGCTCGATCACGCCGGTTGGCGGTAATGACGAGGTACTCCATACCGCTTTACCATTCTCGAATCGCCCTCCTGCATC
>Ga0181567_10004452_pt1 | contig 10289 bp, 19 predicted proteins | sample 101ome_14_FD_133761 | JGI IMG/M metagenome (GOLD analysis project Ga0181567, IMG submission 133761) | Coastal salt marsh microbial communities from the Groves Creek Marsh, Skidaway Island, Georgia - 101403AT metaG (megahit assembly) | ecosystem: Environmental > Aquatic > Marine > Intertidal...
GCACCATGTTTACCGATTACCTCATGTGGGATGGTATAATTGATGACTGGAATTTTAACTAGATTTTGCTTTGCATCATCCTTTGCTTTAGATATAGATACTAAAACTTCAGTTGCCTTTCCAGATCCTATTCCAACATATGATTTTCCATCACCAATAACAACTAATGAGGAAAAGCTAAATCTTTTACCTCTAGAATTAACTTTAGCAACTCTATTAATTCTTATAACTGATTCTTCTCTAAGATCTAATTCTGAATGATTAATTATTGCCATCTATTCTCCTAAAAATTTAATCCACCCTCTCTTGAGGAATCTGCAAGAGATTTAATTCTTCCATGATATCTAAATCCATTTCTATCAAAATAGACTTGATCAATTTTAAGTTTTTTCGCTCTTTCTGATAATAATTTTCCAACCATAGAAGCAATTTCAGTTTTGTTTTTCTTTTGATTGGCAAAAGATTTTTCTTTAGAAGAAGCAGAAACCATTGTTTTTTGATTAAAATCGTCAATTATTTGTGCTTCAATATGTTTTGCACTTTTAAAAACACACAATCTTAGTTTTCCATCTACTGGAAAAGCAACTTTTGAACGCCTTCTTCTTCTATTATATTGAATTTTTTTTATTTCTAAAGCTTTCATTAATCTTTACCACCGACTTTCTTACCTTGTTTAGAACGAACATACTCGCCTTTATAGCGGATTCCTTTCCCTTTGTATGGCTCTGGTTTTTTGAGAGAGCGAACCTTAGCTGCAAATTGACCAACAATTTGTTTATTAATACCTTTAATTTCGACCTCATTCTTTTGAACAGAGACTTCAATTCCATCTGGTAAATCAATTGCAATATCATGAGAGAATCCTAATTGTAATACTAATCTATTATTCTCAGTTCTTGCAGCATATCCAATACCTTGAATTTGAAGAACTTTTGAAAATCCATTATTAACACCGTCGATTGCATTTGAAATTAATTGACGTATTGTTCCATGCATAGCTCTTAACATTTTGTCATCATTTGATCTAGAGACCGAAAGGGAGTTTTCAGAAATATTAATTGATATACCATCAAATAAATTGACTTTCATTTCTCCTTTAGGACCTGAAATGGTTAAAAGGTTGGGAGAATCAGAAATTTTAACTGAATCTGGAATTGTGATTGTTCTTTTTCCTACTCTAGACATAACTTAATAAATGTTGCAGAGCAACTCTCCTCCAATTTTTAATTCTCTTGCTACTTTACTGCTAAGTACTCCTTTTGATGTTGAAATAATACTGATTCCAAGACCATTTAGAACTCGAGGAATTTCAGAACATCCAACATAAACCCTTTTCCCAGGTTTACTTATTTTTTGAATTGAAGTAATAGCTGGAGTACTATTTTCATAACGAAGATATATTCTAATATCTTCTTTATTAGAATCTTTCTTAACGAAAACGAAATTATCTATATATCCTTCCTCTTTAAGAACTAAAGAAATTCTTTTCTTAAGAATAGATGAAGGTACATCAATCCATCTCTTATTAGATGAGTAACCATTTCTAATTCTAGTACAAAAATCTGCTATTGGATCTGTCATTGACATAAAATAATCTCCTTACCAACTTGCCTTTGTTACTCCGGGCAAATCGCCTTTGAGAGCGAGCTCACGGAATGTAATTCTTGAAATACCAAATCTTCTCATATAACCTTTTGGTCTACCTGAAACAACACATCTATTAGTTAATCTAATAGCACTAGTACTTCTTGGAAGTTTCTGTAACTTTGCTTGCGCTGCAAACTTTTCATCATCTGAGGCGTTAGGATTTTTGATGATTTCTCTTAACTCTTTTCTTATTAAAAAGTATCTATCTACTTTTTTTTGAAGATGAAATTCTCTTACCATTTTAGATTTTTTAGCCATTAATATCCTCGTTTGAATTGTCTTCTTTTTTAATTATTTCACGAATAGGTAGCCCCATAGAGCGTAATAGCTCATAACACTCTTCATTGTTTTTGGAAGAAGTTGTAATAACAACATCCATACCTCTTAATGAATCAACTTTATCATAATCAATTTCAGGAAAAACAATTTGTTCTTTGATCCCAAAACTATAATTGCCAAACCCATCAAAAGACTTATTTGACAAACCTCTAAAATCTCTAGTTCTTGGTAAGGCAATTGCACATAATCTTTCTAAAAATTCATACATCAAATTTTTACGTAAAGTCACCTTACAACCCACTGGGAAACCTTTTCTAACCTTAAAATTAGAAACATCTTTCTTTGCTTTAGTTATAATAGGTTTCTGTCCAGTAATCAAAAGAAGTTCCTCTAGAGCACTTTGAAGAGATTTTTGATTTGTCTTCGCATCGCCAATACCCATATTTAGAGTAACTTTTTCAATTTTTGGAGCTTGCATTATAGATGAAAAACCAAATTTTTTAATTAAATAAGGTCTGACTTCTTCAAAATATTTTTTCTTATAATTTGGGTTATACATTTATTTAAATCTCTTTACCAGTTTTTTTTGAAATTCTAACTTTACTTTTATCATTCAGAATCTTAAATCCAACTCGAGCGGCTTTATCACCATCAAGAACCATTAGATTTGATATATGCAATGATCGTTCTCTCTCTGTGAATCCTCCTTTGGGATTTTCCTGAGATGGTCTTAAAGTTCTTTTTGTTAAAGCAACACCTTCAACAACTGCTCTTTGAGAAACCGGAAAAACTTTTAAAACTTTTCCAGACATACCCTTGAAGTTTCCAGAAATCACTTTAACGATCATATCTTTTCTAATTTTCATTATAATACCTCTGGTGCCATTGAAATGATTTTCATATAACCACCCTCTCTTAATTCTCTAGCTACTGGACCAAAAATTCTAGTACCTTTAGGTTCATTATTGCTATTTAAGATTACAGCAGCATTTTCATCAAATCTAATGTATGAACCATCCCTTCTTCTGTATTCTTTTTTAACTCGAACAACAACAGCACGAGCAACTTCTCCTTTTTTAACCATGCCTCCTGGAGTGGCTGATTTAACAGCTACAACTATAATATCACCAATAGAAGCGTATCTTTTTTTTGATCCCCCTAAAACTTTAAAACACATCACAACTTTTGCTCCAGAGTTATCAGCTACTTTTAATCTAGTTTCTTGTTGAATCACTTTATTTCTCGCCTATAAATAATTTTGAAGCACGCCATCTTTTTGTCTTACTTAATGGTCTAGAAGAAATTAATTGAACTGTGTCACCCACTTTAAATGAATTATTTTCATCATGAGCATAATATTTTTTAGATCTCTTGATATATTTCTTGTAAAGTTTGTGTTGAATAGTTTTTTCAACACTTACGACAATGGTTTTATCCATAGAGCAAGAAATAACTTTTCCGATTATCTTAGTATTTTTATCCATTTGGTTCTTCCATATCATCTAATTGTGACAAAATTGTTAAAATTTTTGCATTTTCTTTCTTGACATCATTAATAACTTTATAATCTTCAAGCTGCTGAATTGACTTTTGAAAACGATACTTCTGTAATGATTCACTATTTTCTAAAAGTTTAGCTCTTAAATCTTTAGAACTCATTTTTCTTAGGTCGTTAATTTTCATCTAAACCTCTTCTTGCAACAAGTTTTGTTTTAATAGCTAATTTATTACCAGCAATTCTGAAAGCCTCTTGTGCAACTTCTCTAGAAATTCCTTCGACTTCAAAAAGTATTCTACCTGGCTTTACATTAGCCACCCAATACTCTGGTGAACCTTTACCTTTACCCATTCTAGTTTCTAATGGTTTTTTGGTGATTGGTTTATCTGGGAAAATACGAATCCACATTTTTCCAATTTTTCTTACTCTTCTTGAAATTGAAATTCTGGTCGCTTCAATTTGTCTAGCTGTAATCCATCCTGGTTCTAAAGCTTTCAAACCATAACTACCAAAACTAACTTCAGTTCCACCTTTGGCCATTCCACGTCTATGACCACGATGTACTCTTCTGTATTTAATCTTTCTTGGTTCTAGCATCATTTTTCAGTCCTTGTAAAACCATTACAAATCCAAACTTTAATTCCAATAATTCCATATGCAGTATGAGCTTCAACTAAAGCATAATCGATATCAGCTCGAATGGTATGCAATGGAACTCTTCCTTGCATAAATCTCTCTGATCGTGCAATTTCTACTCCACCTAATCTTCCAGAAATATTAATTCTAATACCTTCAGCACCCATTCTCATTGTTGATTGCATTGCCTTATTTAATACTCTTCTATATGCCATCTTCTTAACTAATTGAGCAGCAATATTTTGACCTACAAGTTCAGCATTTAGCTCTGGTCTTTTTACTTCATTAATATTTAATTGAATGTCTTGATTGTTACATAAAGCAGTTAATTCTTTTTTAATTTTGGCTACTTCTTCACCGCCTTTACCAATGACAATTCCAGGTCTAGCAGTGTTAATATTAATAGTTATAGCTTTAGAAGTTCTTTCTATTATAACTGAAGCAACTGAGGCATCCTTTAATCTGTTCTTCAAATATTTTCTTATTCTAATATCTTCAGCTAAGTCAGAAGCATAAGCATTCTTCTTTGGAAACCAATTTGATGACCAATTTTTAGTTACTTCTAATCTTAATCCTATTGGATGTGTCTTTTGTCCCATTAATTAACCTATAATTACTTTTAAATGACTAGTTCTCTTTCTAATTCTTGTAGCTCTACCTTGAGCTCTTGGTCTAAATCTTTTTAATGCTGGACCTTCATCAACAGTAATTGTTTTAACAACTAGTGTATTTATATCTTTATCAAAATCATCAGAAGAATTGGCATTAGCAACGGCAGATGATAAAGTTTTAAAGATAACATAAGCACCTTTTTCATCCATAAACTGTAAAGAAGTGAGGGCTTTATTAACATTTAAACCTCTGATAACATTAGCTACTTTTCTGAGCTTTTTAGGGGCTAACCTTAAGTTTTTAGATTGAGATATAAATTCCATACTTACTTCTTCTTTCTATCCCCTGAATGCATTCTAAAAGTTCTAGTTGGAGAAAATTCACCCAACTTATGACCAACCATATTTTCAGTTACAAATACTGGAATAAATTTATTTCCATTATGTACGGCAAAAGTATGACCTACAAAATCTGGAATAATAATTGATTGTCGAGCCCAAGTTTTGATTACAGTCTTATTTGAAGATTCATTCATCTTTTCTACTTTTTTCATCAATTTAATATCGACGTGAGGTCCTTTTCTAATAGATCGAGACATTATTTATTTCTCCTTTTAACTATCATAGAATTAGATTTTTTCTTCTTTTTTCTTGTTTTAAAACCTTTAGTAGGAATACCAGTTGGAGATACAGGATGACGTCCACCAGAAGTTTTACCTTCTCCACCTCCATGCGGGTGATCTACTGGGTTCATCGCCACGCCTCGAACTTTAGGTCTTTTACCTAGCCATCTAGATCTACCGGCTTTACCAGAACTAACCAACTCATGTTGTTTGTTTCCAACTACACCGATAGTAGCTAAACAATTTTCTTGAACCATGCGAACTTCACCAGATGGCATTTTTAATGTAACTAATCCTTCATCATGAGCCATAACTTGAACACCGGCACCTGCACTTCTAGCCATTTGAGCACCTTTTCCAGGATAAAGTTCAACATTATGAACAAATTGACCTGATGGAATATGTTTTAATTGCATACAATTACCATTTTTTAAAGCTACCTGTTCTCCTGAAAGAATAATATCGCCTACTTTTAATCCATCTGGTTGAATAATATATCTTTTTTCACCATCAACATAGTGAATAAGAGCAATGAAAGAACTTCTATTTGGATCATACTCAATAGTTGCTACTCTACCTTCGATATTAAATTTGTCGCGCTTAAAATCAATTAGACGATAAGATCTTTTATGACCTCCGCCTCTTCTTCTTGAAGTAATTCTTCCTTTATTATTTCTTCCACCAGTCTTTGTAAGCTTACGTACTAATGATTTTTCTGGTTTATCAGTAGTAATCTCTGAAAAATCAGGTCTAGAAGCAAATCTAGCTGCTGGTGTAACTGGTTTTAATTGTCTAATTCCCATAATTCTTATACGCTAAACAAATCTATAGTATATCCTTCTACAAGAGTAACAATAGCTCTTCTCTTCATTTTTGAAGAACCAGAAGTTCTAATTGTTCTTCCTCCACTTTTAACAGTCATTTGTTTCATTTTACCTTTTTTATTGCTAATAGCAACTTTTGAAACTTTAACATTAAATTTTTTCTCTACAGCTGACTTTACATCAATTTTATTAACATCAACTGGCACCTCAAATGCATATTTTCTTTGAGCATCTTGAAGAAATGTCATTTTTTCTGTAACAATTGGTCTTATTAAAATTTTTGAAAAATGAATATTCATTAGTTTTTATCTCCAAATCTCTCATTTAACAAATTCAAACCTTCAGTATCAATAATAATAGCTTGACAATCCATTAAATCAATAATTGAACACGAACTAGCTTTAACTACTCTTACGTTTTTAACATTTCTGCTTGAAAATAAGAGATTATCACCTATAATTGATGTTATAATAGTTAATTTTTTGTTTTCCAGTTCATATTTCTTTAAAAAGTTGACAAAATCTTTAGTTTTATTAGAATCAATTGAAATGGATTCCACAATTTTAAATTTTTCTTCTTTAACTAAATCTGATAAAACACATTTAAAAGCTAATTTTTTAATTTTTGAATTAACCTTCTTAAAATAGTATCGAGGGGATGGACCAAAAATAACACCTCCACCTCTCATTAGTGGAGATCTACTTGTACCTTGTCTAGCATTTCCTGTTCCTTTTTGACGGAATGGTTTTTTACCTCCACCTGATACCAGAGAACGATTTTTAGATGAACTAGTACCTTGTCTATTATTAATAAGTTCAGCGTTCACAGTTTGATAAACAGCCTGTTCATTCATTGGGACTTTAAATAATGCATCATTTAAAGTAAAATCTTTGTTGGTATCTATAGATTTAAGTTTCATTATTTTTTCAGAATATAAATTGTTGAATTATTTGATCCAGGGATGGCACCTTTTATATATAATACATTATTATCTCTATCAATATCCATAATAACAAGATTTTTAACGGTTACATAATCTGAACCCTTTCTTCCAGCCATTCTCATTCCTCTAAAAACTCGTGAAGGGTCTGAAGATTGACCAATAGAACCAGGGGCTCTTTCAGTATGTTTATTTCCATGAGTTGCATCTGATCTACTAAAATTATGACGTTTGATAGTACCAGCAAATCCTTTACCCTTAGAAATTGATTTAATATTAATTACTTCACCAATATTAAACATTGAGGAATCAAATTGTTGACCAATTTGATAATCAAAATCATCGAGAGATTTAAATTCTGCAATAGTCGAAGCACTTTTAAGATTTGCCTTATTTAAATGTCCTTGCATAGGTTTATTAATTCTTCTCAATGATTTAGTACCAAATGCTAATTGTATTGCTTCGTATCCATCTTTTTCTGAAGTCTTAATTTGAGAAACAGTACACGGTCCAGCACTAACTAAAGTAACTGGAATCAAATGTCCACTATCATTAAACATCTGAGTCATATTTATTTTCTTACCAATTAAACCGTACATTATTTATCCTCTAACCGCAATATCTACGCCTGAAGGAAGATCAAGCTTCATTAAAGATTCAACAGTCTTTGGAGTAGAATTGACAATGTCAACTACCCTTTTATGTATTTTTGTTTGAAATTGCTCTCTAGATTTTTTGTCAATAAATGGAGACCTGAGAACAGTATAGACTGTTTTCTTCGTTGGTAAAGGTATTGGCCCTGAAATAATAGCACCAGTAGATTTAGCAGTACGAATAATTTTTTCTGCAGACTTATCTAGAAGCTTGTGATCAAAAGCTTTCAAAGAAATACGTATTAAGTCTTGACTCATTAATTTGACTCCTCATTATTAGACTTAGATTTCATTAACTTATCTTCAACAGAAGATGGAACTTTTGCATATTCTTGGAAATCCATGTAGAAATTTGCACGACCTTGAGAAATAGATCTTAAATCAGTTGCATATCCGAACATTTCACTCAAAGGTACAGCCGCTTTAACAAGCTGATTAGAACCTTGTTGCTCCATTGATTCAACTTTACCTCTTCTCGAATTAATATCACCAATAACATCTCCTAAATAATCATCAGGTGTAGTAGCTTCAACTCTCATAATTGGCTCCATCAATACAGGATTGGCTGCTTTACAAGCTCTAGAAATAGCTCGAGATCCAGCCACTTTAAAGGCAATTTCAGATGAATCAACATCATGGTAAGAACCAAAAACAAGTTCAACTTCAACGTCAGGTATTGGATATCCATATAAAACACCATTTTTCAACTGCTCTTGAATTCCAGCATCTACAGCAGGAATATATTCTCGAGGAATAACACCACCTACAATTTTATTAACGAACTTGTAACCTTCGCCTTGAGCAGTAGGTTTTACGTTAATTACAACATGCCCATATTGACCTCTACCACCAGATTGGCGGACAAATTTTTCATCAATATTTTCAACAGGTTTTTGAATAGCTTCTCTGAATGAAACCTGAGGTTTACCAACGTTAGCATTGACATTAAATTCTCTTTTTAATCTATCTATAATAATCTCTAAGTGAACCTCTCCCATTCCAGAAATAACAGTTTGACCAGTTTCAGTGTCAACATTTACTTTGAATGTAGGGTCTTCTTCGCTTAGTTTACTCATTCCTTTTGCTAGTTGATCTTGATCACCCTTAGATACAGGTTCTATTGATACAGAAACAACTGGCTCTGGGAATTCCATAGACTCTAAAATTATGTCTCCTTTTTCACATAAAGTGTGTCCTGTCATCACATCTTTAAGGCCAATTACAGCAACAATTTCACCAGCTTTAACTTCTTCTAATTCTTCTCTTTTATTTGCATGCATTTGAAGAATTCTAGATACACGTTGTTTTTCTCCTGTATTAGCATCAATACAAAATGAACCTTTTTTTAAGATACCTGAATAAACCCTGATATATGTTAACTTTCCTACAAAAGGGTCAGTAGCTATCTTAAATGCTAATGCACTAAAATCACCATCAACAGAGTTTTTAATTTGTACTTTTTGATCAGGATTTTCAACAGAAGAACCTTCAATAGATTCAACATCTACAGGAGAAGGAAGAAAGTCACAAACAGCATCTAATACTCGTTGAACTCCTTTATTTTTAAACGCGGAACCACAAAGAGTAGGAACAAAAGCGTTTTCTAAGCAACCTTTCTTAAGAGCAGATTTAATTTCGTCTTCAGTAATTTCTTCTTCTCCTAAATATTTTTCCATCAAAACATCATCAAATGAAGCAACTTCTTCTAAAAGAAAGTTTCTCCATTTATCAGCGTCAGATTGTAAATCACTGGGAATATCAATAGATTCAAATTCTGCTCCTTGTGATGAATCAATATATTTAATCGCTTTCATAGTTAATAAATCAACTATACCAGAAAAATTTTCACCAGAACCGATAGGTAAAGCAATTGGAAGAGGTTTGGTATTTAATCTTTTTTTCATCGTATCGATTGCATTATAAAAATCTGCACCTACACGATCCATTTTGTTGATAAATGCAATTCTAGGAACATTATATTTTGTAGCCTGTCTCCATACAGTTTCACTTTGGGGTTCTACACCAGCAACAGCGCAAAAAACAGCTACAGCTCCATCTAATACACGAAGAGATCTTTCAACTTCCATTGTAAAATCAACGTGGCCTGGAGTATCAATCAAGTTGACTCTTTTTTTATTCCAGTAAAATGTTGTAGCTGCGGAGGTTATAGTAATACCTCTTTCTTGTTCTTGAGCCATCCAATCCATGGTTGCAGCACCATCATGAACTTCTCCAATTTTATGAGATTTACCAGAATAAAAAAGCATTCTTTCAGTTAATGTAGTCTTACCAGCATCAACATGAGCCATAATACCAATATTTCTAACGTTAACTAAATCAGCTGACATTATCTCCCCCTACCAAAATGAGCAAAAGCTTTATTAGCTTCAGCCATACGATGAGTGTCTTCTTTTTTCTTTATTGCATTACCTTCATTATTTGAGGCACTTAAAATTTCATTTGCTAATCTAACAGACATTGAACTTCCTGATTTATTCTGAGCACTATCAATAATCCAATGAGAAGCTAAATAAAACTGTCTTCTTGAAGGAACTTCAATTGGAACTTGATATGTAGC
>Ga0181567_10004454_pt1 | contig 10287 bp, 7 predicted proteins | sample 101ome_14_FD_133761 | JGI IMG/M metagenome (GOLD analysis project Ga0181567, IMG submission 133761) | Coastal salt marsh microbial communities from the Groves Creek Marsh, Skidaway Island, Georgia - 101403AT metaG (megahit assembly) | ecosystem: Environmental > Aquatic > Marine > Intertidal zone...
CAGACGGGGGCGAGCATCCCTACATGGATAAATGGTGGGTCCCCGGACTCAACATCGGATATGAGCACAGCTTCATTAACCAGTTTGCTGACTTTGTCGCCGGATACGGCTCCCGCAAAAAACGCCCATTACGCCCTGACTTCAGGGATGCATTGGAAACCCAATATATCTGCGAAGCCGTCCTGGACTCGGCTAAGACAGGTCGTTGGAAAAAAGTGGGGAAGATTCGGTCCAAGGCTAAATAAGGATTTATTAATCCAAATTTATTTAAAAAAGCCGGGGCATTTGCCCCGGTTTTTTTATGTTGATTCAAGGAATCTTTAGTCTTGCTCTTTTGAGGGATTGAAAAAGGGTTTATCTCATGAAATTCTCAATTTATCTCTGCATCGGTCTTTCTTTGTTATTTTCATCCTATGGCAATGATTGGCCTCATTGGCGCGGGAGCGATCGCGACGGGCTCTCAAAAGAAACGGGACTGCTACAGGAGTGGCCAAGTGGAGGACCCAATAAAATATGGACAACCTCAGAGGCTGGTATCGGCTACTCCGGCTTTTCCGTATCCGAGGGTAGACTCTACACCCTCGGTGCTTTTGGAAAGGAAGAACACCTGCTTGCTTTCGATGCCAAAACCGGGAAAAAGACCTGGCAGGTTTCTATTGGCGAATTGCTGACAAATAGCTGGGGAGATGGGCCACGAATGACACCCACCGTCGCAGATGAAAAAGTCTATGCCCTTGGAGGCAGGGGAAACCTTGTTTGTGTGGATGCCCAGTCAGGCCGAAAAATTTGGCAGGTTCACCTTGTTCAGGATCTTGGTGGCACTGTACCCAATTGGGGATACACGGAATCTGTTTTAGTGGATCAAGGGCGAGTCATTTGTACCCCTGGAGGTGAAAAGGGAACATTAGCCGCTCTGGATAGCAAGACTGGAAAAGTGATTTGGAGAAGTAGAGAATTTACCGACGGAGCCCAATACTCCTCCCCCATCGCCATAAATCAGGATGGTACCAGACAATATGTGCAATTGGTGATGAAAAACCTGGTGGGTATTGAAGCAGATTCCGGAAGACTTCTGTGGAAGTCACCATGGTCTGGAAGAACCGCGGTCATTCCCACCCCCATTCATGACGATGGGCATGTATTTATCACCACAGGTTATGGCGTGGGCTGTAAATTGGTAAAAATTGGAAAAGGTAAGGCACAGGATATGTACGAGAACAAATTCATGAAAAACCACCATGGCGGGGTCATAAAGTATGGAGATTTTCTCTATGGTTATTCCGATGGATACGGTTGGGTATGCCTTGATTTCAATAAAGGAGAACTGCAATGGAATGAGAAAAAGGCTTTGGGCAAAGGTGCCATTGCCTATGCCGATAACCGCTTTTATTGCCTAAGCGAAAAAGAGGGTAAAATTGTACTGATCGAAGCCACCCCGAATGGATGGAATCCCAAGGGAGAATTCACCATCACTCCTCAAACCAAGCAGCGAAGCACCAGAGGCAAAATTTGGACACACCCGGTAATCTCAAACGGAAAGCTCTACCTGCGTGATCAGGAACTAATTCACTGTTACGATATAAGTGGGTAATTTTTTACTCCAGTCCTAAGACTTTCTTTCCTTCATCGGAAATCATGCGTGGGTTCCAGGCGGGTTCCCACACTATATCCACAACTGCTGTATCTACCTCAGGCAAGGCAAGAATGCGCTGCTTTGCATCATCGGCAATAACCGGGCCCATGCCACAACCCTGGGCGGTTAAGGTCATCTTCACGGATATATGCTTTCCTTTCTCTCCATCTTCAACCTGCATGTCATAAATGAGCCCGAGGTCCACGATATTAACCGGAATTTCAGGGTCATAGCAGCCCCTCATCGCCTCCCAGACCTGATCCTCACTAAAGGGACCCTGGTCCTTTGCAGGTTCTTTGGTGGATAGAACCTGTTGCTTAACTTCTTCCCCCAGGGCATCCAGGGCATCCTCCCCCACCCGGTACATCCCATTGGGGTCTCGAAGAGTAACGGATCCACCGAGGGATTGAGCAATGGAAAAAGTGGCACCTTCAGCCAGGGTAACTTCATCTCCGGCAGGGATAATCGTGGCGACGCAATTTTTTTGAAGTGTGATTTCTTTATTCATTTTTAAACATTGTAATGGAGAAGAGATTAATCGACAAAGCCAAAGGCCCTCCGGTACCAGGGCAAGACACCATAGGCATGCCTTGGGTCGTTAAGACTTTGCAGGAAAGATAAGTTATGCAGAAGCTCATCCTTTATCTTATATAACGCCCCGGGGCGTTGCGGATCTGTACGACTGGAGGCCTGGGCAGAAACAGAAAGCATTTCCTCCAGTGCCTGTAAGGGAGTTTCCACTTGAGGCACTTCCACAACCTCATAATCATGACCGAGTTGGGCAAGTTGGGCTGCCTGCTGTACAGATGCCTCAATCCCCCCAAAGGCATCGATTAAACCAGCGGTCTTGGCATCTATACCCGTCCAAACCCGGCCCTCAGCAATCATCTCGACTTTATCCGTTTCCATATTTCTCGCCGTGGCAACCAGCTGGACGAATTTAGCGTAAAGGGACTGGACATATTCCTGAATCACCGCAAGTTCTTCTGGGGACTTGGGGCGGGAAACCGACATGATATCTGAATGGTTGTGGGTTTTTACGGCATCCCAGTACATGCCATACCCGGCAGCAATATCTTTAAGATTAGGCAACAAGCCAAAAACACCGATCGAGCCGGTTATGGTCTGTTTGGATGCAAGTAGGCGATCGCACTCGGTGGCTATCCAATACCCACCAGATGCGGCAACCGGCCCCATGGAAACAACCACGGGGATACCATCCTGACGAACTCTGCGGAGCTCCTGCAAAATGGCATCCGAACCGGAAACACTGCCCCCCGGGCTGTTGACTCTCAACACAATAGCCCGGCAATTTTCATCGGCCCGAGCCTCTTGTAAACGCTTGGCAATTTGATGGCCTCCCACCGAAGTTCCATCATCTCCCCACCCGTCCATAATGGAGCCCTCCACATAGACAATCTTTACTTGCGGAGAAGGGTTTTCCAGATCTTGACTTAGGCTGGCGGTGGTATCCGGGCGGTCCAGGTATTTTATAAAATCAATTTCTGTGTAGCTATATTCATCATCAAATGACCCCACCTCGATCAGGCGGTCTACCATTTGGTCATAAGGAACAACCGAGTCGACTAATTTTTCAGCCAATGCATCCGTCGGTTTTAAAAGATAATTTTCAGAAAATTTCTGTTGTAGTATTTTGGCATCCACTGAGCGGTTATTGGAAATCGTGGCCATATAGTCTTTCCATCGAAGACGAAGGAGACGGTTAATCTGCTGGCGGTTTTCCTCACTGAACTCAGTGGAGATAAAAGGTTCCACCGCTCCCTTAAAATCACCCGTTCGCACAACCTGAATACCGACGCCATACTTTTCAAACGCTTCCCCAAAGAACAAAGACTCACTGGAGAGCCCTTTAAAAAGAAGACTACCACTTGGGTCCATTGACAATTCGTCGCAAATTGAGAAAACCAGATAATCAAGTTGTGAAGGGTTACGCATATACCCGATCACCGGTTTACTGGATTTTTTAAAATCCAGAATACCATCGACAAGCTCTTGCACGGTTGCATAGCCACAACCATACCCCGATGGCATAAATCCACCTTCAATAAAGAGAGCTTTGACCTTCGTATCAGATTTGGCTTTCTTTAAGGCTTGAAGAACTTCCCAAAGGTGCATTTGGGGAGGTTCCTGTTCATCGGTTAAGGCCTGACGCGTTAAATCCTCTATCCCCATACCCCCAGGTCGGTCGGTCAGGTTCATCGTGAGATTCAAAGTAAGAATCGAGTCAGGCTCATGCTCAATTATGCCATCATCGACCAAAGATGTAAGTATGGCGGTCAGTAAAAAAAGAGAAAAAATGGCAAAAAGGACACTGGAAACCAGTGAAAGTGCCAAACGCTTAAGAATTTCCTTAAAAAATGATTTCATGTGGAATAGTAAAAAACCTTTATTTTCAGGATTCGTCGAAGAAAAACTTTGCCTGTCTCAAAAAAGAGCGCAAGTTAGCCCCTGATGAATGAAGAAGAATTGACCGTTGAAAGAAAAGCCCTCCGAATCAATCTCGATTCGAGTAAGTATGGCACTTTTGCAGAAATTGGTGCCGGCCAAGAGGTCGCCCGACATTTTTTCCAGGCTGGAGGAGCTGCCGGCACCGTGGCCAAAACCATGTCTGCCTATGACATGAAGTTTAGTGATGCTATTTATGGGCAAGCCGGTAGGTATGTATCCCGGAAACGACTGGTTCAAATGATGGCTCATGAATATGCCTTGTTGGAAAAGAGGCTGTCAGAAGTACGGGGAGACGAGACTTATTTTTTTGCTTTTGCAAACACGGTTTCTGCACTGAACTTTCATAAAAGCAATGAATGTCACGGATGGATGGGGATCCGCTTTCAAAGTGAGCCCAATGGCCCTTTCCATGATATCATTCTCCATGTAAGGATGCTGGATCGAGAAAATCGCCTTCAGCAAGAAGCCATTGGTATGCTTGGGGTGAATTTAGTGTACGGTGCCTTTCATCTGTCAGATAGTCCCGAGAAATTTATATCCAGCCTGATTGAGGATATCGGGGAAGATAGAATTGAGGTGGATATGTTAGAATTCAATGGTCCAAATTTTGAAAAGTTTGACAACCGCATCCTCTGTCTAAAGCTAGTGGAACGCGGGCTTTCGAACGCTATCATGTTTGACCGGAAAGGTTTTGTGGTGCAGGCATCAGAAGAGCTTTACAAGAAGTCATGTCTCATCGAGCGCGGCAGTTTTAGACCTGTTGCTCAAGTCAACCTGGACATGCTTGAAAAAGCAAAATCCCAATTTATTGAACGGGAGGATGTCGAAGAAAAGCAGGTGGAGGTTTTCATGGAACTGACTTTGGGGAACCTTCTCACCGAGGGAGATATTGACCACGAGGATTTTATCGCTCGGATTGAAGTAATTAATGCATGTGGGTATGGAGTCTTGGTTTCCAACTATTTTGAATACTTCCGTTTATCCGCTTACCTCCGGAGGCATGTGAAAAAACCGATCGGTTTGGTCATGGGACTAAATAACCTGGCTGATATTTTCAAAGAGGAATATTATGCAAAATTAGATGGCGGAATATTAGAAGCTTTTGGTGTTCTCTTTAAGGAAAATGTAAAGATTTATTCCTACCCTATTGAACGCGAAAATTTTGAACGCTACCGAAAACAAATGGGAAGGGGAGATAATGTGGAGACTGAAGTTAATGATGACGAACTTGTAACCATCGACAACCTCCTCGTTGCCCCCAACCTAAGAAACCTTTACAAATATGTGAGAGAAAATGGTTTTCTTGTATCCATCGAAGATTGTGACCGTAACAATATGCAACTGTTTTCCCGCGATATACTCGAGCGGGTTAAGGAACGCAGAGATGGATGGAAGGAAAGCCTCCCTCAATGTGTAGTTGCCATAATTGAAAACAAAGGTCTTTGGTCCAACTAAAAGCTTAAGGCAATGTATCTCACTAACCGACAAAGGGTACATTTATTATTAGGCTATTTAGTCAGGAAACCCACAAACATTCTCAGGTATATCAGGGATAGTTACTTTGGACAAAGTCCATTGGATCAAGGCTTGCCATGGTGGTCATTTGAGTCGATTGACTGGGTCAAACAAAATTTAAGCCAAAGTAGCCGAGTATTTGAATGGGGATCTGGGGGATCCACACTGTTTCTATCGAAATACTCGGAAGAGGTAATTTCAATTGAAAACAATGAAAAATGGCTAAGAGAAACCAAAAAAAAATTAGACTTAAATAAAATCAAGAATGTTAGTTTGTTAAAAAAATCTCTAAATCTCAGTAGTGAAAATCACTTTAGAGAATGTAATTATTTCAAAGCTTTATCCAATCCTTTTGATCTTATTGTCATTGATGGCGAGGATGCTTTCGGCCCTGACACAGTATGGTCTTCCCGAGAAACATGCTTTGATCGCGCAGAAAAATGGATAAATCCGAAAGGATTTATTTTAGTCGATGATTCCTGGAGGTACCCAAAAATCAGTAAGGCAAGCAAAGCAAAAAAAATTATGCGGTTTCAAAGCATTGGGCCTTATCGAAAAGGAATTACAAGCACAGATATTCACTTTTACTAAAATTCAAAATCCGCATATACCATACGGTGGTCGGAGGCCATTAAGGTATGATAACCATCGTAAATACCGGCAGAGTCAGGCAGGTAATATTTTTGCATGGCCGGTGAAACCAAAAGATAATCCAGCCTGGCATAGCTATCCTCTTTGGCATAATAGTGGGTCCAAAAATGACGATTCCGGTCCTGACAAGGCAGCATGAAAGCAAGTTTGGTTTGATTGACCTGAGTGAAGCGCCTCAACGCGGCTGAATTCTTGTGGTCATTGAAGTCTCCCGCGATCACATAACAAGGCTGGATGGATGGCGGATATTTTGAACGAATAAAATCCCTCACTGCCCTCGCCTCTTTTTCTCTTCGAATGTTAGCTTCCGGGTCGTCTTTTCGCTCCGTCCACTTGCTTTTTAAATGCAGATTGAAGAGGGTCCAGGTTTGCTCTTTCGTTTGAAAATTGATTTCCATAAGGCCCCGGCTTGGTTTCTTTTTTTCACCAAAATAAGTAAAAGTTATGTCTTTGTGCTGCAAAACTGACTGCAGGGGAATTTTGGAAAGGACCGCAAGATGGCGTTCCTCCTCCTCATAAGATCCAGGCATCCAGGCAGAATATAAAAATTGAGTCCCATTGGTGACATTCAAGTCCATCCATAATTCGTTTAAAAAGGGTTCATCCCCTATTTCTTGAATAAGGAGAATGTCGGGATTTACCTGGTTTATCATCGAGCGCAGAGCTCGTTTTTCCTTGGATGGCTTGGGGTATTCCTTTCTCCACTTTCCATCAGCCCACCTGTCCATGAGAAGATAATTTTCTACATTGATCGAGGCAATACGCAGGGTGCTTGCCTCCAAGAGGCAGGCAAAAAGTAAAGGGACTAAAGAGAAAAAAAAACGGTTATCTCCCACGGGAAATATTTACCTGAAGACGATTACTCTTGGAAATAGCCGCACGGTCCTTGTATTCCTTGTAGTCCCTAGTCTGACGAGCATTGTATGCATCCTCAGTACGGTGTGAAAGGTGGATCCCCTGAAAGGGATAAATACCACCATAGCCCTTGCCCCATGTCAGATACATACCCCGGGTACTCGCTGGGGTTACTTTAATTTTATGGGATCCAAAAGGGGTGCCGGCGAATTCTGCAGATTTGATGGGATTCCAATCAGTACCCTTGGCCTTTTTCATGATATCTGCCCAAGTGAGCATCATTTCTATTTTTTGCCTCTTTGACTCCAGTGGATCCAGATACATCACTCCGTTCCCGACTAAGGGCTCAATCTCTTTAAGGGTCATATTCGTAACATTCGGTATAAAATTGGGAGAGTAAAAACCTATAGTTAAGATGGTCGGGTACTCCTCAGATCGTTGCTCATTCACCTTCCCCCAAAAACTTAAACCCCGATGGGAAATATCCATATTAAATTCAAAGCTAGCCCCATTGTCCAAGGTTCCGGCTACGGTTGTTTTTTCACGTTCCATCGATACCTGTGGAGGGTTTTTAAAGGAAGCAATTCTGCGATCTCTCCATCCCCTCGTTTTGTCATCGGGATCCGGATCATACCAGGTACGAAAACTCACAGAAAGAGGGCTGCGCTTGGCACGCACGCCTTCAGCAGATTCCTTATCTGCGGATTCGTTTTTCAACCAAATCCTTACATCTTTACCATTCGAGCTGTAGGCTACATCATAAACGGCACTTTCCAAGACGGTGTTGTAATTTCTCCAAGTCCCATCCAAAAACCTAGGTAAAACTGCAGATTGCTTCAATAAGCCCTCTCCATCCCTCACCCCTTCCACATAAGGTCCGAGGCGGGGAGCTTTGGGGGTTAATTTAATTTTTAATTTTTTCAGTCCTTTGGCCATAGCTTGAGATTCCGTACTCAGACGCTCCCAGGGAATCTCAACAGGGCGATTTGGACTTCTTTTCATGAGTACAGTAACAGCAGTTTCACTGGCATCCACAAAAGAGGCTTCTATTTTGTTTCCATCAGAGCTTGTCCAGTCGAGGTACCGTTTGAGGTCTTCCGGTTTAAGTTCCGGGGCTTTTAAGTTCTTCCTCTGTGCAGCCAACTCGGACTGGGCCTTATTTTTCTTCAGTGAAAGAGCGTGCAGGTTTTTGGCTAGTTCAACCGATTGATTTGAGAGCAATTTTAGTGGAATCGTTTGCTCGGCGGCCGCCCCCTTAGCTATAATATTAAGATCCTGTCCGTCCAAGGAGGAAAACTTGCCAAACAAGCCACGCCCATCAACACTTTTCCATTCATGTTCTGCATCCAGGGCAGATTCATCAGTCAGGACCTTGGGCAGCTTTGGTTTCTCCACCACTGGTGCCGGTGCTGCGGGAACCGGTGGTGCAACAGCCGGAGCTGATGTAGCAACCGCGGGAGTAGGTACGGCTGCCGCCGCAAGTTGACGGGCCAAAGCCTGGGACTGGGGACTAAAATAAGATAAATCTAAGGGAAAATCCTGGCCATTCATTCGTATGGTTAGGAGGGTTCCTTCAAGTTTCACAAAGGAAGCCTGCAAAGTGCGCCCTTGCGTATCGGTCCAGGATTGTAAGGCCTGAGCCCAAAGCCCGATATGACCAATCATAAAAAACAGCAAGAACGGTAAGATTTTTTGGAATGTATTCATGATAAAATAAAATTTTTGTTATTTCTCCCAATGAAGGTCAACCTTTAGTTTTTGGGTTTCCCATGGTTTGAAAACCTCAAAGATCTTGCCTGGGTTAAGAATTCCCTTGGGGTCGAGACATTTCTTAATTGATCGCATGGTATCCCATTCTGCCTGATTGAACTGTTCTCTGACGAAAGGAGTCTTGGCCAAACCCACACCATGCTCGCCACTAATAGCCCCGCCGAGAGAGATCACCTTGCTCATCAATTGAGTGAGGGCTTGAACGGAACGGTTTGTTTCATCGGCATCCTCCTCATTGTACATAAAATTAACATGAAGGTTTCCATCTCCACAATGACCAAACACGCCGATTTTCAAACAATATTCCTGCCGTAGTTCCTCCACAAATTCAACAAGCTCGACCTGCTGGGCAAGAGGGACCACAATATCCTCATTCAGCTTGGTTGAAGCTAATTTTTTCATTGCGGAAGACCCCTGGCGACGAACCGCCCATAAGCGTTCGGCTTCTTTTTCCGAATCCGCTGCCTGGTATGCTAAGGAACTTTCCTTCAACCAGGGCAAAAGTAATTGGGATTGCCGACGCACTTCGGATTCCTCCCCATCGAGCTCGATTAAAAGCATGGGAGTCGCTGAAACCCCTTCAAATATTTTTTCGCCACTGTAATCCTGCAGGCAGTTAATGGTCCATTTATCCATATACTCAAGGATAGAAGGCCGAAGGTTCAAACGAGACAAAGCAAGGGGAGCCGATAAAGCCGTCTTGTCATCAGCAAAGGCAGCCAAAAAAGTGGCACGTTTACGGGGGTATTCGATTAATCGAAGAGTGGCTTCTGTCACCACGCCAAGGGTTCCTTCGCTTCCAACCCAAAGGTCTCTCATATTGTAACCCGTTGCAAATTTTCGGGTTGCCCTACCCCAAGTTACCTTTTCCCCGGATGCCAGGTAGCCAGACAGGGCCAAAACATAATCACGGGTGACCCCGTACTTCACACATCTTAATCCCCCGGCGTTACAGGCAATGTTTCCACCAATGGTACAAAAGCCTTTGGATGATGGATCGGGAGGATAAAAAAGGCCCACTTGCTGCACTTTCTCTTGTAAATTCGCAACAACCACGCCGGGTCCACAACGGGCAATGCGGTTGTGTTCATCCACTTCCAGGAAGTCCAGTTTCTGTAAGTCCAATACCCAACCACCATATATCGGAGTGGCTCCCCCCGTTAAACTGGACCCCGCCCCCTTGGTGGTAACCGGTATTTTAAATTCATTGGCCAATTTGAGGACATCACCCACCTGTCCGGAATTCTCAACCTGTACACAGGCAGCCGCTTTCCCCGCTACCTTCAGTCCATCATGGGAAACAGAAAACAAAGCATCTTGGTTGGTTTTAACAAGGTCACCAAGTTGCTCCTTTAATCGAATGGTTGCCTGATCTATATTGGGTAATTCCATGA
>Ga0181567_10004496_pt1 | contig 10240 bp, 8 predicted proteins | sample 101ome_14_FD_133761 | JGI IMG/M metagenome (GOLD analysis project Ga0181567, IMG submission 133761) | Coastal salt marsh microbial communities from the Groves Creek Marsh, Skidaway Island, Georgia - 101403AT metaG (megahit assembly) | ecosystem: Environmental > Aquatic > Marine > Intertidal zone...
AGCCATCCGATACACGATTACCGGGTTGAGCAGGTCGGCGAGGATGTTGTCATCCGCCTGCGGCCTAGGGGCGGCCCCATGACGGCGACAGCCTATCGAGGTCGGGCCTCAGACGATATCCTGCTCGGTCTTATGGACTCACCGCCAGTCGCGTTGGCACTGACCTCAGCCGGTCAATCTGCGCCGGGAGATGGCTCCATTGCGGGACATCTTTCAGGCGCAATCACCCGGGTGGCGGATCGTCCACGCCCCACTGCAGACGCCGACCCCAAGCGATGGACACTCGATACGATTGTCATCGATGCCGGTCATGGGGGCAAGGATCATGGCGCATTGGCAGCTGATGGGACGCGGGAAAAAGACATTGTCCTGGAGGTGGCAACGAAACTTGGAACGTATCTGGAGGAGAATCTGAACGTCAATGTCGTGTACACCCGACAGGATGATCGATTCCTGACCCTTGAAGGGCGGGGACACCTGGCAAACCAGTCCGGTGGCAAACTCTTCGTTTCTGTCCATGCCAACTCTGCTGCAGACCGAAGGGCCAAGGGAACGGAGACCTTCTTCCTCGGCCTGCACAAGACGGATGCAGCCCGCCGCGTCATGGAACGCGAAAACGACGTGGTTCGCCTCGAGGAAGATGCCTCGGCCTATCAGCAGTATGATGCCATGAATTCAGTCATGCAAACGCTGACGCAGAGTGCCTACATGCGCCAGAGTCAGGCGTTGGCTGAGTCCATTGAGGACCAGTTCGAGAATCGGGCGGGGCGAAAGAGCAGGGGTGTCAAGCAGGCTGGATTCTATGTGCTCTATGGGGCTTCGATGCCAGCCGTGCTTGTGGAGCTCGGGTTCCTTTCCAATCCGGGCGAGGCGGCATTCATGAGCAGCGACGAGGGACAGGCCTACCTGGCTAGTGCCATTTTTCGCGCCATCCGGCAGTACAAGAGTGACTACGACGAGGGCTTGCACCTCAGCGCAAGCAATCAATAGGGAGCGGCGCCTCTCCCCGGACAGACCAACCTTCCTTCAGGGCCATATTCCGTATGCCCGCCACGCGCAGGGCTTGGTTTGTGGCTCCTTGTGCTGAGTGCAGCCTTACTTGACCGCTACAGCCGAAATCTCCACGCGTGCACTGCGTGGCAGCGCACACACCTGTACCGCTTCACGGGCGGGTGCGTTGGCGCCGAAGAAACGGCCGTACACCTCGTTTATTTGCGCATAGTCGTTGATATCGGTCATATAGACACGACATGATACCACATTGCCGAGGGTCATACCGGCTGCCGTCAACACCCCTTCCAGGTTTTCCAGCACACGCTCTGTCTCAGCTTCAATCGAGTCCGAGACCATGTGACCTGTCTTGGGGTCGATGGGTATCTGACCCGAGCAATACAGCGTGTTACCAACAAGCACCGCCTGGCTGTACGGACCGATGGCAGCAGGAGCGAGCTGTGTTTTCACAAGCTGGCGATCAACGTGCAATTCCCGCTTCCGCATGGTGCGCTCCTGTTGGTGTCTGGGATATGGGTACAGGGTACCCGGAAGTTGTAATTTGCGAGGAACGGATGCTCGAGACAAACGAATAAACGACCAAGAACAGCCAAAAAGAGGGGTTTACTGTGGATTTACGATTGAGTGAAGCGGCAGCTTTCGTAGCCGGCGCCAGCAGTGGATTGGGGCGTGCCATCGCCCGTCAATTGTTGCGTGAAGGATGCCGCGTTGCCATCTGTTCCCGGAATACCGAACGGGTTTCTGCGGCGCGCCAGTGGCTGATAAGCGAAACGGGATGTGACCCCGATGCCATCATGGCACTGACGGCAGACGTAACGATCGAGGAGGATGTTCGAGCGGCCGTGCAGGCTGCGTCAGATCAGTTCCTTGGACTGAACCTTTTGGTCACGAATGCCGGTGGACCCCCTACCGGGCAAATCGATGACCTGTCCATGGATGACTGGCGAGAAGCGATTGAATTGAACCTGGTAAGCACCATCACCATGTCCCGGACTGCCCTCCCACACCTGCGCAAGGCAGCGGCATCGGGAAGTCATGCTTCCATCTTGATGATCACCTCCCTCTCGGCAAAACAACCTGTTCCTTCTCTGTATCTATCCAACGTGGCCCGGGCCGGCGTTCAGGGATTTTCGAAAAGCCTCTCAGAGGAGGTCGGCGCTGAGGGTATCACTGTGAATACCATTCTCCCCGGGTATACCAAAACCGATCGACTGCGCCACCTGAGTGAGTCATTGAACGAGCGGACGGGGAAGTCCATTGCCGATATCGAGGCAGGGTGGGCCGCAAGCAGCGCATTGAAGCGCATCGGGACAGAAGATGAGTTTGCAGCGGCAGCCACCTTCCTGCTGAGTCCGCGGGCGGGCTTCATCACGGGTGTGGCTCTGGTTGTGGATGGTGGTGCCGTAAAGTCCCTGCTCTGAGATGCACTTCCACCCAATTCTGAGCAGGCTTCTATCGGTTGCATCAGTAGTCATGCTGGTCGGCTGCTCGGAGGCTACCAATCAGACGGATGCCCCCGATCCGGCTATCTCCTACTACGAGGCAGAGGGGCGTATCGTCCGTATCCTTGACAATTCCCGCCTTCTGCAGATCAATCATGGTGTCATCGAGGGCTTCATGCCCGCCATGACCATGCCTTTTGAGTACCGGGACGAAGCCGTCCGAGAAGGCGTCTCCGTGGGTGACTCCGTGCATTTCACCGTGGCTACGGATGGTAGGTTCAACTGGGTAACGGCACTCCGCATAGTCCAATGACATCACCCAACCCCTGATACCATGGCGGATCGACGACATTTCCTGAAGGCGGCCGTCATGGCCATGCCGGGCCTGGCTGTTTCCGGTCGTACCGATCCAGCATCCCACGTGCATTCACCCTGGCCGGTGCGGCTGGATGACTGGGAGGAGATCCGCGGGCAGTACGACCTCTGGGACGCTCGCACCTATCTGAACACCGGTGGACTGGGCCCTTCGCCACGCCCGGTACTGGATCGATTCCGAGAGGTCATGGACGACCTGCAGTTACGATCAGAAACCGGGCACAACCTGATCGAAGCAGCCCGCGAACCCGTTGCGCGTTTTTTTGGAGCGAGCGAAGAGGAAATCGCTTTCACCCGAAATGCTACCGAAGGCAACGCCATCGTCGCATCGGGACTGGCGTTGAAAGCGGGCGATGAGATCATCATCGACGCGCACGCCCATCCGGGCGGCGCTATTCCGTGGCTCAATCGGTGGAAACAGGACGGCATCGTTGTTCGGACGTTTGATCCTTCGGGCACCGATGCGGCCGGCATTGTGAGCCGCATGGAGGATCTTATCACATCCCGAACCCGGGCCATCCAGGTCAGCCATGTCACGGCCCCGACAGGCATCCTGTTACCGGTCGTAGAGATTGCCGATTTGGCCCGGAGGCATGGTTGCTGGTTCCACATTGATGGGGCCCAGTCTGCCGGTATGATGCCCATCGACCTGCACGCCGTTGGTTGTGATTCGTGGGCTACCAGTGGACACAAGTGGCTGGGAGCGCCGCACGGTACGGGCATCCTGTTCATTCGTAGAGACGGTCTGGACCGCATCCGCCCCACTGAGGTCGGCGCCTATTCCGACGCAGGGTATGCGCTGCCCGACCAACTGGACTACATCCAGACGGCGCGTCGTCACGAAAGTGGAACCCGCAACGCCCCGTTGGTCGAAGGCCTGCGATCAGCTTGTGCCTTCATGGATACCATCGGCATGCACCAAGTCCGGAATCGGGGTCTCGCGTTGACCGCTCGATTGCGCAAGGGGCTTTCTGCCCTGGATGACGTGGACATCCTTACGCCTCCGGCAACGGAGATGCATGGGTCCATCCTGACCTTCCGCTCCCCGGCCGTACCCTTCCGTGACCTGTATCGCCACCTGACGCAAGAACACAGACTGCGTATCCGCATCGTGACGGAGGTCGACCTGAACGCGGTCCGGATCTCACTCCACGTATTCAACAGTGAAGCCGATGTGGACCGGGTTGTGGAGGGCGTGCGCGCGGCGATTGGCTGAATGCACTCTTCGGGCAATGCGGCGGCGATCGGCTCAATGCGCTCGCCGGGCAAGAAAGGGGCGCGTCAGAGCTGCGCTTCGAACGTCAACCCATCATAGGCTGGCGCCATGCCTTCCCCGAGACGCTCTTCAAAGTCCCGATGCAGGATTTCGTGGGACATGTGCGTGAAGTACGTCTGCCGGGCACCAATCTTTTCCGCGGTCTCCACGGCTTTCTCTATCGTCATGTGCATCGGATGGGGGCGGTCCCGCAAGGCATCCAGGACCAGAACATCCAGACCCTCCAGCAATGAGTAGCTGGCATTCGGGATCTGACTGACATCGGTCAGATAGGCAAATCGGCCAATACGGTACCCCAGTATGTCGAGCGATCCGTGTACCGCGGGTATGGGTATGATCCTGACCGACTGTTCGGGACTTTCACGGGAGATAACATCGAACGGGCCACGCACATCGTGCATCTCCAGTCGGGGAACACCCGGGTACGTTCCGTCCCTGAAAATGTAGGAAAACATATCGCGCAGCGCATGAGCCGATGCCGGCTCGGCGTGGACCGGGATCGGTGTCCTGTTGGAGAAGAGATACGGTCTCAGATCGTCCATGCCCACTACATGGTCGAAATGATGATGGGTAATGAGCAGCGCGTCAATGGTCTCGATTCCTGCCCGGAAGGCTTGCTGCCTGAAGTCCGGACCGGAATCAATCAGCAGATGAACCCCCGCGGCACGCACAAAAACCGAACAGCGAAGTCGTTTGTCCCGTGGGTCGTCCGAGGTACACACAGGACAGGGGCAGGTCAGCACGGGTACCCCGGTGGAGGTACCGCTTCCCAGGATCTCCACCTGAACGCGCTGCGCATCCTCCCGTATCTCAGTCTTCATCCTCTGTCTGTATCTCCACTACGTCCTGTCGAGCCCACGCATCCTCGAGAGCCTGCCGAACAAGGGGTTTCAAGTAGACCGTGTCCACGTCCATGGAACGCATGGCCTCGGCCAGAATGGCCAGGTGGACCTCGGGAGGATGGACCCGATTGAGCATCAGGAATTCCTCCTCGTTCCGGATACAGATCCCTCCGCGGAAATTCCCTTTCTCCCGGCGTACACGGATCCCGAGCTGCTCGACGGCTTCCTCAAGCTCTTTGACGATCTGGGGTGTTTTCATGATGGAAAATAGGGTGCCGCTCCTAGAAGGTCAGACCGATCTGGAAGGCATGACGGAATCCGCGGTACTCGACCCGTCTCGTATTGCTCTGGGCAAAGACCGCTGAGGCATTCAGTAGCCAGCGCTGCCAGCGGTATCCCCAACCGGCATAGGCACCCAACCCCGATCGGATCTCAGGCAGGGTCCATTCGATATCCACCATGTAACCTGCTGAAGACCCGGTGTCTGTCCCGAACGCACGGGAAGCCAGGCCGAAGAACGGTTGGGATCGAAGCGAGAGATGCGACCCCGCCAAGGTCAGGTTGACACCGGCCCCGACGCCAATGGCCGCAACAGATACTTCAAAGACGGTGGCAAGCGTACTTTCGTCCTGCTTTGAAACCTTCCTGTAGTCTCCGTACAGGCCAATGGGGAAAAAGACATCCAGCGCCTTTGAATCCGGACTCCCGAAGGGTCGTACCGCAGCCCACGCATCCACACTTCCATCAACCAGAGTCACCTTGTCGCCATCGGCATCCATACCGCTGCCCCGGACCAGCCTGCCCATGAACCCTTCGCGACTGTAAAACAGGCCAATCGCAGGGTCACTGTATTCGAAGGATACGTCGGGCGCCTGAGGCGGGCGGAATGAAAAATCCACCACTGTAAGCAGCGGGCCGACAGCCCGTGCAGTTCGGCTGCCTCCACCCCCGTAGTTGAACTGCGCAGCGGCGGGTCCCGCTACACAGCCCATCATGCATACCGCGAGGACAGCTGATTCAATGGCACGGATCATCTGGAACGACGGCTGCTGTCAGCGACCACTACGATCCTGACGTGAGGTCAATCTTAACGAAGCGATTCGACTTGGGAAGCTCTGCGGAAGTAGACTCCGAGGGCAGTGGCTGAGACGGTGGTTTGCTTTCACTCGCTGCCTTTTCCCGGGCTGGGCTCTCCGTTGGCTTGACCTCTTTTTGTGCTGTCTTTGGAGACCCCACAGGTGCTGGCGCTCCTGGCTGTGTCTGCCGGGGCGCTACCTCTCCTCGGGTTATCTCCTTTGCTTCGCCCTTTCCAGGCGTGGACGCCCCTTTCCCGTTCGCCTCCTGACCAGACCTTGTCGGAGCCTCCTGAGCGTGCTCTCCACCGCGGTGTGGCCTTCCATCCGCCCCTGTCTGCTGGTTGCGACCAGCAGACCGTCTGCTGTCCGAGCCTCTCCGGGCATCGGAGGACCCACGGCGCTCGGATCCCCTGCGGGTATCCTTTTCACTGCGGGAATCTCGCTCAGATCGCCCGGCACCGGAACGGCCTCCACTGGATCTGGACGAATCGGATCTGGGCGACTCCGGTCTGCCACGGCCACGTGATTCCTGGGCGCCCGCGTCAGAACGTTTCGAGCGATCATCTCCGCCCGACCTGGCGTCCCTGCCGGAACGACCACTGTCACCCCGGCCACGCTGACGGCCACCATCACTGCGACCTTCGGAGCGCGTACCGCCTGATCGCCCGGAACCAGAGCGCCCCGAACCAGACCGGGAGCGACCTCTGTTATTGGATCCGCTTGTCTCATCCCTCTTCTCCTGACCCTCCGAAGCCTTCTGGCCGGACTGCGGATTGCGGCGCGCGTTTCGATCCGTGCGATTGGACAAGCGTGAAATTTCCTTTCCGGAAGACCCGTCAAAAAACCGGAACGACATCGGGTCGACCGATGCGTCCGAGTCGATCTGCACCCGCACGCCGAAGCGAAGGCGCCAGCGGAAGGTGCGGCTCGGAAACTTGCCTGACAGGAACGATGCTGTAAATGGGTGCACCTTGAGACGAACACGCGCTGACTTGCCGGCATCCCGATAGGATGCGAGCCAATCCTCAATCTTGCGGAGGAGGTCCTCCGGTTCGACCCGTAGGTGACTGGGCGCCACGGTACGATCCCTGACCTCCCGGCGCCGCTGGCGGGGATCCGCTGCGGAGGCGGATGACTGCTCATCCGGCAGGGAAAATGTCTTGGTGATACTGGGACGCAGTCGTTGACGCGTGATCTGAATCAGACCGAAGTCACTCATCGGCAGCACCTTGGTAACCGCACGATCAGCCCGGAATTCCTTTTTCAGCGTCTCGTACAGCTTTCGGCGGTTGCTTTCATGACGCATGTCGATGAAATCGACCACGATAATGCCGCCCAGGTCGCGCAGACGGACCTGCTTGCAGATGATCTTGGCAGCCTCCAGGTTGACCTTGAGCGAACTGTCCTCCTGGGACATGCCTCGGCCGGCCCGGCCCGAGTTCACATCCACCACGTGCATGGCTTCTGTCTGCTCGAAAAACAGATAACCACCCGAGGGCATGTTCACACGCTCGTCGAAAGCCTCCTCCACGGCAGCCTTGATACCTACCTTCTGGAATACGGACTCTGCATTCTCCTCCAGCTTGACATCCTCCACCATATCAGGGGCGATAGCCTGTACGTAGCCACGGATGTTGCGATAGAGCTTCTGGTCATCAATCAGAATGCGATCGTAATCCTCCGTGAAGAGATCCCGCATGATGGAGGATACCATGTTGACATCCTCATGAATGACTGCGGGCGGCTTCGGATTGTTTTTCAGCTTGCCTTCGATCCTCTTCCACTTGTCTACCAGCAGGTTCAGGTCCGTGTCAAGCGCCTTGGCGCTCCGACCCTCGGCCACCGTGCGGACGATGACACCGAATCCCTCAGGCAGAAGGCTCCGCGCCAAGGCGCGCAGTCGCCGACGCTCCTTGAAGGACATGATCTTCTTCGACACGGCCACGTAGTTGGCCATGGGAACCAATACCAGGAAGCGCCCCGCCAGGGAGATATCCGTAGTAACACGGCTTCCTTTGTTGGCGATGGGCTCCTTGCTGATCTTGACCAGGATGGGCTGGTCCTTGACAAGAATACTGGCGGGATCGAACTGTGGACCCTCCTGTTCCCGCTCATTGTCGCCGCCGGACTCGCGGCGCGACGGCTGTCCTGCCCGACCTTGTCTTCGGCGATCCTTGCCCTGCTGATCGGAGCCGCCATGACGTTGACCGGTAGGTAGGCGCCGTTTCTTGCCCGCCGGCTTGGTCGTGTAGTCCCCTTTGAATGATCCAATCTCGGCCTGGTCCGTCTTGGCGTAGTCAAGCCACGACTCAACGTTGTCGATCAGGTCCGAGAAATGGAGAAACGCGTCCTGTTTCTGACCAATGTCTACGAAGGCAGCCTGGATGCTCGGCATGACTCGGCGGATACGCCCGAGGAAGATGTTGCCGATGGTGCGTTCGTGTTCTTGGTTCTCAATGAACAGCTCCGCCAGCTCGCCGTTCTCAACGATGGCAATGCGGGTCTGTTTACCCTTGTTGACGATGATTTCCTTAGACATGTGTGGGTGTCCTGGGCAAAGAACGACGAACAGCCCTCCCCTTTGAGGGAGTTGTCAGTGCGACGATGTACCGAAAGTTCAATCACCTTCAGAAACTCCCCGAGAACTTGCTGCATCGAAAATCCACTGCTCCGGGTACGTCTGTCGCTCGGCAGGCTGTAGCTGCGTGCCGTTCTTGCAAATGATGGAGATAGAGCCAAAACAGGGAGGGCTGCGACGCCGAATTCGGTCGTCCCACACCCTGCCTGACGTTCCGGAAAGTACTGTCCTGCCGCGCTTTCACGCCCTGCGAGTACCGCTCTGAACCATGCCACAAGCCAACGCGCAACCGCCTGGCCCACAACCCGAAACCGGGTCAAGGAGAAAGGGAACAGCGTTGTAGCGAAAGAAACGGAATATCCGTGCATGATCAGGACGGGAAGCCCTTCCGGTAAGATGGGCCGAAGGACGCCTTCTGCGTCGCTCCGGTCTTTAAAATCAAGGGGTTAATCTCCCGAAGGCGCAGAATGATCCCGAAAAAGAGGCGCTTATATTGCCACAGGTCAGCCTCTGAGGGCAACCCGCTGCTCAGCCGCCCCGACCGCATGCCGAGCCGTGTCTGCATGTCAACCCAATGCCAACCATCGACCGATCCATGACGCATCCTGCTGCATCTGCCGAAGCCAAGGGCCTTGAAGGAGTCATTGCCCTTCACACGGGCATCTGTGACATTGACGGGCAGAAGGGGACCCTTATCTATCGGGGGTATGACATCGATGACCTGGCACGGCACTGTACGTTCGAGGAAGTCGCATGGCTTCTCTGGCAAGGGGAGCTGCCCGGCGCCGCGGACCATGCCGAGCTGCTGCGCCAGCTGGCCAGCGAGCGACCACTACCTCCCATGGTCCGTGAGCTGATGGCCATGGCACCGGAGGATGCCAACGCCATGGCTTTCCTGCAAACAGGTATTTCCACCCTGGCCCTCTTCGATTCGGAAGCTGAGCAGACAGACCCTGCATCCCAGTACCGCAAAGCGGTGCGCCTGACAGCGCAAATCCCTGTTCTGCTCGCAGGTTTTGACCGTGCCCGCAACGGTTTGCCCATGATTGCACCGCGACCTGACCTTTCGACGGCAGCCAATTTCCTTTACATGCTCAGGGGGGAAGAGCCGGGTGAGCAGGCTGTTCGCATATTCGACGCCTGTCTTGTCCTGCATGCCGAACATGGACTGAACGCATCCACGTTTGCCAGTCGGGTCATCGGCGCTACCCTGTCTGACATGTACGCTGCTGTCGCGGGCGCCGTCGGCGCCTTGAAAGGACCGCTGCACGGAGGAGCAAACCTCCGGGTAATGGACATGCTGGACGCCATTGCCGCCTCTGGGGCGGATGCATCATCCTGGGTCCGGGACCGGCTGGCGCGCAAGGAGCGCATCATGGGATTTGGTCATCGGGTCTACAAGACGCTCGATCCCCGGGCGGGCATTCTGCGGGAGATGTCAGAGTCACTGGCCGTGGAGGCGGGTAATCGAACATGGTACGACATGAGCCTGAGCATTATGGAGATCATGGAACGCGAGAAGGGCCTCTATCCCAATGTGGACTTTTTCTCGGCTTCCGTTTATAGCACATTGGGCATACCCAAGGACCTGTTCACGCCCATCTTTGCCATGGCCCGGATTACCGGATGGACAGCCCACC
>Ga0181567_10004509_pt1 | contig 10228 bp, 12 predicted proteins | sample 101ome_14_FD_133761 | JGI IMG/M metagenome (GOLD analysis project Ga0181567, IMG submission 133761) | Coastal salt marsh microbial communities from the Groves Creek Marsh, Skidaway Island, Georgia - 101403AT metaG (megahit assembly) | ecosystem: Environmental > Aquatic > Marine > Intertidal...
AGCGTAGCAGACGAGCTAATGCGCCACATGGTTGACTACAGCGCCTACGAACTGAACGCCCAGCAGATTGAAGCGCTCTCTGCGGTGGCATTTGTCACGGGCTCTGACGGGCATCCGCTGGCCAGCCGCGAACTGGTTGGACGCAGCGCGTGGGTATTAGCCGAACGCATTGGAATTAAACTGGGCGAGTCGGTTCGCATGCTCATTGGCGAGACCCGGGCGGATCACGTATTCGTTCAGGAGGAGCAGATGATGCCCTTTCTGCCGATCGTGCGGGTGCGAGACGTAGACGAGGGGATTCGCTTAGCCCTCGAGTCGGAACATGGATACAAGCACACGGCTATAATACACTCCCGGAATATCGATAATATGCACAAGATGGCCTGCGTTATGGATACGACGATCTTTGTCAAAAACGGTCCATCTTTTGCCGGTGTTGGTCTCGGTGGCGAAGGCTTTGGCACGTATTCCATCGCGAGTCCGACGGGTGAAGGATTGACTTCTCCGCGGACCTTTACGCGCCAGCGCCGCTGTGCACTCGTCGACTATTTCCGCATCACCTAGTTGGCCCTGTCATGATACTGGGACAGGTGCGCGGGCGCGTGGTGTCGACTGCGAAAGTCGATAACCTAAACGGCAAGAAGCTGCTGGTCGTGGAAGTTGTCTCCGTGCGTGAACACGGTCTGGTGCGCACGGGCCGCGAGATGGTCTGCGTAGACGCTGTGCAAGCGGGGGAAGGCGAATTGGTGTTTGTGGTGCAGGGATCTTCTTCTCGTATTGCGCCCGATATGCGAGATGTACCTACGGATGCAGTGATTGTCGGCATTATAGATTCTCTGCAGTCGATGGGCGAGGCTATGGAGTTACACGATTAATATGGCAACAGGTGATACACAGGGCTTAGATCGGTCGGCGATAGAAGACATCGTGCGGCGAGCAGTCTATGACTTTATGCCCGACGTGCAGTTGGGACGGACGGCAGATGCCGCATTGTCGCCTGTGCCTCGCTTGGTCGTCAATATCTCGGCGCGTCACATCCATCTCAATCGACAAGCTATGGACGTGCTCTTTGGTCCTGGAAGCGAACTGACGGTTCAAAAAGATCTCTATCAGGAAGGAGCCTTCGCCGCTGAGGAGACGCTTGCGGTGTTTGGGCCGCGCAAGCAGGTAATAGCCAACGTGCGCGTTTTGGGTCCACTGCGCGACTATAATCAGGTGGAACTGGCTTTTACCGATGCTCGATTCTTGGGTATTGATGCTCCAGTTCGTCTGAGCGGTAACGTTTCGAATACCCCGGGCTGCTTTCTCGTAGGACCGCATGGGGGACTCGAACTGACCGAGGGAGTGATTCGGGCCGCTCGACATGTCCACATGAGTCCTTCGGAGGCTGACTACTACGGAGTGAAGGCCGGTGATCTCATGCGTTTGGTGGTCGATAGTGAACAGGGAGGGACATTGGAGGGACTTATTTGTAGGGTGAGCGATGCAGAGAAGTTGGAAGTTCACTTAGATACAGACGAGGGTAATGCTCTCGATTTAGTGCACGCACGAAAAGTATACGTAGAAAAGTAGAGTAGACTTCGCACACACCAGGAGGAAAGCGATGTCGGATGCAATAGGTATGGTAGAAACCGTCGGTCTGCTGGGAATTGTAGAGGCAGGCGACGCCATGGCCAAAGCGGCTAGTGTACAGCTATTGGGCTGGGACAAGGTCGGTTCAGGTCTGGTTACGGTGTTTTGTTCGGGAGACGTTGCGGCAGTAAAGTCGGCCGTGGATGCGGGGTCGACGGCTGCAGCTAAAGTGGGTCAGGTGCATTCAGTGCACGTAATTCCTCGGCCGCATGAGGAGTTGGGTGCCATCATGCCCGAGCGCGGAGAAAGCGGCGAGGGAGAGGGCGTGCGCGCTCTGGGACTCATTGAGTCGCGCGGTGCCACGGGCGTCATTGAAGCGGCTGATGCGATGAGCAAAGCGGCCGACGTGGACATCGTTAGAGTGCAAGAAATCGGTGGGGGTTATATAACCGTCTTGGTAAGCGGCGATGTGGGCTCCGTACAAGCATCCGTCAGCGCAGGCGCCGAGGCGTGCGAGCGAGTAGGCGAGCTTGTGTCACAGCACGTAATTCCGCGTCCGCACGACGATGTGGTCGCCCTCTACTTGAGCTAATAGGAGATGGCAATGAAAGCACTTGGTATGGTAGAGACGAAAGGGTTGGTGTGTGTAGTTGAGGCCTTGGACGCGATGCTGAAAACGGCGGACGTTAGCTTTGCTGGTCAAAAGCGCGTGGGAAGTGGTTTTATCGCAGTCTTGGTCGAAGGCGATGTCGCGGCGGTCAAGGCTGCAGTGGACGCCGGGGCCAGCGCTGCACAGCGCGTTGGTGAACTGCGCAGTGTGCATGTTATACCGCGTCCCGTTTCGGGCCTAACGCAGCATCTAGTATAGCGCATTTTTACCTGAATGGCTTCCATACTCTACATAGAAGAGGCCGTTGTTACAGGCGATCTCCTGTCGCGTCTGCGTGGGGACGAAAGCGAGATCCGCATTGCGGATTCGGCAATCGTTACGCCGACTGGTTGGGACTATATTCGGCAGCATCGGGTCCAACTGAGTAAAGGAGAGGCTCCGGCTCCTCCGCGACGTTCTCCAAATGAGGTGGCCGATGTTTCACAGATTTCCGAAGTGGAACCTCCGCAAATGGATGGTGCCGGGCGCTGTGAACATCCCGGCCGTTCGTGCGGCTGTCAGACCGAAGAGTTTGGCTCGGGATACGTGGAGCCTAGCTCGTGCCACGACTGCGCTATTTTTCACATGAAGCGGCGCGGCGAGTCTGGAGCCGACTGCCATGGATGCAACCGGCGCGTGCTCTTAGACCAACTGGCCGAATCGGGGCAGGGCGTTGATCCGGAGCAGCTGATCCGGGAAGTAACGTCGTTGGTCGAGGATCGTCTGGAGGACTAGTATGCCCGCCGCTATCGGCCTGATAGAAGTAGAAGGCGTTGCAGGTATCATCTTGGCTGCCGATGCGGCCGTCAAGGCGGCTGATGTAGATCTGTTGGGCTGGGACTCAATCGGTGGGTTCACTACCGTGCTGTTCAGTGGTTCGATTAGCGATGTTGGCGCCGCTTTGTCCAGCGGGACAGAAGCAGCTCGTCAGGTGGTAGAACACGTTGTTTCAGCACCCGTGACGCAGCCATCAGAACCGTGTCTTAGCTTTGTCAGTAATCCGGTGCAAAAAGATGCGCTCGTGCGCAGCGGAGCTCTCGGGCTGGTCGAGACGCACGGCTATGCTGCACACGTCTACGTGGACGACGAAATGGCTAAGACCGCAGCCGTGGATGTCGTAGAGGTTCTCACGGTCCACAACCGCGTTGTATGTTCGTTGGTGCAGGGTGACGTCGGTGCCGTGCGCGAGGCAATTGCTCGGGCCCAGACGAGCCTGCAAGACTACCCCCATCTCATGAGCACAGCCGTGCTGCCGCAGCCCCGTCCAGAGGTGCTGCAGGCTTTTGTCAGATCGTCGCGAGGAGCAGGCAGTGTCTAGCGCTATTGGCGTTTTGGAAACGCGCGGTATGGCATCTCTCGTTAGCGCGGCCGATGCCATGTTGAAAGTGTCAGACGTAGAGGTAGTGGGTCGACACGGCATAGGTTCGGGATGGGTGACGGCGATTATTGAGGGGAGCGTAGCTGACGTACAGACGGCCATTGCGGTCGGCGAAGTCGAAGCGCAGCGCTATGGGGAACTGATTTCTTCCGAAACAATTGCACGGCCCGATGAACGCGCACAGGCCGCGATGCCGCACGGTATCAGCCCTATGGATCAACCCGGTGATCAGCGCGCGTTGGGCATCATCGAGACGCAGGGACTGGCTCCCCTTATTGCCGGTGCGGATGCGATGGTTAAAGCTGCTGCCGTCGATCTGTGCGGTTGGGCTTTTATAGGTGGCGCACTCTGTCATGCGGTAGTGCGTGGCGACGTAGCTGCCGTGCAGACGGCCGTTGATGCCGGGCGTCGCGTCGCCGCTGCGGTTGGGACGGTCTATGCAACGCTCGTCTTGCCCCAGCCGATTGCAGGGATTGTACCGCTGCTGCCCGCTTCGCCAGGAGATCCGGCGCGCTCCGGTGGTGCACTCGGCATTGTGGAAACGATCGGTTATACGACGGTCGTTGCGGTGAGCGACGCTATGGTAAAAGCTGCAGATGTAGAGGTTGAGAGGCTGAGTATGGGTAGCGGCGGTCGTATTGCTGCTCTTGCCGTTGGGAGTTTAGATGATGTGCAAGCAGCCGTAGTCGCCGGTCGAGACGAGGCTACCTCTTTGGGCGGCTTAGATGGTGCAGCGCTGCTCTCACGTCCCGACGAGATGACGATGCGCTGTTTTGCCGGAGCGCTTGACGGGCCTCGTGTCAGCACTGTTCGTCGAGCGTTGGGATTAATTGAAACTCGCAGCACCGTGGGACTTGTGCGCGCAGTCGATCAGATGCTTAAAGCGGCTGATGTAGAATATGAAGGTAGCTATAAGGTGGGATACTTTCTCACAGCCAGTGCGATTCGCGGCGATGTGGGGGCCGTGCGAGTGGCTGTTGAAGCGGGGGCACAAGAGGCGGAGAAGCACGGAGAACTCGTCTCGGCTCACGTGATTCCTCAGCTTTATGGGGATGTTGAACAGCGTTTGCTACATCGTTAAAAAAATGATGCATGGTGCGTGAAAGAGATGCCAATTGCAGAGGGAGCACGAACATGATTCGCATAGATGATTCCGTCGTTACAGCACAGGTGCTACAGGATAGATTGGGCTCTGAGCGCGCAGTAGAACTGTGTCCTCGGGCAAAGTTAACCCCTTCGGCGCTCGACCTCTTACGCGAACGCGGCATTGAGATTGTGCGTCGAGAAGCCGGCTCTACTGGTAACACTGGCGTTGGGTCATCTCTTGCTCCGGCTTCGGGCGAGCGACGAGATTTCAAAGGTATCTTCTGTCCTAACATCGTGATCTTTGACGCCAATGGTAAGATTAACTACAGCGAGATGGAACGCTATGTGAACTGGCTGATCGACGCGGGCATACACGGTTTATATCCGAACGGAAGCACGGGTGAATTTGTGCGCCTCTCCTGGGAAGAGCGTCAGGATGTCGTGCGTCTCATTGCCGAAGTAAACAATGGCCGCGTGCCGATCTTGGCTGGGGCGAGTGAAGCCAATACGCGAGACGTGCTAAAAATGGCCGAGTTTTATGCATCCATTGATGTAGATGCGATTTCGCTTGTTCCACCGTACTACTATAAGATCTCAGACGAGAGCCTCTTCGAGTACTTTGCCGAAATTGCCGAACAGTCACCGCTCGATATTCTTCTCTACAACATTCCGCAGTTTACTCAAGAATTACCCTTGGAACTGATGGAACGCCTACTGCCGTACGAGCGTATCTTTGGCACGAAAGACTCTAGCCGAGACTTACCGCGCCTGATAAATACAATGCATCGTCTGCGTGCTCAGCGCCCCGACTATGTGGTGCTGGTTGGCTGTGAAGAGATTCTCTTCCCATCGGTTATGATGGGAGCCAGCGGTGGTACCATCGCCACGTCGGGTATTGTGCCAGAGGTAATTGTAGAACTGTATAATCAGGCTATGGCGAATAATATCGATAGAGCGCGAACTCTGCAGTACCGCATCTTGGACTTGATCAACCTCATGCTCTTAGGCGTGAATTTTCCCGAAGGATTTAAGACGGGCGTAGCTGTTCGCGGTTTCGACGTAGGGCCTGCTCGCACGTCTGCAAGTGATGGTGAACAGGAATATCTTCTCAAGCTCGAGTCTCAGATAGGGTGTGTCCTGAGTGATATGGGCTACGCCGTGCGCGGTGCCCGCGCCTGTCCCGTCACAAACCTGCCGCCTATTGTAGGTCGTTGACACCTGCAATAGGCGCTCGCGTTCTCGTTGTAGGAGCTGGCATTGTAGGTCGTTCCATCGCCTACTACCTATCTCGTGCCGGTGCTCGCCCCCTTCTCATTGAGGCCCGTGAGGGGCCTTCTGATGCCAGCCGTGCTTCGCTGGGTGTGCTGACTCATTTTAGCGGTGGTCAGAGCGTCTATGGCCTGTTTATACGAGATAGTCACGCGGTGCATGGGCCGCTGGCCGACGAGCTGTTTGAAGAAACGGGAATCGACGTTGGATGGCGTTCTCTGGGGGGCCTTGATCTCGTAGTCGATAGAGAAGACGAGGCCCTTGTAGAAGCACAGTGGGATCAGGGACGGGTGCGTGGAGTGCCGGTTGAACGGCTCAGCGGGGCGGACGTTCGTCGAATAGAGCCTTCCCTTGCTAACGAGGTGCGCTGGGGGCTTTATTTTCCCGAAGATCAGCGCGTATCGCCGATGAAACTGGGACAGGCCCTACTCGAGGGAGCCCTTGCGCACGGTGCTCAGATAGAATACGGTGAGCGCCTGCTGTGCATCGCTGAGAGCGGTGAAGGCGGAGTGGTTGTCGAAACGTCGAAGGGGCGGCGCAGCGCAGACCACGTTGTGCTTGCTTCTGGAGCGTGGACTGCTCCGCTTGCAGCATCTGTGGACGCTCAAGTGCCCGTGCGTCCAGTGCGCGGAGAGCACGGCTGTTTCGGAGGGGCGGAACTGCGTCATGTGCTGCGTCATGGCGGACATCAGATCATTCCCAGTGCGCGAGGGACCATGGTCGGCGCTACCGCAGAAGAGGCCGGTTTTAGCACCGAGATCACGCAAGCGGGACAGCGTGCGCTGCGTGCGGTGCAGACTCGGCTACTCGCTGCGCCGGGTCCTCTGCGTTCGCAGTGGGCAGGACTGCGCGCCAAGCCCAAAGCCGGGCGCCCGATGATTGGTCCACTCAATGAGCATCCGCGCGTATTTATTGCCACTGGACACTACAAGAACGGCGTATTGATGGGGCCGCTTACGGGCCAGGTTATCACGCGTTGGATACTCGAGGGGCAGCCGGGTCGAGATATGCAGCCTTTTGTCCCTGAGCGATGAGTGCAGTTGGATATATAAAGCCCGTCGAGTTTGAAGCGAGCGCTCAGATTACTTTCTTTTCACGTGTCACGTTTATTAAACCGTCAGGGAGGTCACATTATGACCATAGATACCGGCGAGCTTGTAGATTCGCTCAATTCAGTTACTTCAATACCCGTAGTCCCCTTCCGCAAGGGAACAATTGACTATGATGCCCACGCTAAAAATATTCGTTATCTGATGGATAACAATCATTTAGAGGGTGAACGTCGACGCGTCATCGGCATTGCGGGTACGAGCCTAATTCATCACATCGGCCGGGAGGAGCAGGTTCGTCTTATGGGATTTACCGGAGAGCAGATGGGTGGCAAAGGCGTTCTTATGTCTGGGATTGCTCCCAATCCGATAGCGGATGCAGAAGAGTTGATTCGGCGCGAAGCGTCTCTGCCCGTGCCGCCCGATTGCTATCTCGTGATGCCGTTAACGGGCGTGGGAAACGCCGAGGGCATTTTCCGCAACCACTTGGATATGGCAGAGCGACTGGGGCGAGAGACCGGTGCTCGGTTTTTATACTATTTGAGGAACAAAGCCGAACGGGAGACCGCAGTTCGACTACTCAATGAGTCAGAGCATTTTATCGGTCTGAAGATAGGAACCGATGTGGGCGACGTTACGGCGATTGTCGAAGGCGTCAACTCCGGAGCGGGCATTGTTATATGGGGGGTCGGAGACCGATCTACCGGACCAGCAGGTTTGGGTACACTTGGTCATACTTCCGGTATTAACGTCGTCTTTGTTCGCGCATCAGATGCGATCAACAACGCGCAGCGCAGCGGTGATTTGGAAACCTCACAGCGCGTTGAAGACGAAATTGCTGCGTTTGAAGATATTCGTTTCCGCGACGGGCGTATGTACAACTACTCAGCCGTAGTTGAGGCGATGCATTTGGTTGGAAGCGATGCGATTGACGGTGGTGATGGAGGGCCTTTTAATCCGCGCGTTCCTGCGGATGTGGCCAGTGAAGTCGCTGCTGCTGTCGAGCCGTTGATGAAATACCACTAATATCAGGCCTGCTCTGCTCGACTGTCGAGCTGGTCCAGATAAGCCTGCCACTCTAAAGGCAATAAGTACTTTTTTTGGTTATTGCACTCTTTGCAGCAGGGAGCGACGTTAGACTTTACCGTACATCCTCCGCGGCTTATTGGTACGATGTGATCCATTGTCAATTCAGCAGGAGGGAAATCCTCTTGGCAGTAATGACAGCGCCCGTTGGCCCGTCGATTCTTCCACCACTGGGAACGGCGTAGCTGACGGGCTTTGCTTTTCTCTCTATTTATGTGATCTTCGGATGCGGGTAGAAAGTAGTCTTCGACCATACACGTAGTTTAGCGTTGAATTTTTATTGGTGCAATGGGTACATATCAAATGAATCAAACAATTCCTCTATTTCCACTGCCGTTAGTCGTTTTTCCCGAACAGGCGCTGCCGCTTCACATTTTCGAACCGCGCTATCGTCAGATGCTAGCCGATGTGCGCGCGGCGCAGGATTTAGGTGAGGTTGCGCCCATTGGTATATGTTTGGGGGAGGACAGTGATGTCAGCGCTCCGGTGGGCTGTGCCGTGCTGCTTGAGAAGGTGCTCAACGAGTATGGTGATGGTCGTGCCGATATTATTTGCGTTGGATACCAGCGCTTTGCCGTCGGCGAAATTTCGCGTGAACGCTCTTATCTAATGGTCGAGGCATCCTTTATTGAAGACGAAGAAGAGCCTCTGGATGTCGCGCTTCTTCAGCGTGCCCAACAAGGCTATACGCGCCTGTTGGAACTGGCACAGGAGGAGTCGGGAGATCGTTTCGAGAGCGTTGTGCCACAGACCGCTTTTCAGATTGCCCAGTCGGCTGCGTTACCCATAGAAGGCAAGCAGGAAATGTTGCAGATGACCCGAGAGAATGAGCGCCTGCTATTTCTCTGCAGCCATTTCGATGAGCTCATTCCGAACCTGGAAAGCCGTCGTGCCGAGCGCGTAAAGATTCAGTCCAACGGACACTCGAAAGACCACTAGAGCCAGCCTAGAAGATGCGCTCTATCGAACGGGGTCGACAAAAATGTGGTGGGCGACTTCCAAACCGAGTGTTCGGGGTTGATCTGCTTCGATCAGCAGCGTGAGAGGGCCTTTAAACGGAGCCTTTTCGCACACTTTGACGACGGTCCCCAACCGTAATCCCATATCATTCATATAGCGCAGCATTGCCGCGTCACGATCGCTAACGCGCTTAACTACGGCTCGCTGACCGAGCTCGATATCGGATAGACGCGCGTAGGTTTGCTCTTCAATCTGCCCGTTCTTGTCGGGGATGGGTTCGCCGTGGGCACCGATAGTCGGATAGCCCAACATTCTGTCTATACGCTCTTCAAACTCCTCTGATATAGCGTGTTCGAGTCGTTCGGCTTCTGCATCGACCGCGTCCCATGAATACCCTAGTGCCTCGGAAAGATAAAGTTCGATTAGGCGATGATGGCGGATCGTCTCCAGCGCGATTTTTTCCCCCGCTTCTCTCAGCGCTACGCCCTTATACGGCGCGTATTCGAGCAGGTTCATCTCCGCTAATTTTTTGATCATATTGGTTGCGGAAGCGGCCGTTACGCCCATGCGCTCGGCCAGAAGCGAAGTGGTTACTTGGGTGGGTGCATCGCTCCCGTGTTGCAGCTTGTAGATTGTCTTGAGATAGTCCTCAATGGATTGGCTGAGCATAATTCCCTTTTAAGAGGAGCCCGTACGGCATATATTGTCTCACATGTAGTATTAGTAACGGCCTTGACTTTATTTTAGTCAAGACTAAATTTACCTGCCAGTCGCACTTAAACAAACGAGAAACGAGTCATTATGTTATGCCGCTACGCGACCTACTTTTTTCTGGTCTTCCTACTGGGATGCGCGGAAAATTCCACAGAAGAGTTGGATGATGGGGGACACGTTGTAGTGGTGTGCACTACGGGTATGGTCGCCGATTTAGCGAAGCGCATAGGCGGTGATCGCGTTCGCGTTATGGGCCTTATGGGACCAGGAGTCGATCCGCATTACTACAAGGCATCACAGGGCGATTTGGCGAAACTCGAGCGCGCGGACCTGATCTTATATAACGGGCTACTACTCGAAGGGAAAATGCAGGACATTTTTGGAAAGATGGCTCGTGCCAAGCGCATTGTCGCGGTCGCTGACGCTATTGACAAGTCCGATCTTCTGCAGCCTGCTGAACTCGAA
>Ga0181567_10004513_pt1 | contig 10224 bp, 10 predicted proteins | sample 101ome_14_FD_133761 | JGI IMG/M metagenome (GOLD analysis project Ga0181567, IMG submission 133761) | Coastal salt marsh microbial communities from the Groves Creek Marsh, Skidaway Island, Georgia - 101403AT metaG (megahit assembly) | ecosystem: Environmental > Aquatic > Marine > Intertidal...
AATTTTATTTTGATAATCCCGATGATTTATTTAAAGAATATCTAGCAACGTCTAAAAGATTAGACCCCGAGTTAGTAAATCTATTTAAAGTATTACCATCGATACCATATGGGATTAAGCCTATTCCTGAAGAAAGTGCACCCGATACAACAACAGCCTATTACCAAAGACCTGCTGCTGATGGGTCTCGTGCTGGATATTATTATGTCAATCTCTACAGACCTGAAGTTAGACCTAAATATGAGATTGAAGTTCTTAGTGTTCATGAGGCAGTTCCAGGACACCACTTACAAATTGCACTAGCTATGGAGCTGGATTTACCAAATTTTAGAAAATATGGTGGCTTTACTGCATTTGTTGAGGGTTGGGGACTTTACAGTGAGAGTCTTGGTTATGACATGGGGCTTTATAAGGACCCCTACTCTAAATTTGGTCAACTAACTTATGATATGTGGAGAGCTATTCGGCTTGTGGTTGATACTGGTATGCATTATATGGATTGGTCACGACAAGATGCAATTAACTATTTTTTAGATAACTCTGCTAAAACTCAGCAGGATATTATCAATGAAGTTGATAGATACATTAATTGGCCAGGACAGGCTCTGGCATATAAGATTGGTCAACTTAAAATTCTTGAGCTAAAAAATAGATCTAAAGAAAAACTTGGTGATTTATACGATGTAAAAGATTTTCATCATGAAGTCTTAAAAAGAGGAGCTATACCGCTTTACATGCTTGAAGAAAATATTGATGCTTGGATTGAGGATGCGCTTAATCTATAGCTTCCCAAAGCAATACTCTTGATTCGCACTCTTTATATAAAGGGCACCATCTCTTTCATAACCGGTGTTAATTAATTCATAATAAATATTTCTTGAAAAAAATCCTTTAATTGAATCACGAACATCAATAATAGGTACTATTTCTTCGTTGGATTCTAGAAATGAAATTTGAGTATCTTTAAGAGCAAATGAATAATTCAAGTTGGTATCAAAGATGTAGGTATCATTATCGATGCGAAAATCAATAATCATGTAAGGTGCCAAATCAACTTCAACAAGTACTTTTTCTACAGGTGTAACACAATAATAATTATTATTTTCTTTCTTTAATATTGAAGCAAATAAGATTTTTAAAGATTCTTTTTTTAATGGAGAGTTTTGATAAAACCATTCACCATTTCTATCAATGTTAAATTTTACTCCTTCACATAAATCTGGATTCCATAAATGAACTGGAGGAAAACCAGGAGTCTGCTCAATTTGTTTTGATAGATCTTCTAATTTCATAAAATATTTATTAAAACCAATAAGCCCATAATTATTAAGATAATCCCCAGTATTTTATTTATTAGCGATACTTTGTCAGTATAAATTTTTTTGATTGATGGAATACTTAAAAAATAGGCTAGAAAAATAAACCAGGCTGTAGTTGCTAATGAAAAATAAACTATCAACCAACTAATTTCATATGTTGTATACCTTAATGTTAAGGCACTAAACAGGGAAACAAAAAAGATGAATGCTTTTAAATTTAAAATATTTGTAAAAAAGCCAATTAATAAAGATCTTTTATCCAGGGTGTTTTTATTATCTTCGAGGGTGATATTTCTTGAAGCAACTGATTGAACACCCAAAAAAATAAGATAAATAGATCCTATGTAAGGTATATAACTTCCTATGGGGTCACTTAATATCAATGCACTTAATCCGTAAAGTGCTAATGAACAATGTATTAAAATCCCTAAGCCAATACCAATAGCGGAACTTAATCCAGCCTTAAATCCAGAAGCTAAAGTCTGCCTCATCACTATAAATGTATCAGGACCAGGTGATGCTACAGCTAAGAGGTGCGCAATTAAGGACAAGAGAATCATTTGTAAATTATTGGCTCAGTCTTTAAATGAATACCAAACTCATTGAAAACAGTATTTTTAATCGATTCAATTGACTTCAATAGCTCATTGAACGATGCATTTTTAGGATTGGTTAAGACTAAATCATGATTTTTATGTAGCTCGATTCCACCCTGCAAATTAAGTTTATGTTTCACATGACCAATCATGCTAGCTGCTGACAATTTTTTAAATGACTCTGAAATTTCAATAATATCTATCTTTGAGTCTACATCTTGATCACTATCAATAATTGGGTTTTTAAAAAAACTGCCGCAATTTGGTAGGACTTTAATATCAGGAAGTCTTAGCGCCCTTACTCTTCCAATAGTTTCAATAATATTCTCTTTAGAAATATTTATTGAATTTTTTTCCACATACTCTGAAAGAGACTTATAGTTCAAATTTGGCTTGAAAGTACTTTCAAGTTCAAATGAAACTTTTGTAATTAGATATTTCTTAGATTGAAAAATTGATGACCGATAAGAAAAATTACATTCACTATTGGTTAATTGAAAGATTTCTAATGATTCCAAATCAATACATTCAACAAATTTAATAACTTGCGAAACATCTTGACCATAGGCACCTATATTTTGAATGGGTGAAGCACCAACACTTCCTGGAATATGTGCTAAATTTTCAAGTCCATATAAATTATTGTTAATAGAAATTTTTACTAATTCATGCCAATTTATTGAAGCACCTGCCGTGATAGTACAACCATCGACTGATAGTTCATTATCAATGTATCTAACACAATCGAGTGCAACGGACTCATTAAAAATAGAATTGGTATTCTCACCTAGGATTACAGCTTTTTCTGCATCAATTGATTGTAGTTTTTGTTTTAGATCTACAGTGGTAACTTCAAAATAATTATTGGGTTTAAAACTTATCCCAAATGATGATCTTAAAGTCATTTTTCACTTAAGATTGATAAAGTTTTCATGTAATCTTTTTCTGTATCAATACCTATTGGTGCAGGTTGATCATATTTGTTTACATAGATTTTATAACCATGATCTAAAAATCTTAGTTGCTCTAACCTCTCAGTCTTTTCAAGATACGTGACATCTAAATTTGCCAATTCTTGTAAAATGCCACGATTATAAGAATAAATGCCTAAATGTTGATAATAAGTAATATCTGAGATCTCAGTACTGTGAGGTATTAAAGACCTTGAAAAGTAGTGAGCAAAATTATTATTGGCTGTAACAACCTTCACATTATTTGGATCGGTAATCTCATTTTTATTAGATAACACACATGCAGCTGTAGCAATATTAATGTTAGATCGTATTGAATTTCCTGTTTCAATAATTATCTTCTCTGGCATCAATGGCTCATCGCCTTGAAGATTTAGGATCGTTTCGTCATCACTGATCTGAAGTAATGATGCTGCTTCGTTCACTCTATCCATTCCAGATTGATGATCAGATGAAGTCATCAAAACCTCACCCCCAAGAGATTTAATATGATCAAAGATATCTTTGTGATTAGTTGCAACAGTTACTGAAAGTGGATTGATGGATTGGGCTTTTTCGTAAACCAATTGAACGATTGATTTACCATTGATCTCTAATAAAACTTTATTTTTTAATCGAGTTGATTCTAATCTTGCCGGGATAATGATGTGAAAATTATTCATCATTTAATGGCTTGATGGCCTCTTCAACCATTCTTGGAATTGAATCTACAATAGGATAATAAATCTTACATGAATGGCACTCTAGATTATCTTCATTTTTTATTAATTTGCCTTTACATTTAATGCAAACCAATATTTCTAGAATTTCATCTTTAAACATGCAATTTCTCCTTTAATTGATCAAAAAACTTATCATCAATTTCAGCTTCTATAGTTAAATACCATATTTTAGAGTTTTTAAAATCCTTGCATTTAGAGGCATCCTTTTCAGTCATGATAATAGGAAGATGATCTAAAAATAAGATATCTTGTTTCTTGTATTTATGATGATCAGGAAAAGGGTTTTTATCGAATTCAAAACCAAGCCTGCCTAACAAATCAAAAAACCTATTTGGATTTCCTAATCCTGCAACAGCATGGACCTGATAATGCATTGGCCAATTACCAATGTCATATGATTTACCTGAATTAAGGTGAACAAATTTTGCTGGAGCAAGAGTCATAAGATGCTCTCCTTCTTCAGCTGGACCTGCATTATTAACAACAAAGTCAACATCATTTAATCTACTTCGTGGTTCTCTTAGTGGTCCAGCAGGAAACGTTAAACCATTACCTAGTCTTCGCCCACCATCAATGACAGCAATTTCAATATCCCTACCAAGAGCATAATGCTGCAAGCCGTCGTCAGATAAAATTACATTAGTCTGTGGATATTTATCAAGTAATTTTTTAACTGCCCTAGGTCTATTTTTATCAATGAAAAAAGGCAGCTTTAATTTAGCCAATATTTGAGCCTCATCTCCAGTTTGTTTGAATGTTGTATCGCTTGTAACTTCTAGGGTTTCAGAATATTTACCACCATAACCCCTACTGACAATACCAGGTGAGAAACCTTCTTCTAATAGCTTTTGACCAAGCATCTTAACAAGAGGAGTTTTCCCTGTACCTCCCATAGATATGTTACCTACAACAATTACTGGCACATTGGGTTTCCATACTTTTTTTGAATTTTCTTTAAATGAATTAATTCTTAATCTAACAAAAAAGGAAAATAATAATGAGAGAGGAGACAACAACCATAACCATACACTTTTCTTATACCATGCATCCAAAAGCATGCCTTGTTGCGCAGGTTCTTCTACAAATGATGGTAAGTAAGATTTTTCTTTTTTTGTAATTACCGCAGCTGTTTTAACTTGATTAGAATCCATATTTTTATATAAATTTTTATAGATTCCATCTCTATCAATTAGTTCCGCATGATTCCCTTGCTCAACAATACGGCCATCATCGATTACAAATATTTTATTAGCGCCTTCTATAGTACTGAGTCGATGTGCAATGATTATGGTAGTCCTATTGACGATAAGCTTTTCAATTGCAGATTGAACTACTAACTCAGATTCTGAATCAAGTGATGAGGTAGCTTCATCAAGGATAATGATTGGGGCATCTTTATAAAAAGCTCTCGCTATGGCTAATCTCTGTCTCTGCCCACCTGAAAGTAAAACACCATCATCACCTATTTCTGTATTGAAACCTTCAGGAAGTTTTTCTATAAATTCCATGCAACCTGAAAGTTCAGCAGCCTGATTAAGTCTCTCTGAATCAATCTCTTGGTAACCATAAGCAATGTTTTTTTCAATAGTATCGTTAAAGAGAGTTGGATTTTGGCTAACAATTGAAATGTGACTTCTTAAATGCCTTAAATTAATTTCATTTATATCAATACCGTCAATAGAAATTAGTCCAGTTGATGGTAAGTAGAGCCTTGAGATTAAGCTGGCCAGTGTAGATTTTCCTGAACCTGATTTACCAACTATTGCTACAGTTTCATTATTTTCAATTACAAGATTGATGTTTTTTAGGATATCTTTTGAGCGCTCATAACCAAAAGTAATGTCATTAAATTGAATCTTACCTTCAATTAATGGTTCGAGTGTTCCTTGATCATTTTCATCAGATGAATCCAACTGATCAAAAATTTCATCAGCTGCAGCAAGACCTTTTTGAATGATTGCATTTATACTGGAAAGCTGTCGAATTGGTTTTGCCATTAAACCAGCAGAGGTAAAAAAGGCTACAAATGTTTCTGAGTCTAAATTAATTCCAAGCTGAGCACCTAATGCAAAATAAGCAACAATTCCCAACGAGATAGATACAAGAATTTGGATAATTGGTGTTGCTAGGTTACTTGTGGCCTCAAGCTTCAAATTTTGATTTCTGTTTGAGGTATTTGCCTTTTGGAATCTATCTCTTTCATAGGTTTCTGCATTAAATGATTTAATTTCTGTATTACCCTCAACAGCCTCAGAGGCAATATGAGTTACATCACCCATAGCCGTTTGAATACTTTTAGCTAATTTTCTAAGACGACGACCTGCAATATTTACTATGATTGCTATAAATGGCGCTGTTATTAGCAATAAAAGGGTTAATTTCCAGTTTAAATAAAACATGTAGGAGATTAATCCAATAAATAATGCACCCTCTCTAACTAGCGTTTTGACTGCATTTGAGGTTGCCCCAGACACTTGAGTTGTGGTGAAGGTTATTCGGTTAATAAGTTGACCGCTTTGGTTATTGTCAAAATAAATTTTTGGAAGCTTGATTAACTTATTAAAAAGTTCATTTCTCATGTCATGAACGATTCCCAAGCCGACTCGGGACATAAAATAATTACCAATAAAAAATCCTAAGCCTCTAGCAAATGCAATTAAAATCAATGCAATTGCTATAAACAGAGGATTAACAACGTCACTAGAATTGATGAACTCAATTACTCTTCTAATCCATTCAACTGCAGCAACATCAGCAGCCGCAAAGATTAAAAAACCAATTATTGAAACTGTAAAAGATAACTTATATCTCAGGGTATAAGAGAATAATCTTTTAATATTTGATTTCATTATTCCTGATAAGTCCTAATTTGAATATTTTGATATCCAGAAAGTTGAAGATCATCCATTAATTGGAGAACCCACTCATGATACGCACGTTTTTCTATAGCTAATGTTATTAATTCTGATTTTGGGATTTGGCTTGATATAAAGCTAATTAGTGTTTCACTGGATTCAATATCCACTGAAATATCTCCATATCTTAATTTTCCTGATTCATATAGGTAAATCATCTCCTGATTTTCAACCAATACCGATGAAAAGGACGATGTTTCAGGCAAATCAATATTAAGCGCCTGATTTGTATCAATCTTTGAAGTCACAACAAAAAATATTACTAGTAAAAAAACAATATCTATTAACGGAGTAATCTCAATGGTGACATCGTTAGATTGATTTTTAGTAGCAAAGTTCATTTTAAATCTAGAAAATCAACAAACTTACTTAATTCATTTTGCATATTTAACATATGTAGGTTGACTCGAGCTGAGAAATATTTATAAAAAATAAGTCCAGGAACAGCAACCAACAAACCAAAAGCGGTTGTTATTAGGGCTTCAGATATACCAGATGCCAAAAGATCGCTGTTTGACGAGCCATCAACAAGGTTAATGTTTGCGAAAACAGTAATCATTCCAACAACAGTTCCAAGCAATCCTAATAAAGGGCTAATACTAGCAATAATACCCAGCATATTGAGATTTCTTTCAAGCTTCATTCTGACGTTTGATGATGCCTCCACAACCTTATCTTCAACTATATTTCTTGGCTTATCTTTGAATCGGTAAGCTGTAACTAAAAGTTCGCCAAGTGATGATGATTCAACGTATGAATCCTGTTGTTGAATAGTTATGGATTGATCTTTTGAGTGATTAATAAAAGTCCTTAGGAGGCCTTCAGGACTAACCAATCTTTTTTGTAAAAACCATATACGCTCAATAACAATAGAAATTAATAAAACTGAGCAAATTAATAAAGGCAGCATAAACCAACCGCCAGCTGTTAAATAATCAATCATTAATCACCATCAGACTTTTCTGTTCTATTTTATACTGGTACTGCATTTTACTTGCAAAGCCTCTATCATGCGTTGCTACAAACATACCGATATTGAAGGCTTTATTAATATCAAGGCACATTTCCTGCACACTTGAAGATGTTTCATCATCAAGATTACCCGTAGGTTCATCCAAAAGAACACATTTTGGCTTGTTAGATAAGGCCCTAACAATGGATACTCTTTGTTTCTCTCCACCGGACAATTCACTAGGATACTTTTTAAGTAACTTTTCGAGTTTGCATTGATTAATTAAATCATTGATAAATTCATCTGAGCCATTATTTTTATGTATTTTCCTGGGTAGGTAAATATTTTCATATACCGATAGATTTTCTAACAAGGCATGAAATTGATAAACAAATGAAATAAGACTTGAACGCTCTATTGGTTTAGTTTTATAGATTTCAATCTCATTAACCAAAACACGACCCGATGTAGGTTTTAAAAGCCCTGATAAAATATGCATTAGCGTTGATTTACCTGAGCCAGATTTACCTTGCAGAGAAGTTAAACCAGTTAAATTAATTTCAGCATTTAGGTTATCTAGAACCAACTGATTTTGCTTATTCGATTGATAATTTTTAGTTAATTCAATGATTTTTATTTTATTCATATCTAAGAATTTCAACCGGTTCAAGTTTTGAGGCCTTAACAGAGGGATAAATTGCGAATAATATTGAGCATATCATTGCCGATATTGTGGTAAAGGCAAATTGATTTAATCTAAATTCATAAGGGAAATAACTTATGAAGTATGCGTCAAGATCAAGAAATCTGTAATTAAATAAAGCATCTGCTAAATAAATAATATTATTTAGGTTCAAAGTAATGATAATTCCTAATATGAGACCAAGCGCTATCCCAATCAAAGAAATTAATAAGCCCAGAGTAAGAAAAATTACTGTTATATCCAAGTCCCTCATTCCTAAAGTTTTCAATACAGCTATCTCTCTTTCTTTGGACTTAACGGTTGTAACAATAGCTGTCAGAATTAAGAAAGAAGCAACAGTAACAATTAAAAACATGAGTAAACTTACTAATCTTTTCTCCATTTGAATTGCTTTAAAGAGAGTTCCTTGAGTTAATTTCCAGGTACTGAAGAAATAATCTGTTGGAAGTTGATTAATAACGCTATACCCAACCCTATCAACTTCAAAAAGGTTCTTCGTTTTAATTCTAATGCTAGATGTATAGCCTTCCTCAAGGCTCACTAAATTTCTAGCAAAATTGTGGTGAATTAAGACCAGACTCTGATCAGGCTCAGCATTAAGTTCAAATATTCCAACAATTTTAGTTTTTATTGTTCTGGGATAAGTTCCAAAAATATTTGTTCTAGTTGTATTAGTAAATACAGTAACTTCGTCACCCAGTGAAAGATTTAAATATCTTGATAGCCATGATCCAATAACAACACCAGATTTATCTTTTAGATCACTCAATGATCCCCTAACCATAAATTCTGGAAGTATGGACATTTTGTTTTCAGATTCAGGAACAATGCCTGAGATAAAAACTCCCCTTGATCGATCATCACTACCTATTAGTCCTTGAAGCTCAATATATGGGCCGTAGGCTTCAACACTTTCAACTTTCAATGAATCAATTAACGTGTTGTCTTTATAGTTGATAGGATTATCAGACTTGATTAAAGCATGAGGAATTACTCCCAAAATACGTGTTTGTAACTCACGCTCAAATCCATTCATGACAGATAAAACAATAATTAATGCGCCAACACCAATAGTTAATCCAATAATTGAAATAATGGAATAAAAGGAGCCATACGCCCCTTTTGATGATGTCAGATATCTAATACCCAACGATATGGGTAATTTGAACATGTTTATTTGGCTATTTGCTTTAGTACTTTTTCAATATCGCCTTTGTAGGGTGGTCTGATTGCTTCAAAAAACTTATCAAACCTTGAGCCAACTTGCTTACTAATAGCTCTAGCATTTGAAAAATTTAGAAATCCCTCATAGCCCTTATATCTGCCAATTCCAGAAGGTCCAACTCCACCAAATGGCAAATCGCTTACTTGAATATGCCCCACTACATCATTAACTGTCACACCACCGGAAGTAGTATTGTTAAGGACTTTATCCTCTTCAGCTTTATTCTGTCCAAAATAATATAAACCTAAAGGACGATCTTTAGAATTTACATACTCAGTGGTCTCATTAATATCTTGATAAGTTTTAATTGGTAAGACCGGACCAAAGATCTCCTCATGCATAATATTCATATCGTCGTTAACATTTCTCACTAAAGTTGGAGGAATTTTATAAGCCTCTTGTTGTGAGAAATCTTCATTTGCAGGATTGATTTCTTCTACATTAGCACCTTTGGCTTTTGCATCGTCAACCAATCCATTAATTCTATCGTAGTGTTTCTGATTGATAATGCTGGTGTAATCAGGGTTATGCTTAATATCTGGATAGTACTCAGCAGTTGCTGCTTTTAACTCATCAACAACCTCTTGCTCCTTAGAATCTTTAACTAGTATGTAATCTGGTGCTAAGCAAATTTGACCAGCATTCATTGTTTTACCCATCATTACTCTTTTTGCTGTTGTTGTTAAATCTGCTCCATCACCAATAATAACTGGAGATTTTCCACCAAGTTCAAGTGTTACTGGTACGAGGTTTTCGGATGCCGCCTTCATTATTAACTTTCCAACATTTCCACTTCCTGTGTAGAGCAAGTGATCAAAATG